>ERZ772991.2775-NODE-2775-length-11242-cov-10.860999_pt1 | contig 11242 bp, 8 predicted proteins | sample MGYA00511128_ERZ772991 | MGnify/ENA primary metagenome ERZ772991 (study PRJEB29015, sample SAMEA2737655) | human gut metagenome | biome: human gut; feature: human-associated habitat; material: faeces | place: China | collected 2012 ... | reverse complement strand
GGCCGGAGGCCCTTTTTTTCCCTCAAGCCCATGTCTGTCGCATGGGCCCGACCATCACGCCCAGGGGTACATCATGAGCAGTGAAAACAAACCGGTCATGCCGCCGGAACGTATAGAGGAAACCGAAACCGAGGAGGAAATCCGCCGGGAAGAAGCCGCGAAAGGCAAAGGCGAACGGGCCTTTGAAGTCTTTTGCGCCGCTATTTTCTTGGGGATGATCGGCCTCGTGTTTTTCAATGCCTTCCTGCGGTACGTGTTCCGCTCGAGCTTTGCGCCGAGTGAGGAATGGGCCCGGTTCCTTTTCATCTACATCACGTTCATCGGCGGCATTGAAGCTTTTTACCGGCACAAGCACATCGCGGTGGACATGTTCGTCAACATGATCAGCGGCGCGTCGCGCAAGGCCGTGGACATCGTCGCCTCCCTGTTCATGCTTGCGGCTCTGGTGCTGCTGCTTTTCGGCGGTATTTCCGTGGTGCTCCAGACGCTGGACACCTATTCCGTCGCTACCGACGTGAATATGGCCTTCATCAACGGGACGCTGCCCGTCATGGCCTTTGCCGCGATCATCATCCACCTGCGGGACATCGTGCGGCTGATCCGCACGCCCGCCGGCGAGTTCAACACCGCGCCCAAAACGGAATAGGGGAGAGAACATGGAACTTGTCGTCTTTTTGGTCAGCCTGTTCGGCTTCCTCGCGTTGGGCATTCCGATCGCCATCGTGCTTGTCCTGTGTTCTATGGTCCTGATGTATTACGGCGGCATGTGGGACAGCATGTTCGTCATGATCATCCCGCAGTCCATGCTGGACGGCGCGAACAACTATCCCTTGATGGCCATCCCCTTCTTCGTGTTCGCCGGTGAAATCATGACCGAAGGCGGCCTGTCGAAGCGGGTGGTCAAGCTTGCGCAGCTCATCATCGGCCGCGTCCGCGGCGGCCTCGGCTATGCCGCCATCGTGTCCAGCGTGATTTTCGCGGGTCTGATGGGCAGTTCCGTGGGCGAAGCCGCTGCCCTCGGCAGCCTGCTCCTGCCCATGATGGCGCAGGCTGGGTATAAGCCCGGCCGCGCGGGCGGCGTCATCGCCTCCGGCGCCATCCTCGGCCCCATCATCCCCCCGAGCACCAACTTTATCCTGCTCGGCGCGACCGTGGGCCTCTCCATCACCAAGCTGTTCATGATCGGTCTGGTCCCTGGCCTGATCATCGGCCTCTGCCTGATGGTCACATGGTTCTTTATCGTCCGCATTGACGGCTATAAGGAAAAGATCGAGTTCAAAAAGGGCGAAGCCTCGAAGATCGTCCGGGACGCCATGCCCGCATTCATGATGCCCGTGCTGCTGCTTGGCGGCATCCGGTTCGGCGTCTTCACGCCCACGGAAGGCGGCGCGTTCGCCTGCGTGTATGCCATTGCCGTGTGTACCCTGTATTACCGTGAGCTGACCTTCAAGGGCCTGCTCGCCGTGGTCGGGCTGCGAGATGAGCAGTTCGTCGGTTTTGACGCCAAGGCGCCTGGCATAGGTCACGTCAAGCGCGTGCTCGGCGTCGATGAAGGCCACCTCGCCGCCCTTTTTCTGCGCCTCGGCAAGGATGTGGAGGGCCAGCGTGGTCTTACCGCTGGATTCCGGTCCGAACACCTCGATGATACGGCCGCGCGGCACACCGCCCACGCCCAGCGCCAGGTCGAGGCCGAGGCTGCCGGTAGAGATGGCGTCCACCTGCATGGCGGTGTTATCGCCCAGCTTCATGATGGCGCCCTTGCCGAACTGCTTTTCGATCTGGGCCAGCGCAGTTGCCAGCGCATCCTTCTTTGCGCCCGGCTCCGTCTTCTGGGTGGCGGGGGCGACGTTGTTGTTCTGATTCTTTGCCATAGCGTGCTGCTCCTTTATCACATGGCCTGCGGGGTGCAGGCAGTGCTGTACAGATTCTTTCCTCTATAGTATATCACAGATTTCAAATATTACAACAGATAGTTGTAGATATTTTCACTTTTTCTCCCGCTTATTTGGGTCTCCGGGCCGTCACGCAGCGGTCATTGCCGCCGAAGTCCTTCCGGCAGGCGATGTCTGCCCAGCCGTTTGCTTCCAGCAGGGCGGTCACGGCCTCCCGCTGCTGCCAGCCGATCTCCAACGCCAGCGCACCGCCGGGGCGCAGAGCTTTCTGGTAGTGTTCCGCGATGGCCTTATAAAATACGAGACCGTCTTCCCCGGCTTCCAGCGCCATGGCCGGCTCTTTGGCCACTTCGGGCTGCAATTCGCTCATCTCCTGCGCTGTCAGGTAGGGCGGGTTCGAGACGATGAGGTCGAGCTGACCCTCCGGCAGGGTCTCCCAGTAGGTGAAGAGGTCACCCTCCACCGGCTCTGCGGCGTGGGTAGGCTTCATGCCCCAGTCGAAGGCCGGCTCTTCAAAAGGCGAGGCATCCAGCACGTTTTCGGTGCTGCCGCCCCGGCCTTTCAGGGCCAGACGGGTATTTTTCTCGAGATAGACGTAGGCTTCCGGGCTCTTTTCCACGCAGACGACCTGCGCCGCCGGGCAGAGCCGCTTGACGCCAAGTCCCAGACAGCCGGTACCGGCGCAGAGGTCCAGCACCCGGGGCGCTTCCACGCCCGCCAGCATCTCGGCAGCCGTCTCAGCTACCACCTCGGTATCAGCACGGGGGCAGAGCACGCCCGGCCCCACGGCCAGTTCAAAGTCGAGGAAAGGCCAGCTGCCGCAGAGGTATTGCAGCGGCTCCCGGGCCGCACGGCGAACGGTCAGTTCTTCGAGCTTTTCCGCTTCGGCGGCGTCCAATGGACGGTCAGAAAGGCGGACGTCCCGGCCTGTCGCCAGCCGGAACAGCTCCCGGGCGTCGAAATCTGCGTCCGGACAGCCCGCCGCCGTCAGCCGCGCTTCCACCTCTTTGACCGCTGCACGGGGCAGCATCCCTTCGCTCACCATCTGCCGTCCTCCGGGTCTTCGGGCAGCACCGGCGTCACGGCGGCGATGGCCACCTCGATCATGCTGTCGTCGGGTTCAAAGACAGTCAGCCGCTGCACCCAGAGGCCGGGCTGGCGGATGATGCGGGTGGCGATGTTGTCCGAGCGGCCGCACCACTTGAGCAGCTCGTAGCTGATGCCCATCACGACGGGCAGGAGCAGCAGCTTGAACAGGACGCGGAGGCTGGTGCTGCTCCAGGGCAGCACGCTGTAGAGAAAAACGCTGACGATGACCACCAGAATGAGGAAGCTGGTGCCGCAGCGGGGGTGGAAGCGGGTGTACTTGCGGACATTCTCCACGGTCAGCTCGTCGCCGGCCTCGTAGCAGGCGATGGTCTTGTGCTCTGCGCCGTGATACTCGAAAACGCGGTGGATCTCCTTCATTTTGGAGATGGCCACCATGTAGCTGAGGAAGATGGCAACTTTCAGCACCGCCTCGAGGATGACTCTCGGCCAGCGGGTCAGGGTGACCACCTTGCCGAGGCCGCCCACCAGCACCGTCGGCAGGACGGTGAACAGCAGGATGGCGAACAGGCCGCCCACGAGGGCCGCACCGGCCATCAGGATGTCCTCGGCCTTCTTGCCCAGATGGTCGCCCACCCATTTTTCAAAGGCGGACTCTTCCTCTTCGGCGTCGTACTCGTCGCCCATGCTCACCTGGGCAGAGTACATCATGTAGTGGTAGCCGGTGATGAGGCTCTCTATCATCGAGATGGCTCCCCGCACGAGAGGGATCTTGGCCCAGATGCCGTGTTTCGGGGTGTCGTCTATCTTCGTTTCGATGGTGCCGTCGGGCTTGCGCACAGCGCAGCAGATGTGCTCCGGACCGCGCATCATGATGCCTTCCATCAGGGCCTGACCGCCCACACTGGTCTTGAAGCATTCCTTCTTGGGTTCGTGATTCATAAAATGGATTTCTCCTGTCAAATTTTTGGCTTCTATCTTACCACATAAATGTGACAAAATCTTATTTTTTATAAAGCGGCAGGCCCAGTGTCACCACCGTACCCCGGCCCAGAGTGCTCTTGATGTCCATCGTGCCGTCGAGGGCGGTCATGATGGAGTCCACCAGCGCCAGACCGATGCCGCTGCCGCGCACCGAGTTGCTGCCCTTGTAGAACTTGGTCTTGACGTTCTCGAGGTCTTCGGGCGGGATGCCGCGGCCCTGGTCGATCAATTCGATAAAGGCTTTGTACTCGCCTGCCCAGAGCTTGACTGTGATGCGCCCGCCGGGGGCGGAATACTTGATGGCGTTGTCCAGGATGTTGATGAACACCTGCCGCAGACGGTCGGGGTCGGCGTAGACCGGGATCATCTCCTCCGGCTCATTGTACACCAGCACAAGCCCCTCCCGCTGGATGCGGGCCTCGCAGAAAAGCACCGCATCGGTCAGCTCGGCCACAAGGTCGAGGGGGCGGCAGGTCATCTTGAGACGGCCATTCTGCAGGCGGCTGAAATCCAGCAGCTCCTCCACCATGTTGTAGAGGCGGGCCGTCTCGTTGTTGATGATCTCGAGGCCCTTGCGGTAGTTCTCGTCGGAGGGGTCGTCCAGCGTGCGCAGCGTCTCCACCCAGCCCCGGATGGAGGTGAGCGGGGTGCGCAGCTCGTGGGAGACGGAGCTGATGAACTCATTTTTCATCTTTTCCGTCTCTTCGAGGCCCTCGGCCATCCGGTTGATGGTGCCGCGCAGGCGGTCCACCTCATCCCGCTCGTCGCCGGTGACGGGCAGACGGACGTCCAGCTCACCCCGGGCGATGCCGGCGGCGGTGCGCTCCACCTGTCCCAGCGGCACCACGATGCTCCGCACGAAGTACAGGCCCGACATGATGGTAAAGGCCAGCACCGCCGCACCCATGATGAGGGCCACCACCACGGTGCGTTTGAGCTGTTCTTCCACCAGCGTCAGACTGGTGACGAGACGCATGGCGGCCACATCTTCGGCTGCATAGGGTACGAGACAACAGGCCGCCATGACCATCTCTCCGCTCTGGGTGCGGTAGATGGCGATGCCCTGCCCGTCCACGGCGTCCTGCGCCTGCTCAAAATCGGTGTGGGTGACGATGCCCTCGGCATCGGTGCCGCTGGACGATGCGATAACGCCGCCGTAGCTGTCCAGCAGCATGAACTCATATTTGTCCTTATCGGAGAACTGCTCCACCATCCGGCGCAGAGCCACGCTGCGGCTGGCGGCGGTCTTCTGGCTCGTTTCGCCGGTGTACATTTTGAGCTGGCCGGTGATGGACGAAAAGCGGCGGTACATGGTCTGCTGGACGCCGTTGTAGTAGCTGCGGGTGGCGCTGTAGAGGAACATGACCTCCACCAGCAGCACCAGCAGTACCGTAATGAGCAGACTGCCCCGCAGCCATCGCCGGGTGATACCGCTTCGCATAGCGTTTTCTCCTTTCCTGTCAATTTTACTTTGCCCTCACCGCGTCCCCGTCGCATAGCGACTCCAAATCGGAGAAACGAGAAAAAAGTGCAACAGCGACGACCGCCGCCTGCGGCGGATACAGGGAGAAGCTGTTGGGGCCGCGGCCAGCAGGATGCGAGCGGCAGCGAAGCAGACGCTGGGAGCCGCAACCCGGGCAGTGTCACCGAAGGTGACGGAGAGGGTTAAATGCCCGTCAAATCAAAGCTGGGCGTATACTCCTCCCGGGCGCTGCTCTTCTGCTGCATATAGCCGGCGGTCAGCCCCAGATCCATGGCATGATTGACCACCCGGCGGTACTCGTAGGTGGTGATGCGCCGCCCGATGCCGTGCTCTGCGGCCTTGTAAAAGGGGGTGTACTGGCTCATGACACTGGGGATGAAGCAGCCGGGGTCGGCCTCGTTCCATGCGGCCATCTGGTCGAGGACGGCAAAACTGTCGTCGATGTGGCCGGGCAGGGCCAGATGCCGCAGGATGACGCCCTTCTGTAAGATGCCCTCGCTGTCGAACACCGGATGGCCCGCCTGCGCCATCATGGCCTCGATGGCGGGCCTGGCCTGGGCGAAGTAGTCCGGCGCAGAGGAAAGTTCGGCGGAGAGGGAAGAGGAGACGTACTTCAAATCGGCCAGCCAGATGTCGATAGAGCCGCGCCACGCCTCCACGCTCTCCACCGTCTCGTAGCCGCCGGTGTTGCAGACGATGGGCAGATGCAGCCCCCCGGCCCGGGCGATGTCCAGCGCCGCGATGATCCAGGGCCGCCACTGGCCGGGGGTGACGAGGTTGATGTTGTGGGCGCCCTGCTCCTGCAGGCCGAGGAAAATTTCGGCCAGATGCTCTATCGTGATCTCTTTGCCAAGACCCTCGGCGCTGATGGGGTAATTCTGGCAGAAACAACACTTGAGGGTGCAGCCCGAGAAAAACACGGTGCCGCTGCCCCGGGTGCCGCTGATGCAGGGCTCTTCCCAGAAGTGCAGGGCCGCGCGGGCGGCTTTCAGGGTGCCGCCCGCCCCGCAGAAGCCTGTCTGCCCGGCGGCGCGGTCTGCGCCGCAGCGGCGGGGGCAGAGGGTACAGGAGACAGGCGGCGTTGTGGAAATGTTTTTAGACATATTGTCCAACTCCTATGAGAAAGAATCATATTAAATTATCCGAGGCTATTATATCATTTTTGCCCCCGTAAGTGGTATACTAAGATTGAATATTGCATGTCATGCAAGAATACTACATGATCTGGAGGACACCATGCGTACAGAGACCGAAGAGATCCGGGACAACCTGAAATATCTGAGCCTTCTGGCCCGGGACTATCCCTCGCAGGCAGCGGCCGCCAGCGAGATCATCAGCACACAGGCACTGCTCAAGCTGCCCAAAGGCACCGAGCACTTCATGAGCGACCTGCACGGTGAGAACGAGGCGTTCGTACATATCCTGAACTCCGCTTCCGGCGTCATCCGCGAAAAGGTAGACATTGTGCTGGGGGATACCGTGCCGGAGGGGACGCGGGCCGAGCTGGCGACTCTGATCTATTATCCGAACGAGAAGCTGCCCCAGCTCAAGGAGCGCTGCGCCGACGAGGAAGCGCTGGAACAGTGGTACAGTGAGACGCTGCTGCGGCTCATCGACATCTGCCGCCTCGTCTCTTCCAAGCACACCCGGGAGCATGTCCGGGCCTGCCTGCCGTCCAGCTGCGGTTACATTCTGGATGAGCTGCTCCACGCCCACTTCGAGGACCACGACAAAGACCTCTACTACGGCCAGATCGTCGGCAGCATCATCGAGAATGGCCGCGCCGATAAGTTCATCGTCCGCCTCTGCGAGCTCATCAAGCGGCTGGCCGTGGACAAGCTCCACATCGTGGGCGACCTGTTCGACCGCGGCCCCCGCCCCGACGTCATCCTTGACCTGCTGATGCGCCACCACGATGTGGACATCCAGTGGGGCAACCACGACGTGGTCTGGATGGGCGCGGCGGCCGGCAGTCCCATCTGCATCTGCACGGTGCTGAAGACCACCCTCGCTTACCACAACCACGGCATGGTGGAGGACTGCTACGGCATCAACCTCCGCCACCTGCAGCGGATGGCCGAGCAGTTCTACGGCGACGACGATCTGACCATCTGGATGCCTCACACCGACACCGCCCGCGGCCCCTACACCCCCGGTATGCTCCATCGCTGCGCCGTCATGCATAAGGCCATCACCATCCTGATGCTCAAGCTCGAGTGTCAGGTCATCGACCGCAACCCGGATTTCAAGATGCAGGACCGCGACTTCCTGCGCCGCATCAACTGGGAGAAGCGGACCGTCATGGTGAACGGCAGGGAGTACCCCATGCGGGATATGTCTTTCCCGACGGTAGACCCCGCCGACCCCACCGCGCTGAACAGCGACGAGAAGGTGGTGCTGCAAAAGCTGGTGCAGTCCTTCCGCCAGAGCGAGAAATTACAGCAGCACGTCGAGTTCCTGTACGCCAAGGGCAGTGTCTACCACATCGAGAACGGCAACCTGCTCTACCACGGCGCTGTGCCGATGACGAAGAAAGGCACCTTCGCTGTGGAACGGTTCGAGGGCCACGCCTACTCGGGCCGCGCCCTCATGGACTACTGTGACGAGCGCGCCCGCCGGGGCTACTTCGCCCCCGAGGGCAGCGCCGCCCGCCAGAGCGGACAGGATTTCCTGTGGTATCTGTGGTGCGGCAAGCTGTCGCCTCTGTATGGCCGCAGCGCCATGACCACCTTCGAGCGGCTGTATGTCGAAGACACTTCCACCCACACCGAGGTGAAGGACCCCTATTATACATGGTATAATGAGGAAGCTGTCTGCCGCCGCATCCTCGCCGAGTTCGGCCTGCCCGGAACCAGCCACATCGTCAACGGCCATGTCCCCGTGCAGGAGAAGAAGGGCGAGAGCCCCATCAAGGGCGGCGGACGCCTCGTGGTCATCGACGGCGGTTTCTGCCGCGCCTACCACGAAAAGACCGGCATCGCGGGCTACACGCTGGTCTATTCCAGCCGCACCATGTCCCTGCGCACCCACCAGCCCTTCGAGAGCGCCGAAAAGGCCGTGAACGAGAATCTGGACATCCTCTCTCAGAAGAACATCCTCGAGACGGAGAACCACCGCATCCTTGTGGAGGAGACGGACGAGGGCGAGATCCTGCGGGAGAAGGTCCACGACCTCAAACAGCTGGTCCGGGCCTATCAGCTGGGCTGGATCAAGGAGACCCGCTGCGACGACAGTGTGTGGTAAGCAGCGGCAAATGTAAAATTTTCCTGAAAATAAGAGACAAAACCCGAGAATAATAGAAAAGAAACTGGGCAAAACAGAAAATAATCGACGAGCGTGCATTGGGGCTTTGCTTTTTGCTGGAAGTTGTGTATAATAAAGTAGCTGTAATTGTGTCAACTGGTTGTGAGCTTTGTACAGCGAGAAGGAATAACGTACCTTGAACTGACCTTTTGGGCCTGCGGGGAGCGGGCCTGTGACAAGGAGATCATAAAATTGGAAAAGTTTGTTATTACGGGCGGTAAGCCCCTGCACGGCGAAGTCATCATCTCCGGCGCGAAAAATGCGGCTGTGGGCATCCTGCCCGCTACCATTCTGGCAGCGGACGTCTGCGTCATCGAGAACCTGCCGGACATCAGCGATGTGGCGGTGAGCCTCAAGATCCTCAGCGTGCTGGGCGCTAAGGTCCGGATGCTGAACAAGAACACCTACGAGATCGACACCACCCATCTGACCGGCACCAACGTCCCCGACGACCTGTCCCGCCAGATGCGCGCCAGCTACTATTTCCTCGGCGCACTGCTGTCCCGCTTCGGCAAGGCCGAGGTGGCCATGCCCGGCGGCTGCAACCTCGGCCCCCGCCCCATCGACCAGCACCTGAAGGTGTTCAGCGCTCTGGGCGCAGAGGACAGTGTGGACTACGGCATGATCACCGTCCACGCCGACGAGCTGAACGGCGCTCATATCTTCTTTGATAAGGTGAGCGTGGGCGCTACCATGAACGGTATGCTCTCCGCTGTCATGGCCAAGGGTCAGACCATTCTGGAAAACTGTGCCAAGGAGCCCCATGTGGTCGATCTGGCCAACTTCCTGAATATGTGCGGCGCTGATGTGCGCGGCGCAGGCACCGATGTCATCAAGGTGCGCGGCGTCGAGCAGATGCACGGTTGCACCTACAGCATCATCCCCGACCAGATCGAGGCCGGCAGCTACATGGTGGCTGCAGCGGCCACCGGCGGCGATGTGCTGGTGAAAAACGTCACCCCCAAGCACCTCGAGCCTATCACCGCAAAGCTCCGCCGTGCGGGCATTGAGGTGGAAGAGTTTGACGATGCTGTGCGGGTTCGCCGCACCGGCGACATCCTGCCCCTCAAGATCAACACCATGCCCCACCCGGGCTTCCCCACCGATATGCAGCCCCTGATGGGCGTTCTGCTCAGCGTGGCAAAGGGTACTTCCACCGTCACCGAGAGCGTGTGGGATAACCGCTTCCGCTATGTGGATGAGCTGCGCAAGATGGGCGCGAATGTCCAGGTGGACGGTCAGGTGGCCGTGTTCGAGGGCGTGGAAAAGCTTTCTCCCGCTCCGCTCCGCGCTTCCGACCTGCGCGCCGGCGCAGCGATGGTCGTTGCAGCCCTGATGGCTGACGGCACCAGCGAGATCGAGGAGATCGGCCATATCGAGCGCGGCTACGAGAACATCGTGGAGAAGCTGCGCGGCCTCGGTGCTGACATCAGGAAGGTGGAGCGGATGCCCGCTGCACTGGAACAGGCTCTGTAATTAGAAAAACCTCTCCGTCACGCCTGCGGCGTGCCATCTCCCCTGCCGAGGGGGAGGCTTTGGCAGTCCGTCAGGTCCCTGCGTTTTTATGACTGCGCAGCAGACGGAGAGGTTTTATTTGTTGAGGTTTATCATGTCTGAATTCATCTCTCTTTATTCCGGTTCCTCCGGCAACAGCAGCGTCGTGCGCTGTGGGGAGCGGTATCTCATCGTGGATATGGGCAAAGGCGTCCGCACCACCGGCGCAGCTCTCAAGGAGCTGGAGCTGAACATCTCCGACTGCGACGGCATTCTTGTCACCCATGAGCACAGCGACCATGTGAAGGGTCTTTCCACCTTCCTGAAAAAATATCCGCTGCCGGTGTACGGTGCAGAGGAAACACTGGAATTTCTGGACGCAAACGGGGTCGTTCCCGCCAGCTGCGACCTGACGGCCCTGACGCCGGGCAGGGAAGAGGACATCGGTGTCTTTGGGGTCAAAGCTTTCCCCACCAGCCACGACGTCCCCTGTGTGGGCTACCGCATCCACACCCCCGACGAGAAGACCATGACCATCGCCACCGACCTCGGTGTGCTGACTCCTGCCGTACATGAAGCCCTCTCCGGCTGCGACCTTGTGGCCCTCGAGAGCAACTACGACCTGCATATGCTCCGCAGCGGGCCATACCCCTACTATCTGCGCGCCCGCATCGAGTCGGTCCGGGGCCATCTCTCCAACGACGAGTGCGCGGCAAAGCTGCTGGAACTCATCCAGGAGGGCTGCAAGAAGTTTGCCCTCTGTCACCTCTCGCAGGAGAACAACACCCCTATGCTGGCGCTGCAGACCGTCTTTTCCACCCTCGGTACGGCGGGCGTCGTGCCGGACAAGGATTGTATCGTCCAGACCCAGCGGCGGAATGAAGTGAGCCCCGCGCTGGCGTTCTGACACTATAAAATCAGAGCAGGAAAAGGAGAAAAGAGCCTATGTCGTACATCATGGCGCTGGACGCCGGAACCACCTCAAACCGCTGCATCCTGTTCAATAAGGCAGGCGAGATCTGCAGCGTCGCGCAGAAGG
>ERZ772991.2770-NODE-2770-length-11260-cov-2.628737_pt1 | contig 11260 bp, 6 predicted proteins | sample MGYA00511128_ERZ772991 | MGnify/ENA primary metagenome ERZ772991 (study PRJEB29015, sample SAMEA2737655) | human gut metagenome | biome: human gut; feature: human-associated habitat; material: faeces | place: China | collected 2012 ... | reverse complement strand
ATTCCACGTGTGACCATTGGAATTTTAAGCTTCAGCATTACAATCTCTATTTTTGAATTGGCTACCATCATTTTCCTGATCGCCATTCCGATCATCGGTGTGCTGCTGTACAGCGTGACCTGCTGGACGATTCCCCGCTACGGTGAGAATCAGGGCAAACTGGACAACATCGCACGGCATACCCGTGAAAATCTGGACGGTGTCCGTGTTATTCGGGCGTTCTCCAGACAGGACGAGGAAATCGAATCCTACCGGAATGACTGCGATGTATTCGCCAAGCGTTCCATTGCCGTGGGCAGAGTGGGTGCGATTCTGAATCCGGCTTCTTTCTTCATTATGAATATGGGCATTGTGGCAGTGCTGTGGTTCGGTGGCATTCGCGTGGACACCGGTCATCTGACACAGGGTGAACTGACTGCATTTGTCAACTACATGACACAGATCGCCTTGTCCATGGTACGTATGGCGGAACTGCTGATCTCCTTTAATAAAGCGGCGGCTTCTGCCAAGCGAATTTCCGATGTGCTGGCAGAGGAACCGGAAATCACAGACGGCGAAAAGCCTCTGGAGGTACAGGAACAGGCTCCGGTGCTGGCATTCGATCACGTGACATTTGCCTATCCGGACGGCGGAGAGGCTGCCATTCATGACATCAGCTTTAGCCTGCGGGCAGGGGAAACGCTGGGCATTATCGGCGGTACCGGCAGCGGCAAGAGTACCATTGCCAACCTGATCCCGCGGTTCTACGACACCACTGAGGGAACGGTGCGGATCTACGGCGAAGATGTCCGCAGCTACACACTGGATTCCCTCCGGCAGGTGATCGGCGTGGTGCCGCAGAAGGCATCTCTGGTCAGCGGTACGATCGCGGAAAACCTTCGCTGGGGAGATGCAGCGGCAGGTGATGCAGAACTGGAACATGCCTGCAAAATTGCACAGGCGTGGGAATTCGTCAGCCAGACCTCCGAGGGACTGGAAACGAAGGTGACACAGGGCGGACGCAGCCTGTCCGGCGGACAGAAGCAGCGTCTGACCATTGCCCGTGCACTGGTAGGACACCCGAAGCTGCTGATTCTGGACGACAGCATGAGTGCACTGGACTATGCCACCGACTTGGAACTGCGGCGGCAGCTGGCGGCGGAAATGGGCGATGTGACAAAGATCATGATCTCCCAGCGTGCCACTTCCATTCAGCATGCTGACCACATTCTGGTCATGGACGATGGAAAGTGTGTGGGCTATGGCACACATGACGAATTGCTGGTACAGTGTCCGGTCTATGCGGATATTTACCACACACAGATGCAGTGAGGAGGGAAAGTTTATGCTGACAGTCATTCGGCGAATTTTATCGTATACCAAGCCGTGCCGCAAGGAACTGCTGGGAATGCTGCTCTTTGCGTTGATCGGCACAGGACTTTCCCTGTTTGTGCCGATCCTCATTGGTAAGGCAGTGGACTGCGTGGTTGCTGTACACGAGGTAGACTTTCCACAGCTGTGGAAAATCATCATTGTACTGGCACTGACCATTGCTGTCAGTGCCCTGTTCCAGTGGCTCATGTCCCTCTGTACCAACCGTCTGGCGGCACACACTATTCGTGATCTGCGGTGCGACCTGTTCAGTCACTTGCAGCATGTCCCGCTGCGGTACATCGACGGACAGGCAAGAGGAGATCTGATCGGCAGAGCCGTTTCGGATATGGAGATCATTTCTGACGGTTTCCTACAGGCGTTCACCCAGTTTGTCACCGGCATTTTCACCATTCTGGGTACGCTGATCTTCATGCTGACGATCAACGTCCGCATTACCATTCTGGTAGTCATTCTCACGCCGATCTCCCTGCTGGTTGCGGCGAAAATTACACATATGTCCCGTTCTTCTTATTTGAAATCTTCTGATGCCCGTGGGGCGTTGGGCGGTCTGGTGGAAGAAATGATCGGCTCTCAGAAAGTGGTTAAGGCGTTTACCTATGAAAAACGTGCGGAAGAACGGTTTGATGCGTATAACACCGAATTGCAGCAGACCGGAGCAAAGGCAACATTTTTCGGTTCTATCACCAATCCGGTGACACGTTTTGTCAACGCTCTGATCTATGCCGCTGTGGGTGTCTGCGGAGCACTGGCGGCTACCGGCAACGTGCCGCTGATCGGTGTGATCACCGTTGGTCAGCTGGCAAGCTTCCTCACCTATGCCAACCAGTACACCAAGCCGTTCAATGAGATCAGCGGCGTGGTGGCAGAACTGCAAAACGCCGTGGCTTCTGCAAAGCGTGTGTTTGCAGTCATTGACGAACCGGCGGAGTCGGACGACAGCCACATGCCGGAACTGCAAAACTGCAACGGCACCATGCAGCTTTCCCATGTGAAATTTTCCTATGTGCCAGACCGTCCGCTGATTACGGATTTCAATCTGGACGTACACTGCGGACAGCGAATCGCCATTGTAGGGCCTACAGGCTGCGGCAAGACTACACTGATCAATTTGCTGCTGCGGTTCTATGACGTAGACGGCGGTGAAATTTCCGTGGCAGGGCAGAACATTGCCGGTGTCACACGGGACAGTCTGCGTGCCTGCTATGGCATGGTGTTGCAGGAAACATGGCTGTTCACGGGAACTGTTGCAGAAAATATCGCCTACAGCCGACCGGACGCGACACGGGAAGAAATCGTGGCTGCGGCAAAAGCTGCCTATGCAGACGGCTTTATCCGCCGGCTGCCCAAGGGATATGACACGGTGCTGACAGAGGACGGCAGCGGCTTGTCACAGGGACAGAAGCAGCTGCTCTGCATTGCCCGCATCATGCTGACAGACCCGCCGTTCCTGATTCTGGACGAAGCCACCAGCAGCATCGACCTGCGGACGGAGCAGCGGATCCAAAAGGCATTTGAAAAGCTGATGGCAGGCAAGACCAGCTTTATCATTGCTCACCGTCTTTCCACGATCAAAAGTGCAGACTGGATCCTGGTGATGAATCAGGGAAATGTGCTGGAACAGGGAACGCACGATTCGCTGATGGCACAGAAGGGCTTCTATGCAAACTTGTATCAGAGCCAGTTCGCAGACAGCGAAACTACAGAATAGCAGCGTAAATTACACTAGGGTGTGTTGACACGAAGCCTGACACGTGTCTTTTGGGGTGATTTTTCCACGTTTGTCGTTAAAAATCTTTGCCGTGCGAAAGCACGCCTGCGAATTTTTGCCTAGAGCGGAGAAAAATTACCTCACAAAATTCACATATCATTATCGTGTCAACACTCCCTATGAATAACAGAATGCCCCCGACTTTCTTTTTGGAAAAGTCGGGGGCATTTGGTTTGTACGGTGTTGCCCTTTGGATATTGCTGCGTGTTCAGGCGTGTCTGGTTTCCTGCTGCTCCAGACGGTGGAAGAAATCCGCCTCTGCCTGATTGCAGGCTTTGCCGTTTTCACTGTACAAGTTCAGGTGGAATACGTGGCTGTCTGACGGTACGCCATCACCGTATTCCGCAAAGGTGAACGGTATCCCGCATGCTTCTAGCTGCTGCCGCATCGGCGTTGTGCGGGGACGCAGCCCGTCATTAACACTTGCCATGAGATACGAGGGCGGAAAGCTGCTGTTCATATAGGTGAGAACTTGTTCAAACAGCTTCTGCTGTTCCGGAGCGGCTTCCTGTGTGTAAATGTTTTTGTGTATATTTTCCAGTGACATGTCATAGATGCCGCAGTTCAGGGCAGTGCCGTCCGGCAGCTGGTCATAGGTGGCAAAGTCCAGCTGTTCCCGATAGGCGGCGTTTCCTGCCAGAATGCAGTACTGGCTGACCAGCTGGGCACCGGCGGAATCGCCTACCAGAAACCAGTGGGGGTTGGACGTGTACTGCTTCCGGTGTGCCAGTGTCCAGCGAATCACCTGACACACATCGGCAATGGCAGCTGGATAGGGGTGCTCCGGAGCAAGGCGATAGTTACAGTTTACCACCACGAAACCCAGTTCCGCCATGTGCATGCAGTAGAACCGGTACAGCTCCTTGTCCCCGTAGAACCAGCCGCCGCCGTGAATGCTGATCAGTACCGGCAGATTTTCGCCGTTTTGCACCGGACGGTATACGTCCAGCAAGTGCTCTGTGATGCCGTCACCGGCGTAGTCCAGATCGCAGAATTTTTCTATGCCCTGCGGCTCCTGCAAGCCGCTGTCCCGCTTGGCATCACTTGCCGCCCAAGCAATGCGGCTTTCCTGTATTTCCTTTGGAATGTTCATTGGTTTTCCTCCCACATCTGTATGGTTTTCAGAATGTCCTGATAGACCAGTTCTTTTTGCGGTTCGTTGAGAATCTCATGCCGCATCGCCGGAAACAGTCTGGCGGTCACATTTTGGTATCCCACACTGCGGAGCAGTTCCGCTGCCTGCTGGAATTTCTGGTCGCTGTCGCGGCAGGGATCCTCTGCACCGGAGAGAAACCGGATCGGCAGTTCCGGCTGTGTCACCCGCCAGTCCTCTGTGCTGTAGACTGTCCGCAGCAGATAGAGCAATGCTTCGTAGCCGTTCAGGGAAAAGTTGAAGCTGCAAAGCGGATCTGCGTTGTATGCATCTACCACGGCGGGGTCACTACAGATCCACGCGTTAGGTCTGCCTTCTTCCCGAAACGGTTTCTGGAATCCGCCGAACAGTGCTTCTGCCAGAATCGGGCTGTGATACTGTGCACCCTTTTTCCTGGCGAGCAGTGCTCGCACCCGTTCGCCCAGCCCCATGCCAAAGACGGCACTGGGAGAGCCGCAGACGAACACGCCGTCCGGCACATCGGGATACCGTTTCAGATAGCACCGCACCACCAGCGAACCCATGCTGTGCCCGAACAGATACAACGGCAGTTCCGGATACTGTTCCCGTATCCAACGTGTCACCTGATAGAGGTCGGAAACGATCGCCGTGCCGCCGTCCGGATAAAAGTACCCCAGATCTTCCGGCTGGCGGACGCTTTCACCGTGTCCGCGGTGGTCGTGAATGATGCAGAGATAGCCGTGGTCTGCCATTTCCTGTAGGAACGGCAGGTAGCGTTCCTTGTGTTCGCACATGCCGTGTGCCACCTGTAGAATGCCCCGACAGGGTTCCTGCTCCGGACGAACCACCAGCCCATGCAGCAGCAAGCGGTCATGGTGGGATTCCAACACAAATGTTTCTGTCATATGCTGTCCTTTCTGTGTGTGGTTTTGGTTTGCTTATCATATAGTATACCAAAAAAGTTGGCGGTTGTCTATATGCAGGTATTTCACATTGTATCACAATTGTAAATTCTAAGTCAAAAAGGTTTTGAAAATGAAAAAGGAGCGATTGGAGTCGCTCCTTTCTTTTCGTAAATAATCAGTATGAAAATATGAAATCTAAGTTACTGGATATGTTTGCTTTAAATATGCTGTCAGCATTTCCGGAATGTACTGGTAGTGATGTGTGTGATATAATTGATAGGTGACATTTGCATTATGAGATTCCAGCCGCTGATTCAGCTTTTCCAAACCTTCTAGTGTAGTATCATGACCGTTATAGTATTCGCTGTAGTCAGAGTCTTCCAACGTTCCGCCACACAGAAAAACCTTTTTATCAAGTGTATCATTCCTGTCAAAATAGCCGTAATCATTGCTGTAGTCTTCGGGATCAACACCTAGTTCTTCATGATACAAATTCCAAAATGCCGGACTTCCAATAATGTAATTCCCAAACGGCTGATTTTCATATAAATCAGACTGAAATAATGCTTCATGTGTAAAAACGCCGCCGTTGGAATGTCCATACAGTGTTGAATTCGTATAATCAATAGAATAATTTTCTCCAAGATACGGCATTAGATTATCCGTGATAAAGTCAAGCAGCATACTGCCTTTTTGAATAAAATAGGTGATGCGGTTGTCGTTGTCAGTGCCGTCAATGTTGTAATCATATCCCAGACTGACAAGTATAACAGGAGCTGCTTCACCATTTTCCATGACGCTTCTCAGTTCTGTACAATTTCCAAATCGCCATACACCGTCTGTCAGAAAAAATACGGGATATGTTTTGCTGTTATCATAGTCCGGCGGTAGAGTGACATGCACCAAAAAATCAACATCTAATTCCTCATCATAAATGTTGATTTCGTCAATAGAATCCTTGATTTTCTCTACTGCATCGCGGTCATATTCCCATACGTTTCGATAATCTGCATTTTGATTGCTGGCATACAGGGACTGATCTGTTGCATCAATGCTTCCCGCCGGAAGCACCTCATATTCTCCGGTTTGCAATGCCTCATTGGCAATCCTCATACGAAGTATGTCATTCTCAATTTCCGCATCAGAATAATCATGCTGCTTTTCGTCTTCCCTAATCCAATCCAGATATTCTTCAAAATTAGCAAAGGACTTATTTTCTTGTGCACCATCATTGTTGAGTGCAAAGTCAATTGTGCCGCCGTCATAATTGGGATCGCTGTTTGGAACGGGATATAACAGCAAAACATTATCTACAAGAATATATTTTAAAGGTAATTGCTCACTGCCATTTATCAATTGCTCCAATTTCTGACATTCTTCTTCTGTCATATTGCTGCGATTATTCTCAAGAGTTTCGCGAAGTTCATCTGCTGCATAATACTCAACACAAACTTTATGTTCTGATGTTACAGCAGATTCTGTTTGTGCTTCAGAAGCGTCATCAAGAAGTGTAAGTTCATGTTTGCTCACAGATTTCAGTTCAGTTGGTGTCATCTGATTGGTGAGTTGTATCTTTTCAGAACCTTGTAGATTCTCTGTTGCGGATTCATGATTGCCAGTTGCACTTGTATTGCTTTTGCAGGCAGTTGATGATACAAGCATGACAAATGACAAAAGAACGACTGCAATTCTTTTCATAACAGGAAAATTCCTTTTCATTTTACTAATTTTGATATGAAAATCGAAACTTATCAAAATCTCTTATACATTATACCATACTCATATCTGAAAAGTCAATAGAATATAGGAAAAATTATATGTTTTCTTTTGAATTTTGGGAAAGTTCCACTTTTTCAATGCCTTGCACAAATCGACAAAACGTGCTATAATGAAAACAAGAACTGAAAGGAAATACTGAAAAGAAAGAGGGAACTCCCATGCTTCAAGAAATGTTACAGCAGATCTCACCACTGGATTCCGCGGCTATGGAAACAGCACGACAGCACTGGGACGCGATTGCCAAGCCCCTGCACAGTCTGGGGCGGCTGGAAGATCTGGTGGTACAGCTGGCAGGCATTACCGGTACGGCGAACCTGCCGCCGCGAAAAAAGGCAGTCCTGATCTTCTGTGCAGACAACGGCGTTGTGGCAGAGGGTGTGACCCAGACCACACAGGCAGTCACTGCCGCCGTTACCCGCAATTTTACCAAGGGCATCGCTTCCGTCAACGCCCTGTCCCGTGTCTGCGGGGCAGATGTTTTTCCTGTGGACATCGGCGTGGCGGAGGAACTGCACTGCGACGGCATAATTTCCAGAAAGATCGCCGCCGGCACCCGCAACTTTGCCCATGAGCCGGCTATGACACGGGAGCAGGCAGAACGTGCCATTCTCACTGGCATTGCACTGGTGGGAGAAAAGGTCGCCGCCGGCTACAACCTGATCATCACCGGCGAAATGGGCATTGGCAACACCACTACTTCCAGTGCGGTCTTTTCCGTTTTGCAGCAGCTGCCGCCGGAGCAAGTCACCGGACGAGGTGCCGGTTTGTCCGGTGCGGGACTGCGGCACAAGGTGGAAGTCATTGCGAAAGCCATTGCCCTGCACCAGCCCGACAGAAACGATGTGCTCGATGTGCTTTCCAAAGTCGGCGGGCTGGACATCTGCGGCATGGCTGGGGCATTTCTGGGCGGTGCAGTCTACCATGTGCCGGTGCTGATTGACGGCTTTATTTCCGCAGTGGCGGCGAATTGTGCCGTGCGGCTGGCTTCTCTCTGCCGGCAGTATCTGTTTGCCTCTCACTGTTCCAAAGAGCCTGCCGGAAAGCTGGCACTGGAGGCACTGGGGCTGCGTGCCTATCTGGACTGCGACATGTGTCTGGGAGAGGGCACCGGCGGCGTGATCGGTGCCAAACTGTTCGACTTTGCACTGGCAGCATATGGCGAGATCGCCGGCTTCGATGCCGTGGGAATCGCTCCCTATGAAAAATTACAATAGGCAATACCGCATAAATCATTCCGGAAAAGGAGAGATGTACATGAAATATCAGACTACCAACCTACAGCCCACCAAGCGTTATCCTACCTATCAATTCCACGCCAGAACGGCACAGAAAAAACTGCCTGCGGAACAGGTTTTCTGCATCTGTGTGCTGGAAACCATGCATTGGCTCCGTTCCCGCCTGAAAAAATTCAGCAGCCTGCCGGAGGACATCTGCACACCGGAGCCGGCACAATATGAAGCCTTTTCCATGCAGCAGCTGCACTCGTTTCACTCCTCGGTGGGGGCGGCTGTCGATGTGATCTATCTGGAAAACCGCGGGCTGTGGTCGTTTCAGATCACCGAGCCGGACATTGGTGCCAATCTGGGTACCCCGCAGGAACGTCCCGCAGTCAGCGGCAGAATTTTTGAAACCGAGATCTCTTTCCTGCTCTGCAAGGACGATGTGGAAGTGGGTGTCCGCACCATTTGTTCTGAACCGTCAGACAGCACGGCTCCCTGTGAAGTGTTCCGTCCGATGATCATTCCGGCACTGGCACAGAATCCCCATGTGGGATTTCTCAAGAACGGTTTTCTGCTGAACGGAAAAGCCATGGAGATTCGGAAGAAAAGCGACATTGCCTACTTTGATGCTCTCTGTCACGCAGCAGATTTCGACATGCCCCTGGTCGTTGTAGCGGACAGCGGTACAGTGCAGAAAAAGCTGGATCTGGAGCAGCTGGACGTTTCAGCCGTGCCGAAACTACAGCCCTTTTCCGCAGAGCTTTCTGCCCATAACGACATGCTGCACTTTTATGACCGCAATGTGCGGATGAATGAAGCGGAATCGACTGTGACCAAAAACCTACAGCAGCCGCTGAACCGCCGTGTCAAGCGGCATGTCAGCAGCAAGATGAAACTCAAACCGGAAGCAGCTTCGCCGGCAAAGGTGGAAACGACGGAGAAACTGCCGGTATTTCCGTTTGAGAAACTGGCGGAAAAACTGCTGGGGTTCGGGGTGGTCTGTTTCGTGGAGCACCGCTGTCTGGAAGAATTTTCCCGTAAGTATAAGCTTGCGTTGCAGGAAGGGGACATGCTGATCCTACGGCACGGCAGTACGGCGGAACGCTATCCCTATGCCCAGTACGCTAGGGACATGGACGGCTTTTCCCGCCAGCGGAAGCAGGAACTGCGGCAGATGCTCAAACGCGGAGCCTTTACATTTGGCAGGATCTTGTTTCATTCAGATGCACGGCTGGCAGTATTGCAGGACAGCCAGCAGGAAACCCTTTCGCTGGAGGAACGCTGCCGTATTTTGCAGCAGGAAAACGACGAGCTGAAAAACCAGCTGAAAGATTTTACCCAGCAGAACACGGATATGCGTATGAATGGGGAACAGCTGCGAATCTATCAGAAGCAGCTGGCAGAAAAAGAAGCGGAACTGGAACGGCGAAATGCGGCGTATCGGGTTCTGGAACAGGAATACGATTCGAAAAAAAATTCCTATCAGCAGTCTACGGAGATCGTGCAGTTCTATCGGGAAAAGGCAGACATTGCCGCGACATTCCCCACAGACAAGGAAGCCATTCCGGAGTGGGCGGAAAAGCATTTCTCGGACAGCCTGATCTTTACCCAGCGTGCCAGAAACAGTCTGCGGAAATTCAGCAGTAAGCTGGATCTGGCAGTGATCTGTGACGGTATCCTCTATCTGAGTGCCTATGGAAAGTTCCGGCAGGGGAATCTGAGCGAGGAACTGCTGGAACTGTATGGTCAGCGATATTGCTGGGACGTGTCCCGCTGCGGGGCGGAAACCCTGCGAGTGCATCGGGAAGATTATCTGGCACAGGTGGACGACCGGAAGTATCTGCTGGACATGCACATCAAGTACGGCATCAAGGCAAAGGGACTGGCACGCCTGTATTTCTGCTGGAACGAGGAACTGCAAAAAATTGTGCTGGGGTATCTCCCAAGCCACCTGCCCACGCTGAAAAATCCCACGTAACTGCATGCTCCTGCGGCGGCGGGAAAGCTGTGCCTTGACAATCTCCTGAAAAACCGTTATAATATACCATGGAGTAATTTCGGAACAGAGCCGGCTCGGCTCAAATGGAAGGAAGATCATAGAATGGAACATATCCGCAATTTTTGCATCATTGCTCATATTGACCACGGCAAGTCCACACTGGCAGACCGGATTCTGGAACAGACCTATACCGTTGCCAAGCGGGACATGGAAGAACAGATCCTGGACAACATGGATATTGAACGGGAACGGGGAATCACCATTAAGGCACGTGCAGTCCGTCTGAATTATCGTGCCAAGGACGGGGAAACCTATGTGTTCAACCTAATCGACACCCCCGGTCACGTGGACTTCAACTATGAGGTTTCCCGCAGCCTTGCCGCCTGTGAGGGTGCGATTCTGGTAGTCGATGCTTCACAGGGCATCGAAGCCCAGACACTGGCAAATACTTATCTGGCAATCGAACACGATCTGGAAGTAGTGCCGGTCATCAACAAGATCGACCTGCCTGCTGCGGACCCTCTGAAGTCCAAGCAGGAGGTGGAGGACATCATCGGCCTGCCGGCCATGGACGCCCCGGAGATCTCCGCCAAGAACGGCATCAACATCCGCTCGGTGCTGGAGATGATCGTAAAGGATCTCCCGGCTCCGGAGGGAGACCGGACAAAGCCCCTGCGGGCGCTGATCTTTGACAGCCAGTATGACAGCTATCGGGGCGTGGTGGTGTATTTCCGCATCATGGAGGGCACCATGCGCACCGGTCAGACCATCAAAATGATGGCCACCGGAGCGTCCTATCAGATCGTGGAGTGCGGTCATCTGCTGCCCTTGGGTCTGGAGCCCTGCGATTCCCTGTCCGCCGGCGAGGTGGGCTACTTCACCGCCTCCATCAAGAACGTGAAGGACACTCGGGTGGGCGACACCATCACCGACGCGGCGAACCCCACGGCGGAGCCCCTGCCGGGCTACCGGCCGGTGCAGTCCATGGTCTACTGCGGCATTTACACCGAGGATGGCTCCAAGTACCCCGACCTGCGGGACGCGCTGGAAAAATTGCAGCTGAATGACGCATCCCTGAGCTTCGAGCCGGAGTCCTCTGCG
>ERZ772991.2769-NODE-2769-length-11262-cov-7.012135_pt1 | contig 11262 bp, 10 predicted proteins | sample MGYA00511128_ERZ772991 | MGnify/ENA primary metagenome ERZ772991 (study PRJEB29015, sample SAMEA2737655) | human gut metagenome | biome: human gut; feature: human-associated habitat; material: faeces | place: China | collected 2012 ... | reverse complement strand
AACACCCTGCACAGCTACGAGTTCGACGGCAGCGCCGGTTTTGCCAAGATGCAGAACATTATGCAGGCGTTCCGGGGCGACATCAAGGAGTTCGGCGGCAAGAAGGTCGTGAAGCTGCTGGATTACGCTCCGGGTCTGGATGGTCTGCCCAAGTCCGATGTGCTCAAGTTCCTGCTGGAAGATAATTGCTCCATTGTGGTGCGTCCTTCCGGTACCGAGCCAAAGCTCAAGACCTATATCTCTGTCAGCGCAGAGAATAAAGAAAACGCAGAGAAAATAGAAGCGAGGATTGTGGAAGACGCTGAAAAGCGGTTGGCTTGCTAAGAATAGGTTCTCATATATAGCAATTTTCAAAATTAAAGCACATATCCGCAGAAGTGGAACCAGCCGGAACAATCAGAGAAAGTAACAGAGTGAAAAGCATTTTGAATCGCATTTGGAAGAGCATCCAGCGTCCTTGCTTTGAATTTACGCAAAAGAGCCTTTACCTTCGACCAGAGTTTTTCAATGGGATTCAGGTTAGGACTATACGGTGGAAGATAAATGTATCGAACACCGGAACTGCCCAGTAGCTCTTTCACTGCCTTTGCATGGTGCGATTTCATATTATCCATTACGAGGACAGAATTGCCGTTCAGATGAGGCAGCAAATCAGTTTCCAGATACTGCTTAAACTTCTCTACAGTCGTTCCACCTGAGAAGGTCGTATAGTGTAGTGTCCCATCCAACTGGATAGATGACAGAGCCACATCGGGGACGCTCCTGTTCATTGGCATGAAGAGATTTCTTCTTACGGCGATATCCTGCTTTCTGAAGAAAACGCCAGACAGTATCAATGCTGATAGGCAAATTCAACGTTTCAATGATTTCCAGACAAGTGATATCCGGCTGTTTCTCCAGAAGCGAAAGGATGTGCTGATGATCTGCATCGGACAATTTTGGCTTCTTTCCACGGAGATTCGTTTGAGTTTCGTAGCTGCCTGTTTCGTTCCGATGCTTCAGCAAACGATAGATCGAACAGGTGTTTACAGAAAAGCACCTTGCCAGTTCCTTTATGCTGATACCCTTATCGTATCCTTCCAGAATCAACTTTCGAGCTTCATTGTGCAGCATAACACTCACCTTCTTTGACTCTGTTATACCACTTTTTCTCAAAAGTTAAAGTGCTCTCTGCTGTATTATTGAAAATTGCTATAATTGCTCATTACACATAGAAAGCTATAGAAGAAAGGAAAAATGAGAATGGGGAAGAAAAAAGTGATTGCAATTGATGTAAAGGAAATTGCAAAGCCAAAAATTGAGAGCTTGGGACTCATCCTTTTAGAAATGATTCCGAAACTGAACGATTATAATCTTCTCCTTTTATCAGATGTTGCAATACCGAAGAAGTTTGTACCATCAAATGCTAAGGTTGTGGTACGAAATGTTCCATATAGTGGTGGAAGTGATTTGATTAAGTATCAGTATTGGATGAAAAAGCAATGTGAACAGAATAAGGCGGAATGGTATTTTCAAATCAATCACTTTTCTCTTTTCAAAATTAAGGGAGCAAAGCAAATTGTTGTTGTACATGACCTATATCCACTCGAACAATTAGAAAAGACGTCATTGAAATTGAAGATTACATATTGGGTTTCGCTCTTTTCATCAATGCTGAACGCTGATACAATATTTACTGTATCAGAGTTTTCAAAAAGAAGACTAGAACATTTTTTTTGGAAGAGCCGAAAAGTACAAGTAAACTATAATGGCATCGCTGCAGCGCGCATATCAAAAAATGTAAATGTAGTGGATGGGCAATTTATGCTAATGCTAGGGCGTGTTTCTTATTGGAAGGGAACGATTCGAGTCGCAGAATTCTTTAAAAAGTACTTTAAAAATAGCGATTATAAGTTAATTATTGCAGGGCAGGCTAAAGATAAAAATGATGAAGATTTGATGAAAAAAATAACCAATAGTGAAGAGAACATTATTTGGTTAGATTACGTTGATAACGATACGCGTGATTGGTTGCTGCAAAATGCGGAGCTGTTTTTATATGCGTCAAGATATGATGGATTTGGCTTACCTCCTTTGGAAGCAGCGAAGGTTAGGACAAAAGTTCTTATGAACGACATTCCGGTTTTAAGGGAAGTAACAATGAACAAGGGTAATTATGTTGATTTTTATGGTGAGGATGATATGTTATACAAATCTATTTGTGAAACGATAGAAGATGACAGTCGAGAACAAATTGAGGAAATGTATACAGTGGCTGCAGACTATACATGGGATGCCTATGTGAATCGTATCAAAGATACAATTGAGAGAGGCTAATCTAATGAAAGTGTTATTTATATTGAATGCGTTCGGACCACTCTCCGGAGCGGAACATGTCCTACTGGATTTTTTGAAGAGTGCACCAGAAATTAATCCGATATTACTTCAGATTGGTCCAAAGAAAAATGATTTAAGTGAATTTGCTGAGATTGTGCCGCAAAATCAAAGTCTTTATGTATTTGCAGATGAACCGTTAATGTCCGGTGTTTCGAGACAATGGCTGATGCGGATAAGAAGAGACTTGATGTGTCGGAAACTACAAAAGAGCAAAATTATTTCAGATTTAAAAAGAGACAATTCTATTGAACTGGTTTACTTTAATAATTCTTTTGAAGCAGCAGTCTTTTTTCCACTTTTTCGAGAAAAAAAAACAATAGTGCATATTCATGATATGGTTGATATGTTCCGTCCGGCACATAAAAAGTGTGTCTTAGAATCCTGTGAAAATGCAGAACATATTTTGACCGCGTCTGATGCCTGTCGAAAAATGCTGATAAAAAACAGAATAGACTCGTCTAAGGTTTCAACAGCGTACAATAGCATTGCAATAGGAAAAAGAGATTACGTTCAAAATGATAGCAATAATATAACGATTGGGTTTGTTGGAAGTGCAATAAAGAGAAAAGGGTTTGATGTATACATAAATATTATCAATACTTTAAAAAGGCAGGATACGCTTAGGGGAAAACAGATTAAAGCAATTGTCATAACAAATAGTAAAAAGAAAGATGCTTTTTTAGAGGACTGCTTGTCAAGATTGGATAGAGATATTGCGTGCAATGTCTACTATGGTATTCCAAGAGAGCAAGTATTTGACCAGTATAAGATGATGGATCTGCTTTTGGTTCCGAGTCGGTTTGATCCTTTGCCGACAGTTGTTCTAGAGGCTTCTTTAGAAGGCGTACCGGTTATAGGAACCGATAAGGATGGTATTCCAGAGATGCAAGTCGATGAGGATATGCTATTTAATGTTGATGATATTACAGATGCTATAAGAAAAATTGAAAAATGGTTCAATCTCCCCTTTATAGCAAGAAAAGAAAAAATGGATAAAGCACAGGCATATATAGAATGTACATTTACTGCTGCAAAGAAAAAGAATGTTGTACTCAACAGCATGAGGGATGTTCTTGAAATGTGATTGAAATGGGGGAAAGCGCGGTGGCGTATGATGTTAACCAAATAAGCGAAAAAGTTAGAGAGACGCTTGATGGATGTCCAGAGGTCGTAGCGGCCTTATTAATGGGGAGCTGCTCCAGAGGTGAAGAAACATATTTCATTAATGGGCGTGGAGAGCGAGAACTACTAAGCGATTACGAGATGCTAATAATCGTTCATGATAAGGTGGACACGAAAGTAAGCGATGACAAACTCAAATTGCTCGCTAGAGAATTGAAGGGAAAATCATCGTCGCCTTGCTTTGAACTGGAATGGTCATATAAAACGGAACATCAGATAGAAAAACTAGATAAACGTTTTATCTTTTTTGAAGCGAGGGAAAGTGCGTGTACCATTTACGGGAATAAATCTGCCATAGAGTTGTTTCCTGTGATAAATATTAAAAACCTGAACTTCTGCGAGTTAAATACGGTTATAATACACCGACTTTACCATGTCTTGAGAGATCGTTTGAACACAGATGAACATTATCAGCAGTATCTAATCGCTAGAAATACATTAGATATTCCAACTGCTGTTTTGCCGTTATGCGGTATACTACAAAGTTCTTATGAGAAACGAAATAAATCATTTAGTGAGTATGCACTGCAATATGGATTTCCCAAGGAACTCATGGTGCGACTTTCCGATTATCTCCAAATGAAGAAAGACTATAATGCAGATCAATATAAAGAATATTCTCTAGAGTTCATGAAAAAACAATTTGTAGCGGATATGAAAATGCTCTATGAATTCCAAAAAAGACAGCAACATAATCATGCTTTTAGAAAAAATAAAAGGCTATTTATTTCGGCTGTTTACCGAAGAAATATTGAAATGTTGAAAATAAGTCTATGCTGGGAAAAGGTGAATGAGTCTTTGTATCAAAGGATGATTCAGATGCTAGAAAAAGATGATGTATCTGGCATAGAGCTGAGAAAACTTCAAGATGAGATGTTTAGACTATTTAACTACAGGTGAGGAAAATAATATGGAAAAACCAGTGTGCGTTGTTTTTGCAGATGCATTTGCATATAGCAGTTATATACAATTGGGTGGATTAGGAGGAGAGTTTTCAGTTCAAAAGATTAAGCCTGGTATTGCATATAGTAGTAACCTTCATTATTTACTTTTTGATGGAAAAACACCAGATGACGTTGGATTCTTTACGGATTATAGTTGGAGAAAAGCTGAGTATAACGATCCCGGTAAAATGAAGAACAGCCTGGACCAAATAGATACGCTAAACAATTTGTATAGAGCATTTGAACGGAAGTTTACAAAAAGGCATGATAATATTCCTTTCGGAGAAAGAGCGTTCTTTGAGTGTAAAGGAAAATATAAATTTATGGAACCAGGCGAATGTACTGTCTTTGGAAGAAAGGTTGTTAAGGCCTACAAAAAAACAGCAGAAGAAAGCTTTGATGAGGCCGAAGAGCAAGTTACTAGAGGAGAGAAGGGCATTGTTGTTGTTTTAGAGATTCTGGATCATGTTGGACATGAAGTGGGATCAGAAGGAACAAAATATGTTGATGCCGCGAAAATGGTGATTGAACGTACAAAAACCTTATTTAATCATTTTAAAGAGAAAAATCCTGAGGGTGTTTGCATTTTGATTTCAGACCATGGAATGGGCGATGTTCTAACAGGTGTCGATGTCCTTAATCCCATGAAAAGACTTTTTGGACTTCCTGGGGAAAAATATCAAGTTTATAATGACTCGCTGTATTTGCGGATTTGGGCGGATAGTAACGAAATGCTTTTCAAGATAGGGAACTATTTGAATAAGATCGGTTGCTTAAATCAAATTGATGAATCTAATAGAAAAAAGTACGGTGTTACAAAGCACGAATTCGGAGATCTTATATATGTTCTGAAAAATGGATATTATTTTAACCCTAATTGCTTTGGTGTATCGCTGAGAGGCGGAGTGGCAGGATTGCATGGCTATATGGAGCCGTTGGATCAAGTGTCGGGAATTCTTGTTACTGAGTTTGGTTCTGAAGAGATGATTGATGCGATGAATGTCTTTAACACGGTAAGAGATGCCATTGGCAAAAAATGATGGATCAGGGGAGATTGCAAATTGTATGAAATAACGATGGGCACATTTGTGCTTGCCATGATTTTGCTGCTGCTTATTACGCTAATAAGGCATAAGTTCTATCTAAACACTAACACCAACATTGATACGATTCTTCTATTTGCAATCATCGTTCGCCTTATATGGATGATTGTCGTAATTGCATTAGAAGATAGGATGACATTCTTCGTCTATGATGATGAAACCTATTATAGAACTGCAATGGGTGCGCCATATGGAATGTATTCAAATCTGTATACATATTTTTTGAGATGGTTATATAACACTTTTGGTCAAAGTAGTCTAAATGGAAGAATTGTTAATCTTGCGTTTTCTGTTATGACAATTTATCCGTTAGCATATTTGGAGAAATCATTTAATGATTTTACGGATTTCAAAGCAACGACATTTTTTGCATTGTCCCCGTTTCAAATATTTATATCCTTCTTTGAAATTAAGGATATTATATTAATGTTTACGTTTACTGCGTCATACGCACTTATAAAACATCTGAAGATAGCAGTGTCTACTGTTGACATTATTGAACTGTCATTCTTGTGTTTTATTAGTGAGCAAATACGTTCTGGAATGGGAGCCATTCCGATTGTTTTGCTAGTTATAGACAAAGTGAAAAAAGGTATTGGAGCAACAAAGCTACAAAGAATGTTCTCATGCATAATTATTGCGGGTATATGTGTAGCTGTGCTTCTATTTTATTTTGGAGATTATATATTAGAGCAAAATACAAAAATTGAAAAATACCAGGAGTGGATATTTACTCAGTTTTCTTCTGAATCAATGTATAGTCAGTTTGTAATAACAGGAATTCAAGATATTTGGAAATTGCCTTTTTGCTTTATCCTTTACGCCTTCCAGCCATTAAGCACCCTTGATGGTTCGAAGCGTTTCTTTGGTGAATGGGGTATGTTTGCAAAATTTATAGATGTACCCGTGCTGTTGATGGCGCTTAGATGGTTGACTGTTTATGTAAGAAAGGAAAAGCTCTTCTCATTGCTTTTTTTACTACCATATGCATTTGTTAGTGGTATTAATTTGACGAATGCGCGACAAGGTTTTTTTCTTTATCCTATTATGTATTTAATATGTTTCTATGGGTATTCACAGGCCGATTCGTATACGGGAAAAAGTGCATTGATAAGGATGCTTAATAGTAAGAATGTTACTGTATTCATATGGGCTGCTTTATATGTGGTATGGCTTTTTGTACTTATTATGAGAGTTTGAGGACAAAGATTCATGAATAAAAAACTGCTTGGAAATACAGCGTGGTATTTTGTCGGTACAGTTATTAGTGCAATATTGGGTTTTATTTCATCACCTATCTTAACCCGCGTTTTGACTACAGAAGTCTATGCTCAGTACGGCATGGTTACTTCTTTCACAACATTGGTAGCGACATTCGTCTATTTAGGGCAAGATGAAGCGTTCATGCGATATTTTGATAGGCGAAAAGAGCCGTTTTGGAGCTTTTTTTGGCGGTGCATTAGATTACCACTTGTTCTGTGCATTATAATACTGTTTTTGTTGTTGGAACCAAATCATATAGTCCTGTCATGGGTGTTTGCTTGTGATATACAAAACAAGATTGCAATTCTGATTATAGCTTACATCGCGATGCTGGTTTTGCAAAGATTTTTGATGCTGACAGCGCGAATGGAAGAAAGAGCCGCAAATTACTCACTCTCGAATATTGCAACGAAAGTAGTGTTTTTTGTTGCGCTGTATATTTTCTATTTTATGGGTCAGATTATTACTCTGACAGAGTTAGTTGCAGCACTTATGGTTGGTGTCCTATGTGCGCTTGCTATCAATTTAGTAGTGGTTGTAAAGGTTAAACATGAAGCAAATCCGAAAGGAGAAAATATTACATCAAAGGAACTCTTTTCGTTTGGAATTCCATTTGCAATTAGCTCAACAATGTTTTGGGTAGTTCCTTTACTTGAAAAGATTATTATAAGAGATTTAACCAACTGGACGGTGCTTGCGATTTACACATCAGCAGCCATTTTTGTGACAGCGATGGGCTTGATTAAGACTACCGTTAATAGCATTTGGGTTCCCTATGTATATAAAAACTATACAAATGAGGCTGAGTTCAAGAGAATCTTTAGGCAAGTTGGTATTTCACTGTGCTGGCTATGCTTGGTGATTTTGGCAGGATTGATAGTCGTTAGACGGTGGGTTGTTTGTATCTTTGACAGTGCTTATTACGATTCTATGTTGATTGCTCCGGCACTGGTGTGTGGAGCCTGCTTCGACTTACTGACGTGTATATATTCTATCGGAATCAATATAAAAAAGAAAACACAGTTTCATATCATAATTCCGTTTGTTCAACTAGCTATATCAATGGTGACGTTGTATATTGGGCTGCCTAGGTGGGGACTTATAGCTACAGGTATTTCTTATTTGCTTAGTATTGCCATAAGCCGTATTGTGCAGATGACAATCGCAATACACTATTATGGAACAGATGGTGGTTATGGAAAATTAGCAATCATGCTCGGAATATACATTGCTGTAGGAATCCTTTCTTGTTTTGTGACTAGTATTCAATTTGACATTCTATGCGGATTGTTTTTACTTGTGTTTGGTACAGTTATTGCGGGAAAAGATCTGTACGCAGCATTTGCATATGTACTTCCGAATAAGGTGAGAGAATAATGAAGTGTACAGTTATTGGAATAGCAGGAGGAACGGGTTCGGGTAAATCTACTTTCACCGCGAGGATAAAGGCTGCTTTCCCTGACAAGGTTGCTGTTCTGTATCACGATAATTATTATAAAGCGCGTGATAATATTCCCTTCGAGGAGAGAAAGACGATAAATTATGATCATCCTAATTCGCTCGAAACAAATTTGTTGATTGAACATGTTAAATTACTAAAAAGCGGTAAGTCGGTAGATGCTCCGACGTATGATTTTACGCGGCATACCAGAGCAAAGACAACATTACATATTGAACCAAAACCGATTCTTATCATTGAAGGTATCCTCACTCTGCAAAATGCAGAACTTGTGAATCTTATGGATGTTAAAATTTTTGTGGAGGCCGATGCAGATGAGAGAATACTGAGAAGAGCAATTAGAGATGTCAAAGAACGCGGAAGAGACTTAGAAGGTGTAGCAGAGCAGTATTTACAAACAGTCAAACCCATGCATTATTTGTATGTTGAACCGACAAAAAATGCTGCGGACATTGTAATTAATAGTGGCATGAACGATGTTGCACTTGACATCGTATGCACAAAAATTAAAGCACTTCTGGAGGGATATAAAAATGATACCTAAAGTGATACATTACTGCTGGTTTGGTGGAAAATCTATTCCAAATGAATATATGAAATATATTGATAGTTGGAAAAGGTTTTTGCCAGATTATGAAATCAAAAGATGGGATGAGAGCAACTTTGACATTCACTGCAATAAATTTGTGGAAGCTGCTTATAACGCCGGAAAATATGCATTTGTGAGTGATTTTGCTAGATTCCAAATTTTGGCGAATGGGGGGTCTACTTTGATACAGATGTTGAAGTGATTCGAAGCCTTGACGAGATTATAGCCAAAGGACCTTTTCTGGGTGAACAAGTTAAAGGTAGAGTGAACGCTGGTTTAGGTATGGCTGCTGAGCCGGATATGGAATTCTACAAAATGGTAGTTAATCTGTACGACAATATGACCTTTGATTTATCACAGGATTCAAATAAACAAGTTACAGTTGTTCAGCATGTAACTGATTTGCTCATTGAATGTGGATATGATCCGCAATTTGATGGCATACAGACAATTTGTGGAATAAACATTTATCCACCGCAATACTTCAATCCGCAGGATTTTAAGACGGGCGTGATCACATTAACAGAGAACACTTATACGATACATCACTTTGCCGAATCGTGGAAAACACCTATTGAGAGAAGACTTCATAATATGGAAGTTGTAATGAACAGGAAATATGGCTCGAAAGGAGCAAAATTGGCGTACATTATAGGTCTTCCATATTGGGTTTACAAAAAAATGAAAACAACAGGTATCAAGGGTGTTGTAGCAACAACCTGGAAAAAAATGAGAAATAAATAAGGAACATGGTGACAAGTACTATTAAATGACTTGTTTCTATGGAGACTAAAAATTAGAGCACTTGGGGGAGAATTAAGCTGACACCGAAGCAGCATATAGTTGGAGAGAAAATCAGAGTTTTGAGCAAGTCAAAATGTCGTTATAACAAATTGTAACCAACAATTATTGACTATATATGGAAATATGAAAGACTTCTCAGAAAAACCGAGTATTATGTTAATTGAAGAAGAGATTTAGCGGGAAGAGTCTGGGGATTGCTGCTAAAGTATAGATTAAATAGGTTCGGGCTAAGACTGGGCTATACTATTCCTATTAATGTATGTGATGAAGGCCTATCTTTGGTGCATTATGGAAATGTTACAATTAATCTTGCTTCCCGAATAGGCAAGAATTGCAGAATCTATAATGGTGTTGTTATTGGTTCCCAAGGATTGGGGGGGAGTCCTACAATCGGAAATAACGTTATGATTGGAGCAGGTGCTAAGGTTCTTGGTGATTGCAAAATATGTGATGGCTGTATTATCGGGGCAAACGCTGTTGTTACAAAGGATGTACCAGCCAACTGCACTGTCGTCAGTGCGAATAAAATAATTTGCAGAAATAATAGAATCTGATAGATGCACCTTGGATGTTTAGCTATGTACAATAGCATGGCTAAACATCTAGATATGCTGCCTCTCCGTGGTGAGCAGTAGGCAACGGATTATAATCCGGCTAAAGCATATAATCGTTAATCTACTCTTAGAATGAGGAAAAAATATAATGGGAAAGTATTTTGGAACCGATGGCTTCCGTGGCGAAGCTGGAATCACTCTGACCGCAGATCATGCCTACAAGGTTGGCCGTTTTCTGGGCTGGTACTACAACGCTTTGCGCAAGCGCAATGGCAACAACGATCCTGCCCGTATCGTCATTGGCAAGGATACCCGCCGCAGCTCCTATATGTTCGAATACAGTCTGGTCGCAGGTTTGACCGCTTCCGGTGCAGATGCTTACCTGCTGCACGTCACTACCACCCCTTCCGTGGCCTATATTGCCCGTGTGGATGACTTTGATTGCGGCATTATGATCTCTGCCAGCCACAACCCCTATTATGACAACGGTATCAAGCTGCTCGACTGCTATGGCGAGAAGATGCCGGAGGAGATTTTGCTGTTGGTGGAGGACTATATCGACGGCAAACTTCACGTCTTTGATAAGGATTGGCCTGAGTTGCCTTTTGCCCATCGTGAGCATATCGGCTGTACTGTGGACTACGTTGCAGGCCGCAACCGCTACATGGGCTATCTGATCTCTCTGTGCATCTATTCCTTCAAGGGTGTCAAGGTTGGTCTGGACTGCGCCAACGGCAGTTCCTGGAATATTGCCAAGTCTGTGTTCGATGCGCTGGGAGCTGATACCTACGTCATCAATGCACAGCCCAACGGACTGAATATCAACAACAATGCTGGTTCTACCCACATCGAGGGCTTGCAGAAGTTTGTGGTAGAGAAGGGACTGGACATTGGTTTTGCCTATGACGGCGATGCTGACCGTTGCCTGTGTGTGGATGAAAAGGGCAATGTCATCACTGGCGACCACATCCTGTACATCTACGGCTGC
>ERZ772991.2755-NODE-2755-length-11322-cov-12.793468_pt1 | contig 11322 bp, 10 predicted proteins | sample MGYA00511128_ERZ772991 | MGnify/ENA primary metagenome ERZ772991 (study PRJEB29015, sample SAMEA2737655) | human gut metagenome | biome: human gut; feature: human-associated habitat; material: faeces | place: China | collected 2012 ... | reverse complement strand
CGAGACGACCGAAGTCGTCTCGCAAAAGTCTAACTTTGAGGGGTCACCTCAATATTGTCCTCCCTTTAGTCATGTTATTAGTTTGATTTAATATTGTGCCTTGCATTAAGCTTTTTGGCACAATGTATGAATGCAGGGAACAAAAATGCGTCAGCAGCAATCCATGCGATTGGTGAGGCGAGGCATGCACCCATGAATCCAATACTTGGAATGAGTATGATGGCTGCAAATGCACGGCCAATCATCTCTAAGATACCTGCTGATATTGCAAATACTGAGAAACCCATACCCTGTATGCAGAAGCGGACCACGTTAACACCTGTAAGTGGAATGTAGAAGCATGCAGATGCAAGGATGAACTGTCTTGTAAGAGCAATAATTGTTGTCTCAGATGCATTAACGAATAATAATGCAATATAATCTGTAGTGAAATACAGTGCAATAAGAGAAAGAACACTGTATACTGAACCGATTATCATAGCGGAGCGTACGCCCTGACCAAGTCTTTTAATCTTGGCAGCTCCAACATTCTGTCCGGCATAGGTTGCCATGGTTGAGCCGAGTGCATCAAATGGACAACAGGTAAAGTTGAACATCTTAGAACCGGCAGTCATTGCGGCTACATATGTTGAACCAAGTGTATTGACAGCAGCCTGAAGGATTGTACTTCCGATGGCTGTTATTGAATACTGGAGTCCCATAGGAACACCGTTCATACACAGGTTAGTGATAAATCTTCTATCAAGTACCCTTTCTGATTTGTCACCTTTTAAGATGTCATATTTCTTATACATATATATAAGGCAGGTAAGTCCCGAAATTAACTGTGATGTTACAGTTGCCCAGCCAGCTCCGGCAACCCCCATCTTACATACAAGAATAAGAAAGAAATCAAGTACTACATTTATTATTGAAGAAAGCACAAGGAAAACTACAGGTGTCTTACTATCGCCAAGCGAACGGATAACACCGGACACCATGTTGTACAGGAATACAGTTGGGATTCCTATGAATATAACTACTATGTAATTGTAGGCATGGTCAATAATATCTGCCGGTGTATTCATGATAATAAGTATTCTGCGGCAGAATATTACGGATGCAAGCGTAAGCACTATGGCAAACACAATACTGCAGATATATCCGTTAAATACATATTTTCTAAGGTCAGCAGGCTTCTTTGCACCAAAGCATTGGGCAACCGGAATCACGAATCCGTTACAGACTCCCATACAGAAACCGATTATCATGAAGTTGATAGAACCTGTTGCTCCAACTCCGGCAAGAGCTTCAACACCGAGAGTTTTACCAACGATTATTGTGTCAACAAGGTTGTAGAACTGCTGAAACAGCATTCCGAACAGCATTGGAACTGCGAATCCAAGAATATGCCTGGAAGGCGAACCATTTGTCATGTCTTTTACCATAGGATTTCCTCACTTTCGTATATTTATAAAGCCAAATGATTATACTATATTTTTGCAAACTGTCAAACTGATTTTGCACGAATTTGAATTAATTTAACGAATTATTGTCTTAATATGAAATGTCTGTTAAAATGCATAGGTAATATTTATGCGGAGGCAGATATGAAGAAAACTTTTGATGTTAAGAGACTTACAACACTGGCATTGCTTACAACAATAGCACTGACAATATTTGTTGTGGAATCAGCAATACCTACGCTTGTTCCAATACCGGGAGTTAAATTAGGACTTGCCAATATAGTCACACTTTTTGTGTTAAAAAGATATAAATTCAGTGATGCAGCGATTGTGTTAGCTATGAGAATTATACTTGCTACAATATTTACAGGGCAGGCAGTATCATTTATATATAGTGTAAGTGGTGGATTCTTATGTCTTATTGTGATGGCAGCTGTTAATAAATTGCTTAGGGGACAGTATATATTCCTTACAGGTATACTTGGCGCGGTGTCGCACAATGCAGGTCAGATTCTTGCTGCATTTTTCATACTCAGATTGTCAGGTATATTTGCGTACATGCCGTTCCTTGTGATAAGCGGTGTTATAACAGGTCTGTTTACGGGCCTTGTGTGCTTCTTTGCAGACAAATATATTCCTAAAAAATATACTATGTAGCAGATGGAGGAGATTGTGAAAAAAAGAGTTATTGCAGTGGTGGCTGTGATTGTCCTGCTTGTCGGGGCAAGTGTGGCTTCTATTATATATATGAAATCAGGAAAGAATAACGGCAGAAAGACCGCTTATATATACAGAGATAACGAATTGTTAAGAACTGTTTCGTTAGATGACGTTAAGAATCCGTACACATTCAGGATTGAATATGGGGATGGAGAGTATAATGATATTCTTGTCGAGAATGGAAAGATTAAGATTGCTGATGCAAGCTGTCCGGATAAGCTGTGTGTAAATATGGGATATATATCTGAACCTTTAATGCCAATCACATGTCTGCCAAATCATCTTGTTATCAGAATTGTGAATGACGGCGAAGAATCGCCGTCACTCGATGGTGTTGTGTATTAATCATTTCATCCAGCGGCCAGAAGCACCACATGGAAGAACAAGTCCGTTGCTTGAAACAGGAAGACCTACTTCCTGTGAATCACAGTGTCCGCCAAAGCTCTTAAGCTCTGTGCTTAACATATAAGTAAGAACGGCCGGCTGAAGACCTGTAGTGTATGAATTAATAAGGAAAAATAATGGTTTATCAGAAAGAAGCTGTGCACAAAGCTTAACAAGCGGGTGTATAGCTTCTTCTATTTTCCAGATTTCTCCTTTAGGACCTCGTCCATATGAAGGTGGATCCATGATGATTGCGTCGTAATGGTTGCCTCTTCTTATCTCTCTTTCTACAAACTTTACACAGTCATCAACTATCCAGCGGATAGGCTTGTCAATAAGTCCTGAAGACTGTGCATTTTCTTTAGCCCATGCGACTATACCCTTAGAAGCATCTACATGCGTAACATTAGCACCTGCGGCTGCACATGCAAGTGTTGCTCCACCAGTATAAGCAAACAGGTTAAGAACCTTTACAGGTTCGCTGCCACGCTTTTTCCTGGCATCAGAGATTATCTTTCCAAACCAGTCCCAGTTAGCAGCCTGCTCAGGGAATATTCCTGTGTGTTTGAAGCTGAATGGCTTTAAGTTGAATGTCAGCTCCTGTTCAAATGAAGGACTGTTGTAGTGAATCTGCCACTGCTGTGGAAGGTCAAAGAACTCCCATTCACCTCCACCCTTAGAACTTCTGTGGTAATGACCGTTCATATTCTTCCAGCCACGCTCTTTCTTAGGAGTGTCCCATATTACCTGTGGGTCCGGGCGTACAAGAATATACTTACCCCAGCGTTCGAGTTTTTCACCATTAGAGGTATCTATTACTTCATAATCTTTCCAGTTGTCAGCTATAAACATAATTAAGTATCCTTTTCTATATTAAAATATGTTGCGGTTTGGTACCGCATTTGTTATTAAATAATTATATACGAAAATATTAATAACTGCAATCGTGCAAAAATGTTTTGAACAGGCTTGTTTTATGTTAATATATTTCTATCGAAATCTAATTAAGGGGCGATGCATATTGAAAAATGTTAGTTTAAAGAATATACAGAAGGATATTGTATCAGGAATAATTGTTGCTCTTGTGTCAATTCCTATATCAATGGGATATGCACAGATTGCGGGACTGCCAGCGGTGTATGGTCTGTACTGCTCTATTCTGCCAGTGCTTATATATGGACTTGTGACATCTTCGCCACAGTTTGTGTTCGGAGTGGATGCAACTCCGGCGGCACTTGTCGGTGGAACACTTGCAACGCTTGGGATAGTGTCAGGCTCTGAGGAGGCGAAGGCAGTAGTTCCGTCGATAACTTTAGTTGCAGCATTGTGGCTGCTGCTTTTCTTCTTTATCAAAGCAGGGCGTATTGTCAATTACATATCGACACCTGTAATGGGTGGATTCATAAGCGGTATTGGTGTGACAATAATTCTTATGCAGACAGCAAAGCTTTTTGGCGGTAATGCTGGGACTGGCGAAGCGATACAGCTTGTTATGCATATAGCTGGCGAGTTTGGTTCATTTAATCTGCTCTCGGCAGTGCTTGGAGTCGGAACAGTTGGGATTATTCTTATTGCGAAGAAGTTCATTCCAAAATTTCCAATGTCAGTGCTTCTTATGGTACTTGGTGCACTTGCAACTGCAATTTTTCATATTGACAGATTTGGTGTTAAGCTTCTTCCACATGTTGATAAGGGGCTGCCGGGATTCTCGCTTCCTGATATGTCAGTTATGCTTAAGAATCCGTCAGAGATAATACTTCTTGGACTTTCAGTGGCAGGTGTTGTCATGGCGCAGACATTGCTGGCAACTAATAATTATGCCAACAAATATGGCTATAAGGTAAGCAACAACAGAGAAATTCTGGCTTATGCTGCTGCAAATGCGGCTTCTGCTGTAATTGGCGGATGCCCTTTGAATGGAAGCGTGTCAAGAACAGGAATTGCAGACCAGTTTGGCTGCAAATCACAGTTCATGTCAATAACAGCTTCTCTGACAATGCTTCTTATAGTGCTTTTTGGTACGCCGGTGCTTGAGTATCTTCCTGTACCAATACTTACAGGAATTGTTGTTGCGGCACTGATTGGAATTACTGAATTCGGGCTTGCAGTTAAATTATGGAAAACAGACCATACGGAGTTTGCAATATTTGTAGGTGCTTTCTTAGGTGTTCTGTTATTTGGAACGATATACGGAGTTGTAATCGGTGTAATACTTTCATTCATTGCAGTTATTGTAAAAGCTGTTGAACCGCCGAGAGCATTTCTCGGGGTGATACCGGGACAGGAGGGATTCTATAGTCTTAACAGATACAGCAATGTAAAGAAGATAAAAGGTGTGGTTATATACAGATTTAACGGAGCACTTTTCTTTGCAAATATTAATACATTTATAGATGATATAGAAAAGAATCTTGATGATAATACTAAATGGGTAATTGTAGATGCCGGAGGCGTTGGATCTATTGATGTGACGGCAGTTGACAGGCTTATGACTTTATATAAGGTGCTTGAAAAGAAAGGTATCAGATTCTATATTACAGAGCATGAACACACGCTTAATGACCAGTTAAGAGAGCTTGGTGCAGGCGAGTTTGTTGAAAAAGGTGTTGTAAGAAGAACTATTCCGCTTGCCCTAAGAGATGCAGGTCTTGACAGACCTTATCCTGTCGAGGAGGAAGAAGAGCAGGCTGTTTCTGGCGAGGTACATGAGGACAATGAAAGACTTGCTGAGATTGAGTGGGCTTTTGGCGAAGATGCAGATGAATGGCTTGAGAAGATGGCAGCAGAGATGGCTGATGAGATTGGCAGTGTCAAGAAAGATGAGAAGAATGTTATTGTTGATGCTGAAAAGCATGCTGCATGGGGAAGAATCGGACTCTTTGATGAGAATGACCTGCTTGAGCGGCTTGAAATGCATTTGTTTGACGATAAAAAATATCCGAATCTTGATATTGATGATATTGAGAAAAGAATTGATGAACGCCGCGTGGTTGTTGAGAAGAAGCTGGCACAGATTAATCCTGATGCAATTCAGATGCTTAAGGAACACAGAAAGGAAATGCTTGACAGATTAAAGCTTCACAATCCGTATGTATATGAGCATATGATGGAGCAGAAGAGGAAGCATTATGAACATCTGAAGAAGAAAGATCCGGAGCTTGCACAGAAGCTTAAGAATTTCTATAATCTTTCAGATGACGACAAATAATTTATATAACGGAGATAATTGTGAATATATTAAATGTTGAAAAGGTCAGCAAGACCTATGGAGAAAAGGAACTTTTTAATAATATAAGTCTGGGAATTAACAGTGGAGATAAGATTGGACTTATAGGTGTGAATGGAACTGGTAAGTCTACACTTTTAAAGATTATTGCAGGTGTTGAAGAACCGGATGAGGGACAGGTTGTCAAGGGCAAGGGGATTGAGCTTGCGTATCTTGCACAGACACCTCTGTATTATGAGAATGAAAATGTACTGGAATATGTTATGCGTGGAAAGCATGCGGACAGCCAGCCAAAAGCAAAAGAGATTCTTAACAAGCTTGGAATAACAAATCATGGCGCAATGATGAATATTTTATCAGGTGGTCAGAAAAAGAGAGCGGCACTTGCGAGAACTTTAGTTGAGCCGGCAAGACTTCTTATTCTTGATGAACCTACGAACCATCTTGATAATGACATGGTACTCTGGCTGGAACAGTTTATTAAGAATTTCAAGGGAGAACTTATCATGGTTACTCATGACAGGTATTTCCTTGATAATGTAACTAACAGGATTGTAGAGCTTGATAAAGCTTCCCTTTATAGCTACGATACGAATTATTCAGGCTTTCTTGAACTGAAGACCCAGCGTGAGGAGATGGAGAGGGCAACTGAGGCTAAGAGACAGAATATATTAAGGAAGGAACTCGCGTGGATAAGAAGAGGATGCCAGGCTCGATCTACCAAGCAGCAGGCACGAATTGACAGATTCGAGGATATGAAGGAGGCTTCAAAGCAGGCGAGAGCAAGATTTGACAAGCAGCTTATGGATATGAATTCAGTCAGCAGCAGGCTTGGAAGAAAGACTGTTGAACTCCACAACATTTGCAAAAGCTTTGGAGAGAGGACAATAATTGACGATTTTACCTACATTTTTCTAAGAGATGACAGAATAGGTATTGTCGGTGATAACGGATGCGGCAAGTCTACGCTTATGAAGATTATAGCAGGCCAGCTTGAACCGGACAGTGGTAGTGTTGAGGTTGGAGAGACTGTAAGAATTGGATATTTCATGCAGGAGAACGAACCACTTGACGACAGCCTTACTGTGCTAGAGTTCGTAAGAAGCATAGGCGAATATGTTACGACGGCAGATGGAAAGGCAACAGCGTCACAGATGTGTGAGAAGTTTCTTTTTACACCGAAGCAGCAGTGGACGCCTATAAGCAAGCTGTCAGGTGGTGAGAAGAGAAGACTTTATCTGTTAAGTGTTCTTATGAGTGCGCCAAATGTACTTATTCTCGATGAGCCTACCAACGACCTTGATATTGAAACTCTTGAGATTCTTGAGGAGTATCTTGATGGATTTTCAGGTATTGTAATCACGGTTTCACACGACAGATATTTCCTTGACAGAGTTGTTGACAGGATATTTGCATTTGAGGCAGGAGGCCACCTTACACAGTATGAAGGTGGTTATACGGACTACAGGGATAAATGTGTTTCTTCTATATATAATGTGGAATCAAATGGAACATCTGATGCGCCCAAATCAAAGGCAGCAGGTCAGGTGAAGAAAGCATATAACAGCCATGAGAATAAGATTAAGTTCACATATATGGAGCAGAAGGAATATGAGACTATAGATGATGATATAGAGGAGCTTGAAACTAAAGTTTCAGAACTTGATGACGAGATTGCAAAGAATGCAACTTCTTATTCTAAGCTTGCAGAACTTACTAAGGAAAAGGAAGATGTGGAAAGGCAGCTTGAAGAAAAGATGGAGCGATGGGAATATCTTAATGATCTTGCAGAAAAAATAGAGAAACAGAAACAGTAGTAAATATTAACAAAACAAGTGACATCAGAACAGATTATTTGGTTGAGCAAATCATATATTCATGGTATGATGATATATGATTTACTATATTAATCATATGAGGGAGGAAAAATTATGTTTTGTCCAAATTGCGGAACAAAGAACGAGGACGATGCACTATTCTGTGGAAACTGTGGAACACGTCTAGTGATAGATGTGCCTCAGGAGACACCGGTGCAGGAAAGTGTGGAAGAAGAGCCAGAGGTAACACCGGTACAGGAGAATGTGCCAGCAGGGTCGGAGGAAACACCAGTACAGGAGAGTGTGAAAGCAGAGCCGGAAGTAACACCGGTACAGCAAAGTGTTCCTGTTCAGCCACAGCAGGCTTTTGGCCAACAGCCTGTACAGCCTACACAGTTTACAGGTCAGAATTCTGGTCAGCAGCCTGCCAATAATAAGCCTGCCAGATTCCCTAAGGGTATAATTGCAATTGTAGCTGCGGGAGTTGCTGTGATAGCTGCCATAATTATATTTGTATGTGTGGGAAACAATGTGACAGATTATAAGAAAACTGCCAAGCAGTATGTTAAGGCGGTTGCAGAGTGCGAATGGAATGATGCGTATAGTCTTATTAATCTACCAGATGGGGAGTTCCTTACTAAGGAAGCATTTATTAATGTTCATGCAGATGCGACTGGTGAGAAAGTTGAAAAGATGGCAGCAGATGACATTGTCTCAACATATAGCAAGATGCCTGGTAACAAGGCTGTTAAGGTCGGATATATAACAGATTCGGGAATGCAGTATAATGATGTGTATCTAACAGTAGCCAATAAGCACTATATGCTTTTCTTTAAGAAGTATAAAGTCAGCGCTGAGAATCTTGTAGTAAAGGATGTTACAATAAAGGTTCCAAAGGGACTTACGTTATATATTAATGATGTTATTGTTGGCGATGGATATAAGTCGGATGCATCTAAGAATGGAAACGGCTCTTCTGATGAATATGTTATACCATATCTGTTCAATGGAAAGAATAATATTAAGGTAACTGGAGAATTTATAGAGGACTACACAACACAGCTTTATGCAGCACATGATGAAGATACATTTACTGTTGGAACATACAATGCAAAATATGTTAATTCGAAGCTTGAAGAACTTAAGACACAGGCAAGAACAGATGTGGATGCAATAATTAACGCTATACAGGCAAAGAAAGATTATTCAGCTATAGCCGACAGGGTGTGTAAAGAAGAAAAGAAGAACATAGAGTCAGCTTATAAGAATATTTACGACAGCTACAATGACAAATACAAAACTGTATCCGATTTGAAGATTTCCAAATTCACAGCTTCTATCGCGGATACATCTTTCAGAGTGGATTCAGATGATGGATGCCCGGTGATTAAAGTTTCAATTAAACTAGGATATACATACAAGATACAGTACTCAGGAAGTGATAAAGCTAACGACAAGAATAATAACAATAATTCAGCTTACATATATTATAAATATGAAGATGGTAAGTGGAAGATTAATTCTATGTATCTTGGATTTGGATTTTATTAAAATACTGTTTTGACCGGGACTTATGTTCCGGTCAAATTTATTCTGTATTGTACTAAAAAAAATACAATTTTTTCTGTTGATTTTATATAGAGAGTAGTGTATATTAATACTTGCTGTGACATTGATAGCTGTGAAGCGTGAGGTTGCTGCTTTAATAAAGCAGGTTTTCCGTGGAGCGAATGTCAATGCTGGAGATAATCTCCGGCGAAGAAACTGGCGACAAGTCACTGTACCAAAATCATCTGCAATCCGCAGAAATGACGCGCGTAGGTCGAATTATGAATGAGACTATATGATACGCGTGGGAGTGTGTACAGTCACCGCTTGTCGTACTTAAACAATAAAGTGCGAAGGAGGCGACTTTTTTTATGGCAAATCAGGTAATCAGAATTACTCTGAAGGCTTACGATCATCAGTTGATTGATCAGTCAGCTAAGAAAATCATCGAAACTGCTAAGAAGACAGGAGCACAGGTGAGTGGTCCGGTACCTCTTCCAACAAAGAAGGAAGTTGTTACTATTCTTAGAGCTGTTCACAAGTACAAGGATTCAAGAGAGCAGTTCGAGCAGAGAACTCATAAGAGACTTATCGATGTATTATCACCATCTCAGAAGACTGTAGATGCATTATCTAAGTTAGAGATGCCAGCTGGTGTAGCTATTGATATCAAAATGAAAGAATGGTATATTAATTTCCTAATCAGCTCTGCGAACAAATGTATTCAAGGAGTTCCCGGCTTCGGCTTTATCCTCGCCCAAAAAGATAAATTGATGGCGACGAAGGGGAATGCCCGCTCGCTTTCCTTAGATATCTATGCCCAGTGGGAAGCGATGGAGAAAGGGGGAGGCAAATGGCGTTTCACGTCTCCGACGCACGTGGTTCACGCTTTCTACCAAGCGATGAAGGAATTGAACGAGGAAGGCGGTATCACGGCTCGTTATAAGAGATATCAAGAGAATCACCGAGTATTGGTGGAAGGTATGCGTGGATTGGGCTTTAAGACGTTACTGTCCGATAACGCGCAAGGACCTATTATCACTTCGTTCTTATATCCCTCTGCGGATTTCGATTTCGCCTCGTTCTACGTGCGGCTAAAGGAGAAAGGCTTCGTGATCTATCCGGGTAAGATCTCGGATGCGGATACGTTCCGTATCGGTAATATCGGAGATATCTTCCCGAAAGATATGGAAGCCTTGATACAATCGATTAAAGAGATCCGGTAATTGATGCCCGTAACGTAACGAGTCCTTCGGGGCCCATATTGAACAGCAAATCCGCTATACTCAGATTGGGGAGGAATCCGAATTTCTCCCGGAATACTTGATAATAAGGTTCCGGGCGGAAGGCGGGATCTTCCCCTTCGTGTTTCGGGCGGATCGTTTCCCGGAAATCGTTGGCTACCTCCGGTTCATAATGCTCGGTGTAGACGACTGCGGGTTGCATATCCAACAGGTCACAGACCAGACGGCGCAATTCCTCGTTGAAGTCGAGGAGGAACTCGTATTTCTTTTCGTAGAAAGGAGCGAAGTCATCGGCATAATACTCGAAAAACGGACTCATATTGTAGGCCGATACCAAAGCGTTCCAGTGTAGGTGCCGCCAGTTTCCGTGGTCGGAGATACGGATGTCCTTGGTCTGGCATTTCAAGGTATCCGGCTTGACGATGGGGATGGATAGGGAGAGTGGGCCGTTCGCGGCGGCGATGGAACAGCGGTTACGATAGGTTTGCTTCACGTAATTCTCGGCGGTCTCGATACGGACCTCCGGGTATTGGAGCATCTTACAATATTGTTGTATGGGGCCTAGATAGGCGGTCGCTATATATACAGGTCGCATGTTAATGAACGGGTTTAAAGATTCGTTGTTTGTCGGGGCTGTACCAGCAGAGCCAAGCGTTGCCGACGATATGGTCGGCCGGTATGAAACCGAGATGGCGGGAATCTACCGCCTCGTTGGTATTATCGGACAGTACCCAATAGTAGTCTTGTTGGAAAAAGAAGAAATTAGTCTCCCGCCCGTCCAGATATAACTTTCCGTCACGGAAGGAAGCTTTACCATCCGTCTCCCGCATGATGATCTCCTTGCAGGCGGTGAGCGAGGCGGCGTCCAGCGGGTAAGCCCGGTCTTTCCGTGGGACGATCAACATGTATTCTTGCATTTGTTCCCCGATAAAATGACG
>ERZ772991.2745-NODE-2745-length-11364-cov-3.390309_pt1 | contig 11364 bp, 8 predicted proteins | sample MGYA00511128_ERZ772991 | MGnify/ENA primary metagenome ERZ772991 (study PRJEB29015, sample SAMEA2737655) | human gut metagenome | biome: human gut; feature: human-associated habitat; material: faeces | place: China | collected 2012 ... | reverse complement strand
ACGGCCTCCGCCAGCAGCGCCGCCGCAACGGAGGAATCCACGCCGCCGGAAAGGGCCAGCAGCACCTTGCCGTCGCCGACCTTGGCGCGGATGTCCGCAATGGACTTGCGCATGAAGTCACCCATCGTCCACTCGCCGGTCGCGCCGCAGACCTCATAGAGGAAGTTGCGCAGCATGGCCCGACCATACTCGGTATGATTGACCTCCGGGTGGAACTGCACGCCATAAAACCCGCGCGCTTCGTCGCAGATGCCGACCGTTGGGCAGGCATCCGAGTGCGCCACGAGCCGGAACGACTCCGGCACCTTGGCCATATAGTCACCGTGGCTCATCCACGTGATGCTCTGCTCCGGCAAGCCGTGGAAGAGACGGCAGTCAGTATCGAACCAGGTCTGCGTCTTGCCGTACTCGCGTGCGGTGTCCTTTCCGGCAGCGGTCACTTCCCCGCCGAGATACTGCGCCATGAGCTGGCAGCCGTAGCAGATGCCGAGGATTGGGATTCCGAGCCGGAAGATCTCAGGATCTACCTGCGGCGAACCTTCAGCGTACACGCTCTGCGGGCCGCCGGTGAAGATGATGCCGATGGGGTCAAAGGCACGGATCTCATCCACGGTCATTGTGTTCGGCTTGACTTCGCAATACACATTGCACTCGCGCACACGGCGCGCAATGAGCTGATTATACTGTCCTCCGAAATCGAGGACGATGACAGACTGATTCGGCATGGATGACGCTCTCCTTATTCGACAGTAACGGATTTCGCGAGGTTTTTCGGCTTATCGATCGCGCAGCCGTTGGCTTTTGCGACGTAATATGCAAAGAGCTGCAGCGGCACGATCTCCGCCGGGACGACGAACAGGTCGTCCATGCGCGGTACGAGGATCACATCGTCCGCCTCGGAATAGATGGCGCGATTGCCCTCGAGCGCCACACCAAGCACGCGCGCACCGCGCGCCTTGACCTCTTTGACGTTGCTCATGGTCTTGTCAAACAGCGGCTCGTAGCACGCGACGGCGATGACGAGACGGTTCTCCTCAATGAGCGCGATCGTGCCGTGCTTGAGCTCGCCCGCGGCATAGGCCTCCGAGTGCAGGTAGGAGATCTCCTTGAGCTTCAAAGAGCCCTCCATGCAGACGGCGTAGTCCACATTGCGGCCGATGAAGAACAGGGACGGATTGTTTTTATAGCGCTCGGCAAGCTGCGCGATCTGCGGGTTGAGATCGATGGCGCGCTGCACCATCTGCGGCAGAATCATAAGATCGTCCGTGAGCTTTGCCGCCTCTTCCCTGCTCAGGCAGCCGCGCTTTTCGCCCAGATAGAGCGCCAGCAGATACAGCACCGACACCTGCGTGGTGTAGCCCTTCGTGGTCGCGACGGCGATCTCCGGGCCGGCCCAGGTGTAAATGACATCGTCCGAGATGCGGGCGATCGTGCTGCCGACGACGTTGACGATCGAGAGCACATAAGCGCCCTTGGACTGCGCCTCGCGGATGGCGGCGATGGTGTCCGCCGTCTCGCCGGACTGCGAGATGATGATCATGAGCGTATGCTCGTCCACGATCGGGTCACGGTAGCGGAACTCACTCGCAAGGTCAGCATCGACCGGAATGTGCGTGAGCTTTTCAAGCGCATACTTGCCCGCCTGCCCCGCGTAGAACGCCGAGCCGCAGGCCGTGATCATGATCTTGTTGAAGCCCATGAGCTGCTCGTCGGTCATCTTCAGTTCGTCAAACACGACGCGGTGATCCTTCACACGCGGGTCGAGCGTGGACTTGATGGCACGCGGCTGCTCCATGATCTCCTTGAGCATGAAGTGCTCGTAGCCGCCCTTTTCGGCCGCCTCAATGTCCCACGCGACGCGGGAGACGGGCTTGTGCACGGGCTTTCCAGTGCAGTCAAAGACGGTATAACCATCGGCGTGCACCTCGGCGAGCTCACCGTCGTCGAGATAGACCACATTTTTCGTGTGCGACACGAGCGCCGTCACGTCAGAGGCAAAGAAGTTTTCACCCGCGCCGACGCCGATGATCAGCGGGCAGCCGTTGCGCGCGAGGAACATCTGGTCCGGGCAATCGGCGCACAGGATGCCGATTGCATAGCTGCCCTCCAGGCGGCCAAGCGTCTTCATGACGGTGTCCTTCAGGTTGCCGTCGCCGGTGTAGTACATATCCAGCAGGTGGACGATGACCTCCGTGTCCGTCTCACTGTGGAACACGAAGCCCTTAGCCTGCAGCATCTCGCGCAGCTCCATGAAGTTTTCGATGATGCCGTTTTGCACGATGGCGAACTTGCCGTCATTGCTCACGTGCGGGTGGGCATTCGCCTCCGTCGGCGCGCCGTGCGTTGCCCAGCGCGTATGGCCGAGGCCGATATAGCCGTGAAGGTCGCTACCGTCATGCGTTTTGGCCAGCAGATTCTTGATCTCGCCGCAGGCCTTGGCAAGCTCGATCGTGCTGCCGTCGAGCACGGCGATGCCGGCCGAGTCATAGCCGCGGTATTCGAGCTTCTGCAGCCCTTCGAGAAGGATCGGCGCAGCCTGCTGCGCGCCGACGTATCCAACGATTCCACACATAGTCGGTTCTCCTTATAGTTCTATAAAAATCCGTCTTATCCTGATTCTATGCCGACACCCTGCAAATACGTACAGAATGCCAAAATAGCATGCTAAATTTTATACCGTTTGGCGGCTCGTGTCAAGTTGCGGTTTGTGAACATGCTATGTGACGGTGTGCCAATCTAAGAAACCGCCAGTTTGTCAAAGTAAACTGGCGGCACGGGAAATAAGTGTTTCGTGACACACTTGAGACAAGTACTTAGACACTCACGGCTTGTAAAAAGATATAACTTATAACTATGGTGTCATCGCATCTTCCTCAAAATCAATTGCCCCAAAATATTTGAGAATGAGCGGACGTGCATCCTCCACGTGAAATCCCGAAATCATGAGAGCGCGGAAAGGGTAACGAAGCCAATACGCTATGACCGATGAATGCTTTTCAAAACGTCTGCATCCTTTTGAACTTATGACGTAGGCCGTTCTTGCATCCCACAATGTATGTGATACTTGCTGAACGTCCTCCCATGGCAAGAATTGAACAGGAAAAAACGGCAAGTAGCGATAAAGTCCTTTCTCATTTATACGTATACGCTCATTTTCTGAACCCGCAAAAAGCAAAGGCACGCTAATATCACAAGGTAAATGCAAGACACACGGTCGATAGGAACAAGCAAAATAATGATTATTGGCGCCAAAGATAAAACGAGCGCAACATAATTTGGCCCATTTTTGAATTGATCAGGTGACGTTGCCCGGTGTGTTGATTTTTGAAACATAAATCCAACGCCCTCCTGTTGAGGAATATTACTTATCCATTTCTGTACAATAGATTATATCTGAAAAACACAATCATCGCAACTATAACCATACGGCGCACATCCCCACGCGCCGAACGACGCCGGAAGAAAGGCAAACGCCGACAAAAACGCTTGCAAAAATTGCATTTTTCTGCTCTGCATACTTCCATCCTGTCCGCAGAAAATAGTAGCGGGTCAAGAAACCCAAAACACAAAAAGGAGATGGAAAACGAAATGGCTACTTCCAACAGCAACAATCTGGTCAACCCCAATGCCCGCGAGGCGATGAACCGCTTCAAGATGGAAGCCGCTGCGGAAATGGGCGTGAACCTCAAGCAGGGTTACAACGGCGACCTGACGTCCCGTCAGGCCGGCAGCATTGGCGGCCAGATGGTCAAGAAGATGATCGCCGCCTACGAAAACGGCATGCAGTAATCTGAGCAAAACCCAAAAAAGCAGGGCCGCGGAATTCCGCGGCCCTGTTTCCTGTTTGCATCATTTCCCGGGATAAGCGGCGAAAAACGCCTCGATCACGGCGGCCGGGGCTGTGCATGAGCCCTGGATCATCGTCGGCTTGCCGCCGCCGCGGCCGGAGATGGCGGCGTTTATGGCCTTCGCCTCCGCGCGCAGATCGACCGTGCGGCTGCCGATGATATAGCGATAGCCCTCCGCGTCGCAGCCGGTGAAGGCAGCGCAGATGCCGCCGGCAAGCAGCATGCCGGCATTGACGAATTCGCGCATGGCGACGGGATCGTCAAAGCGGTCGATGACGCAGATGCTGCCGGGCGTCTCCTGCAGCAGCTGCAGCCGCTGCTCATTGAGACGGCGCTCCAACTCCGCGGCCGCAGCCTTTCGCTGTGCGATCTCGTCGAGCAGACGCTGCACAGCCGGAACAATATCCGCCTGCCGCACGGACAGCTGCGCCGAGAGCGCCGCGACCTGCGCGCTCTTTTCCCGATAGTCCGCCTCCGCGTCCGACCCGCACAGGATCGTCACGCGCACGCCGCCGCGGTGGCGCATGACCGACGTGAACTTGATGGCACCGATCTCGCCCGTGTGCGATACGTGCGGCGCGCAGCAGGCGCAGACATCGTAACCCTCAACGGTCACGATGCGCACATCCTCCTTCAGGTCGAGCTTGCTGCGATATTCCATATGCGCCAGCTGCTCCGGCGCCGGGTACTCTGTCCGGATCGGCACGTTGCGATACACGGCCTCGTTCGCAAGCCGCTCGATGTGCATGAGCTGGGGCCACGTGAGCTCGCCGTTATAATCCATTGTGATCGCGTCTTCCCCGAGGTGGAAGCCGACGTTGTCAAATCCGAATTCACTGTGGATCAGTCCCGAAATGATATGCTCGCCCGAGTGGCCCTGCATGCGCCGGAAGCGCTGCGGCCAGTCGATTTCCCCGCGCACCTGCGCGCCGGGCGTGAGCGGCGCGTCCGTATAGTGTACGATCGCATCCGGCAGCAGCTGCACGTCCAGAACGCGCGCGCCGCCGAGCACACCGGTATCGGCCGGCTGGCCACCGCCCTCCGGGAAAAACACCGTCTGATCGAGCACGACAGCATAGCGCTCCCCATCCGGGTCACAGCGCAGCACGGTCGCGGAAAAATCGCACCGATGGCTGTCGAGATCGTATAATTTCCTGGTCATGGTCAAATCCTCCATTTCTCATATTAGTATAGCAGGAATTTTCGTCGCTCTCAACCCTTGCTTATTTGTGTCGAATATCGTATCCTTGAGCCACTACAGAAAAAAGGTGATACATATGAACCAGAAACTCAGAAACCTCGTCTACACCGCCATGCTCATGGCGCTGTGCTGCGTGGCGACGCTCGTCATCAAGATCCCGACCGTGACCGGCGGCTATCTCAACGCCGGTGACATTGTGGTCGTGCTCGCCGCCCTGCTGGCTGGCCCGCTCTACGGCGGCGTGGCAGCCGGTTTTGGCTCGGGCCTGGCGGACATGATCTCCGGCTATATGAGCTATGCCCCCGGTACGCTCGTCGTCAAAGGGTGCGCCGCCGTGGTCGCAGCGCTGATTTTCCGTGCCTGCCGTAAAAAGAGCTTCGGCTTCGCGCTGCTGAGCGCCATCTGCGGTGAGATCGTGATGGTGCTGGGCTACTTCGTGTTTGAGGACTTTGTCCTCGGTTACGGTCTGGCTGCCGCCGCTGAGATCGCAGGCAACGCCGGACAGGCTGCCGTCGGCATCGTTGGCGGTCTGGCACTGTACTTTGCGCTGAACAAAGTGCCCCAAATCCGCGATTTCTCCGAGGCAGCGCTGGCGAAAAAGCAGAAATAAATCCATTCCATATGCAAAACAGCCGCTCCCGGCCGGGAGCGGCTGTTTTTATTATCGCTTTTCATACCACGCGCACGCGGATGACCTCCGGGATGCGGTCAATCTTTGCCACCTGATCATCGTCAAGGCGGCCGTTGAGGTCGATCATGGCGTAGGCATATGCGCCGTAGGCCTTGTTGATCATGTTTTCGACGTTCAGGCCCGTGCTGCAGGTGATCTCCAGGAACTGGTTGAGCATCGTCGGCACGTTCTGGTGCAGGATGCACACACGGCTGACGCCCATGCGCTCGAGCGTCGCGTCCGGGAAGTTGACGGAGTTTTTGATATTGCCGTTGGCGAGATAATCATAGAGCTCGCGCGCAGCCATGACGGCGGACTTCTCCTCGCTCTCGGGCGTGCAGGCGCCCAGATGCGGCAGCGCGATGATATTCTCCACGCCGACGACCTTCTCATTGGGAAAGTCCGTGACATACTTGCCGACGCGGCCGGAGGCGATGGCGGCGAGCATGGCATCATCGTCCACGATCTCGGCACGCGACTCGTTGATGATGCGCACGCCGTCTTTCATCTTGGAAAATGCCTTGGCATCGAGCATGTGGAACGTCTGGTCCGTATACGGCACGTTGATGCTGATATAGTCCGCCTTGGCGTAGATGCCGTCGAGGTCCACCTCGTGCTTGACATCGCGAGAGAGACGCCATGCCGCGTCCACGGACAGGTACGGGTCGTAACCGCAGACATTCATGCCGAGATTCACGGCGGCATTGGCGATGAGCGCACCGATGGCGCCGAGGCCGATGACACCCAGCGTCTTGCCCATGAGCTCCGGACCGGCGAACTGAGACTTGCCCTTCTCGACAAGGGCAGGAATGTCTTTGCCCCTGCCGTTGAGGCGCTTGACCCAGTCGATGCTGCCGAGCACATCGCGCGATGAGAGCACGAGCGAGCAGAGAATCTGTTCCTTAACCGCCTCAGCGTTTGCGCCGGGCGAGTTGAACACGACGATGCCGCGGTGGCAGCAGTCCTCAAGCGGGATGTTGTTCGTGCCGGCACCGGAGCGCGCAATGGCGATCAGGCTCGGCTCAAAGGCATAACTGTGCAGGTCGGCCGAGCGCAGGATCAGGCCGTCGGGATCTTGTATATTCTCCCCGACGACGCAGCCGCGCTCCTCGAGTTTCTGCAGGCCGCAGGGGGATATATGGTTCATGGTCTTGATTTTATACATGATGTTCTACCTCAAACTGTTTCAGATAATCCACAAGTGCATCCACGCCAGCCATCGGCATGGCGTTATAGAGCGAGGCACGCATACCGCCGGCTATGCGGTGACCCTTAAGATTCAGCAGACCGCGCGCCGCCGCACCGCTGATAAACTCCTTATCGAGCGCATCGTCCCCGGTGCGGAACGTAACGTTCATGTCCGAGCGGGAGCCCGGCTGGGCGCAGGCATGAAACAGCGCGCTGTTATCCAGAAAATCATACACCTTTGCGGCGCGCGCATGCTTGAGTTCCTGCATACCTGCCACGCCGCCCTGCCGCTCAAGCCACGCGAGCACGAGGCCGAGGATGTAGATGCACCAGCACGGCGGAGTATTGTACATGGAGTCCTTGTCGATCATGCGCTGATAGCTGTACATGATCGGCGTGATGGGCAGTTCATGACCGGCAAGGCTGCGGTCAACGATCGCGACCGTCAGTCCCGCAGGCGCCATGTTCTTCTGCGCGCCGGCAAAGATCACGCCATATTTTGACACGTCGACCGGGCGCGAGAGAATGTCCGACGACATGTCGCACGCGAGCGGCACGCGGCCGGTCTCCGGCACGTACTGCCACTCGGTGCCGTAGATCGTGTTGTTGGCACAGTAATAAAAATAGGACGCGTGCGCATCGAGCTGCAGTTCGCTCTGCTGCGGGATCCGGGTATGGCCGCAGGTGGAGGTGTCCGCCGCGATGTGCACCCTGCCGTACTTTTCGGCTTCTTTGGCCGCATTGCCGGAAAAATGCCCCGTCACGGCATAGTCCGCCGTTCCCTGCTCGCCCATCAGGTTGAGCGGGATCATGGAAAACTGCGCCGTGCCGCCGCCCTGCAAAAACAGGATCTCGTGTGTGTCCGGCACGGACAGCGCGGCGCGAAAACGCGCCTTCACGTCCTGAAAAATATCCGAAAAGGCCTGACTTCGGTGACTCATCTCCATCACGGACATGCCCGTGCCATGATAATTAAGCAGTTCTGCCTGCGCCTGCTGAAGCACTTCCTCCGGCAGGACCGACGGTCCGGCAGAAAAATTGAACGTTTCACTTCGGGTCACAGAAATCGCCTCCAAGGATCAAAATTCGTCACATACAGCACATTCTGCATGGATTGAGAAAATTCTAACACGTTCCACGAAGCGCGTCAAACCAAATCCCCCACAAGCATTTGCCCGGAAACGGCAGAGATTTTGACATTTTTCACAAGTCCGCGCAGATCGTCCCCAGCGACGCGCACCAGGCAGTAATTATCCGAGTGTCCGACCCAGCAGCCATCGTGCTCCGTCTCGAACAAAACAGGCAGGATCTGGCCGACCTGCTGCGCCAGATAGCGCTGCTTGCAGGCATCCGCCGCGCGCTGTGCTTCGTGCGCGCGTGCCGATTTGACCGCGTGGCTGAGCTGCTCCGGCATGGCGTCCGCTTTTGTGCCGGGGCGGCGGGAATACGGAAACACGTGCACGGCCGCGAAGCCGACCTGCTCCAAGAATTCCACCGCGGCCGCCTGATCCGCCTCTGTCTCACCGGGGAAGCCCGTGATCATGTCCGCCGTGAGCGCACAGCCCGGGAAATACCGCCGCAGCCGCTCGACGCAGACGAGGAACTCTGCGGTGCTATATTTACGGTTCATGCGCGCAAGCGTGCGGTCGCACCCGCTTTGCAGCGAGAGATGAAAATGCCGACAGACCCGCCCGGTCGCGGCGGCACGGCGGCAGAAGTCCTCCGTGATGACCGTCGGCTCCAGAGAGCCGAGGCGCAGGCGCATCTGCGGCGCAGCAGCCGCGACCGTCTCTACGGCGTCGGCCAGTGTCAGCTCGCCCGGCAGATCCCGGCCGTAGGACGCGATCTCGATGCCGGTCAGCACCAGCTCCCGGTAGCCCTCGGCGGCCAGATGCGCCGCCTGATGCGCCATTTCATCCAGCGGCAGGCTGCGGATGCGGCCGCGCGTATACGGGATGACGCAGTAGGTGCAGAAATTATTGCAGCCATCCTGAATTTTCAGCATCGCGCGTGTGCGCCCGTAGGCAGCACCTGCCGGCAGCGGTTCAAAGTCAAAGCGCTGGAACGGATTATCCACGCACGTGATGGGCGTGTGCTCGCGGAATGCGCGCAGAATGTCATCCACGAACGCCTGCTTGCTGCCGCTGCCGTGCACCACATCGGCACCGATGGACGCCGCGTCCTCAGGGCTGAGCTGCGACCAGCAGCCGCACACGGCGCACAGCGCCTGCGGGTGTTCCTCGCGCAGCTTGCGGATCATCTGGCGTGACTTGCGTCCGCCCTCTGCCGTGACGGCACAGGTATTGACGACGATCAGGTCGACCGGCTCGCCGTCCGCCGCGGGCGTGAAGCCATGCGCATGCAGGAGCGTTTCGATCGCCTGCGCTTCATACTGGTTGACCTTGCAGCCAAGGGCGGTTATAATGTAGTGCATAAAAACATCTCCAAATCGAGGTAAGTAATCATGGTTTATCTGGACAATGCCGCAACGACCCGTGTCTGCCCGGAAGCGGCGGAGGCGGCAGTACATATGATGACGGAGTGCTTCGGCAACCCGAGCACGACCTATAAGCTCGGCCGCGAGGCCAAGGCCGCCGTGGACAAGGCGCGCTGCCAGATCGCGAAGGCGCTCGGCTGCCAGCCGGACGAGGTGTATTTCACGTCCTGCGGCTCCGAGGGCGACAACTGGGCGCTCATCTCCGGCGCGCGGTATATGCGCCGCCGCGGCAGGCACATCATCAGCTCCGCTGTGGAGCACGACGCGGTGCGCAAGTCACTGGACTTTCTGGAAAAAGAGGGCTATGAGATCACACGCCTAAAGCCGGACGGCACCGGTGCCATCCCGCTCGAGCGCGTGCGCGCAGCGCTGCGGCCCGACACGATTCTCGTCTCGCTCATGATGGTCAACAACGAAACCGGCGCTGTCAACGACATCGCCGCCGTCGCCCGGATGCTGAAGGCGGAAAACAGCATTGCTCTGCTGCACACAGACGCGGTGCAGGGCTTTTTGAAAGTGCCGTTCTCAGCCAAAACGCTCGGCGCGGACATGATCACCATCAGCGGCCATAAGATTCACGCGCCGAAAGGCATCGGCGCGCTCTACATCCGCAGCGGCCTGAAGCTGCAACCCTATATTCTCGGCGGCGGGCAGGAGCGCGGTATGCGCGCCGGCACGGAGGCTACGCCACAGATCGCCGCCTTTGGCACGGCGGCTGAGATTGGCAGCATGAAAATGGCGGAGGCCACGAAAACCATGGCCGAGCTGCGCGCCCACGCCATTGACCGGCTGACGGCCGAAGTGGACGGCCTGGTCGTCATCGGCGGAGGAGCGCCGCACATCCTCAGCATTTCCCTGCCCGGCTACCGGAGCGAGGTGCTGATGAACTTCCTCGAGGCGCGCGGCATTTACACATCAAAAAGCTCCGCCTGCAAAAAAGGCGGGCGGAGCCATGTACTTGAGGCGATCGGGCTGCCGGCGAACGTGATCGACGGCGCGCTGCGCATCAGCTTTTCGCGCTACACCACGCGGGAAGACATTGACGCGCTGTGTGATGCGCTGCAGGATGCAAAGCAATCCCTCTTCCCGTCACTTCACTGAACCATCCTGCGTATCCTTAAGCGATTCGGGCGGTGCTTCCTTCGGGAGCCGCATCGTGGCATCGTCGATGTAATCCAGATCCATATATTCTGCGGTCTCCGTCTGGAGGCCGCGTTTTTTCAGCCCGTCATTGACCATCTTCTCCAGGCCGGCATAGATCACAACGAACACCGGCACACCCAGCAGCATGCCGATAAAGCCGAACAGGCCGCCGCCGAGCAGGATGGCGAACATGATCCAGAAACCGTTGATACCGGTGGAGCTGCCGAGGATCTTCGGCCCGATGATGTTGCCGTCGATCTGCTGCAGGACGATGATGAAGATGACGTAGATCAGACACTTCATCGGCGAGACGAGCAAAATGATCAGTGCCGTCGGCACCGCGCCGATAAACGGGCCGAACACGGGGATGATGTTCGTCACGGCGACGATCACGCTCACGAGCACGACATACGGCATGCGCATGATCGCACAGCAGATATAGCAGATGACGCCGATGATGGCGGAGTCAATGACCTTGCCGCTGATAAAGCCCATGAACGCCGTGTCCGTGAACCGGATAGCCTTGAGGATGCGCTTGGAGGCCTTGACGGAAAACATGCTGTAGAGCACTTTCTTCGACTTGGCAAGAAACAGCTCCATATTCGACAGCACATAGCAGGCAACGACGAAGCCGATGAGCACATTGAGGATCGCGCGCAGGACGGCGTAAATGCCGGTCGTCACGCTCGTGACCACCTTGCCCATGGACGGCAGCAGCGCAGTCTTCGCCCAGTCGAGCAGGCTGTCCGACACGTTTCCGGTTGCGGAGAGGAGCACTTCCTCCACCTCGGGATTGTTCTCAAAGAACTTGTTGATC
>ERZ772991.2739-NODE-2739-length-11400-cov-8.420714_pt1 | contig 11400 bp, 9 predicted proteins | sample MGYA00511128_ERZ772991 | MGnify/ENA primary metagenome ERZ772991 (study PRJEB29015, sample SAMEA2737655) | human gut metagenome | biome: human gut; feature: human-associated habitat; material: faeces | place: China | collected 2012 ... | reverse complement strand
GTATTATAATGTATAATACAAATAATACAAAACGCATCGGAAAGGAGTGAAACCGGAAGATGGTTATAGAACTGGATATGGAAAGTGAAGTGCCGATATATGTGCAGCTTCGCAATCAGATAGTGAAAGGAATCGGAAAAGGAGAATTAAAAGCGCAGGAAAAACTGCCGACAGTCCGCCAGCTGGCAGCAGAAGCGGGCGTTAATACAATGACCGTGAATAAAGCTTATCAGATATTAAAGGCGGAAGGCTATATTAAGATTGACAGACGGCACGGCGCGGTAGTGGCAGATTTTGTTGATATGGATTTGCAGTTCAGGGAAAAGTTAGAAGCGGAATTAGAGCTTTTGTCGGCGGAAGCCAGCATTACGGGAATGGAAAAGGCAGAGTTTTTAAAGCTGTGTGACGGGATTTATTCTAAGATGAAGGTGTGCAGACAATCCTAAAATCAAAGATTTTCGCACAACGCTTTGTGACGTCTGCGGATAGGAGGAAGTATGGGGATTTTTATGTTTATAACATTTGCGTCGGCAAATTTAATTACAATCGGTGCGATGTGGTATGGATTGATGAGCCAGTACCGGTATAATAACGGAATGGTTCTGGGGGTGCATATTCCACCGGAACACGCAGATAAACCGGAGGTGACAGAACAGGTCACGAATGCCAAAAGAAAAATGAAGCGGTTTCATATCATTAATCTGATTTTAATCATGGCACTCAGCATACTGTGTTTTTTTAATATGGCACTTTATGTTATCATCTGGATTGTGTGGATTTTTGCATACATAGGAGCGGCGATTTACTTCAATGCCGCAATGCACCGGAAATTGTATGATTACAAGGTGGCGCAGGGCTGGCTTGTAGAAGGGCAGAAAAAGAAGGTCTACATCGACACGGCGGTACTGACGATGACGGAAAAAAGCGCAGTGCCGTACCGGTATCATGCAGTCGTAATTTTAATAGAAATCCTGTGCGTATTGCCGTTTCTGTGTGGAAAACGTCCGGTTTTTTGGGAAGAAATGGGGATATTCTGTATCTGTGCCGTGGCGGTATCGGTAACGGCGTGGATAGCGCATGTTTTTATCAACCGCAGACAGCATACGGTTTACAGTCAGGATACGCAGAAAAACCAGCAGGTCAATTACCTGATAAAAAAATATACCGGGGAAGCACTCCTTGCCATGAGCAGCTGTAATGCGGCGGCATGGGTGATGATCGCCGTACAGGCACTTATTTTTAACAGTCTGAACGCGGTTGTGTTTTACAGCTATGTCATACTGGAAAGTTTGTCGGGCGTAGCATTTCTGGTACTGATTTTTCAGATGTATAAAAAGAAAAATGCGATTTTAAATGCAGATGACACACCGGTTTATGTCGATGATGACGAATACTGGAAAACAGGATTTTACTACAATCCCAATGACAGACATATGCTTGTGGCAGACCGTATGCAGTCGGGAAATTATTCCTTTAATTATGCAACGGCAGGGGCAAAAATATGGACGGGCATTATAACATTTGTTGTTGCAGGAACTATCGTATTTACGGTTGCGGCAATGCTTCCGCTGATTCATGTCAAAGTGGATTTTATCATGGAAAATAACAGGCTTACGGTTGAGGGCGGCGGTTATAAAATCACATTTGATAAAGAATCCATTCAGAAAGCAGAGCTGCTGGATACAATGCCGCGTGATAATTTCACAAAAACCAACGGCGGCGCAACAGAAACCTATGCGGTAGGGCATTTTAAAGGAAATACTTACGGAAAATGTATGCTTTTTATATATAAAGGAAATGCGCCGTACATTCTGATTCAGACGGACACACAGACGATGTTTTTTAATGCAAAAGACAGTAGTATGACAAAGCAGTGGTATGAGCAGCTGTGTGAGTAGAACACACTATTATCCAAATAATCAAATAAATTTCAATTTTTGTAAGATTTCCATATGTTTTTATGTTTTGCACTGAAATTGTAGGTTTGTGTCGAAAGATTCTGCAATTTTTACACGATATTTATTTTTCATTCACACAGGATTGTGGTATACTAAAGTAAAAAACAAAACGGGAAAGGTAAGAAATGGCAAAGAAAAATAAAATAAAGAACTGGGTCATTCCGGGTGTAGTCGGAGGCGTGGTCATTATCCTGACAGTTGCTTCCATCGTTTCCGGTTCTATACAGCAAAAAAAGGAAAAGGAAAGCAATGCGGCGAGTGTCAGCGTAGACCGGATTAAGTTAAAAGATGATTCGGCGCAGGCACAGCAGATGAGCAATACAGAAACAGAAGTAGAGATTGAATTTGAAGACTGTGCCGTTCCGGTAGGCACGCAGTTAAAGATGACAGCACTGGTTGTTCCCGAGAATACGGATCAGGCACTGATCTGGAGCAGTTCGGATACATCGGTTGCAGAGATTGACAAAGAGGGAATTCTGACAGTCAAAGCCACAGGAACAACAGTGGTAACGGCAACAGTCGGTACCGTTTCCGATTCAGTTGTCATTGAAGGAATTGAAAATGTCGCACAGGGTTCAAAAAATAACCTTCCGGTTTACACCGGTACAACCCTTGCAAAAAATAATGCATCCGGAAGCGGCAGTGCATCGGGCAGTACGTCATCCGGTGGAACATCCGCAGGAAGCGGCTCTGACAGCGGCAGTACAGGTACAGGCGGCGGGCAGGCAGGCGGTTCATGGACAGGCTCAGGCAGTTCGGGAAGCGGCTCCTATGACGGCGGTTCCGGTGATTCGGATGGCGGAGATGATTCAGGCAGTACGGACAGCGGTTCGGGAAGCTCCGGTGGTTCTTCAAATGGTGAATCCGGCACGACGGGCGGTTCTTCCGGCAGTAATTCCGGCAATAACGACGGTTCATCCACAAACGGCGGGAATTCCTCAAACAACAGCAACAGCGGCAGTAACACCAGTTCCGGTGATAACAGCGGCAGCATTTCAGACGGACTTTCAGGAATCGGATTTACACAGCGTTATTCCAATGTTTATGTATGCGAAGAAAATGATACATATTATGGAGAAATCATTACACAGCCGAATGTAACCATTATCTATATCAAGCAGAGAAGCGGTGCATTTGACAGCAGGATTCAGACGGTGCTTGCCAGACTGCTTCCAGATGAGTATGGACAGGTGTGGAGCAATTATCTTTCTGCTAATACAGACAGAACTTTTACGGCAGAGGGCAGACGGGTACGAATTGTTGTAGCCCCGAATGGCGGTCACTCGCAAATAGTAATATACAATTAGACAAAAATATGATATGCTTACACTAATATGACTTGCAGTGAGGTGAATTAATTGCTGAATGAAAATAAGATTAAAATGATGACAAAAATGGCAATTTATGAAAAAAACGAAGGCAGGCAGATGATTAAAAATTCCCGCTATTTTAAGGGGGATTATGTAGCGTTTGGCGTACTCCGTACATTAATTGCAACAACATTTGCATATATAATCATGGTGATACTGTATGTGTTATGCAACCTTGAAAAACTGGTTGCCGACATTAATTCGCTCGATTATGCGGCAGTGGGAAAAAAGCTGGGAATATATTATATCCTGATGTTAATTGTATATACCATCATTGCGGCAATGGTCTATGCTTATCAGTATAATCATTCGCGGAAAGGTCTGAAAAAGTATTTTTCAAGACTGAACAAGCTGGAACGTTTTTACGACAGCCAGAGAAAGAAAAAATAGTATTGGAGGACTCACATGGTTTTTTTACTGGAATTAAAGGAAGGATTTAAGAAATTCTATAATAAATACGATACGTATCTGGTTCCGGCAGTACGGTTTGTGATGGCATTGGTTTCTTTTCTGATGCTCAATGCAAGCATCGGATATATGTCAAAGCTGAAAAATCCGCTGATAGCCGTGGCAATGGCAGTATTGTGTGCCTTTCTTCCAAATGGATTTATGATATTTTTCTTATCGGTATTTATGCTGATTCATTTATATGCGATTTCTGCGGAATTTGCATTGATTGTACTGGGAATCGTTCTTTTAATGTATCTGCTGTATTATCGTTTTACACCGAAGCAGGGGTATCTCTTAGTGATTACGGTACTGCTTTGCTGGATAAAAATGCCGTACCTGCTTCCAATTGCGGCGGGGCTGTGCTTTAACGCATTCGCCATGATTCCGGCGGCATTTGGTGTGATTATTTTTTACATTATTAAGACAGCCAGTGAATATGAAACGGCACTGACGACAAAGTCAGTCAATGACAGTATGCAGCAGATTTCGTATATTGTAGAAAGTCTGTTTAATAATAAAGAAATGATTCTGTTTGTAATTGCAATGGTTGTTACGATTACGGCAGTATATGCAGTCAGACGGCTAAAGATTGATAATGCGTGGACCTATGCCATTGCGGCAGGGATTGTGGTACAGTTTATCGTACTGCTTGCAGGAATTTTAGTGACAGGTGCCAAAATCAATCTGATTCTGATGATTGTGGGAACCGTGCTTGGCGGGGTTGTAGGGTATCTGTGCCAGATTTTGTTTTTCAGTGTGGATTATTCCAGAACGGAATACGTACAGTATGAAGATGATGAGTACTATTATTACGTAAAAGCTGTTCCGAAAATTAATATTGTCAATGCCGAAGTCAAGGTCAAGCAGATTAATGCGAGAAAGACGAAAAAGGCGCATGACATCAGTGATATGACTTCATCAGAACAGGATGACGAAAATATTTAAAAAAGCTATAAGCGGTAAAATGAGTAAAGACCGGAAGGAACAGAAATGAGGTGAGTATGTGACAGCATGGAATAATTTTTTCAGCGATTATTTATCAAAATTATATATTCCACGGATTGGGTGGACAGATGTCATTGAGATTATCATTATTGCAGTGGTACTGTATAATATTCTGGTGTGGATTAAAAATACAAAAGCATGGGCGCTGCTCAAGGGAATTATCATTGTAGTATTATTTGCGCTGTTTGCATATATACTGAATTTAAAGACAATTCTCTGGATTGCGGGAAAAACCATCAGTGTCGGCATTATTGCGCTGGTGATTATCTTCCAGCCGGAGCTGCGGCGTGCGTTAGAGCAGCTCGGGCGCAAAAAACTGGTTGTCGGACTGTTTAACTTTGGTGAAGGCAGGGAAAAGGGTGAACGCTTCAGCAGCAAAACAGCCGATGAGATTGTCCGTGCCGCTTATGAAATGGGAGCGGTGCGGACCGGTGCATTAATCGTTATCGAGCAGGATATGGTTCTGGAGGAATATGTCCGCACCGGTATCGAGGTAGACGGTGTTGTAACAAGCCAGTTGCTCATTAATATATTTGAGCATAATACACCGTTGCATGACGGCGCGGTAATTGTGCGGGGCAACAGAGTAGTAGCGGCAACGTGTTATCTTCCGTTGTCAGATAATTCAAACTTAAGTAAGGAACTGGGAACCAGACACCGTGCGGGTGTCGGCATCAGTGAAGGCACCGACAGCTTTACAATTATTGTATCAGAAGAAACTGGTGCAGTATCCGTGGCGGTGGGCGGTTCAATTATCCGCGACATTGACAGGGATTCTTTAAGAAATAAGCTGGAGTATCTGCGCAAGAAAACAGTAGATGTCAAGTCGTTTAAGATTTGGAGAGGAAGGTTGAAAAATGAAAGAAAAGATATTTAGAAATTTCAGCCTGAAAATCCTGTCAGCTTTATGCGCAATTGTATTGTGGACGATTATTGTCAATATTTACGACCCGACCATGGGGGTGACAATCAGTACCGTTCCGGTGCAGCTGATTAATACAGAAAGTCTTACGGATAAGGGCTATACGTATGAGATTACAGATGGCAGTAAAATTTCGGTTTATGTAAGCGGACCTAAAAGTGTTATCACGGATATTAAAGCGGCAGATATTGTAGCTACGGCAGATTTAAGCAGGATTACGGCATTTGCCGATTATGCCGATATTGATGTAAAGGTTGTCAAAGACGGCAAAACGCTGACCAATGTCGAAGTGACGCCAAAGACAACAGCGGTTAAGCTGGATATTGAAAACAGGGTAACACAGCAGTTTGATGTTGGCATGGAAGTCAACGGTACGGAAGCGGAAGGCTATGTAGTCACGAAACAGTCCGTATCGCCATCGACCATCAAGATTACCGGTTCATCAACCACCATTGCAAAGATTGCGCAGGTTAAAGCCATCTGCGACATCAGCAATGCACAGGATAATATCCAGAGTGTTGTACCGATTGTTTTATACGATGCGGACGGCAATGTAATTGATGATCCGCAGCTTGAACTGTCAAAGAGTGAAGTGGAATATACGGCAAGTGTCAAAAAGTCTAAAACTGTACCGTTAAAATATTCTGTTTCGGGTGAACCGGCGGACGGTTATACCGTTCATAAGGTACAAAGTTCCGCAGACCAGATTACGATTTCGGGAGAGGCAAAGGTTTTAGATCAGATTACACAGATTACGATTCCTTCCGACCAGTTAAAGGTGACGGGATTAAGCAGTGATAAAACATTTCGTCTGTGGATGGAAGATTTTGTGCCGTCTGATGTGAGTGTGGTATCGGATTCGGTTGTTTCCATTACGGTAAAGATTTCCGATGTGCACAGCAGGGAATTTACGGTGAAGACATCTGATATTACATTTTCCGGTTTATCATCAGGTCTGGAAGCAGCAATTACCGATCAGGATACCATTCATGTAATACTGACAGGTTCAGATGAAGCACTGGCAGCAGCACAGGCATCGGATATCAAAGCTACGGTGAATCTGACAGGCTTAAAAGAAGGAACATATACATTATCGATACAGTTTCAGCTGCCGGGCGGCTGCAGTCTGGACGATACCTATAAGGCAGCCGTAAAGATACAGGCGCAGACAGCACAGACACAGCCGGAAACAACAACACAGCAGACACAGGAAACAACAACAGCCGGTACCTCTGAAACAACCGGCCAGAACCGGTAAAATAAAAAGCTGAAAACAGCGGATGGGAGAGAAAAGATGGTTAGTGAAAAAATAGTCGTAGGAAGTGCATTGGGAATACATTTAAGACCAGCGGGGGCAATGTGCGATGCTGCTGTCAAATACGATTCCCATATTACATTTGCTTATGGAGAGGGAAAGACTGCCAATGCAAAGAGTGTGATTTCTATTTTAGCAGCAGGAATTAAATGCGGGGATGAAATTGAACTGATTGCAGACGGCCCGGACGAGCAGGAAGCGTTAGAAAATGTCGCTGCTGCATTTAAAGAATCATTAAAAGATTGATTTCAAAAAGGGATTGTATTATAATTTTTATAAATTCAATCAGTAAAAAGAAGAAATATGGAGGATTAAAGTTATGGGTTACATGGAGTCTTACAAGGCGTGGTGTGCCAATGAATATTTTGATGAGGCAACAAGAGCTGAATTAAAATCAATTGAGGGTAATGAAAAAGAAATTGAAGACCGCTTTTATAAAGATTTAGAGTTTGGTACAGGTGGTTTAAGAGGTGTTATCGGCAACGGTACAAACCGCATGAATATTTATACTGTCAGAAAGGCAACACAGGGACTTGCAAACTTTATTAAGAAGGAAAATGCAGCAGACAGAGGCGTTGCGATTGCATATGATTCAAGAAGAATGTCCCCTGAATTTGCAGACGAGGCAGCATTATGCCTGAATGCGAACGGAATCAAGGCATATATCTTCCCGTCATTAAGACCGACACCGGAATTATCATTTGCCGTAAGACAGTTGCACTGCATCGCAGGTATTGTCATTACAGCCAGCCATAATCCACCGGAATACAACGGTTACAAAGTATATTGGGAAGACGGCGCACAGATTACAGCACCAAAGGATACACAGATTATTACAGAAGTAAAGGCTGTTACAGATTACAATACGGTAAAGACCATGGAAAAAGACGAGGCAGAAGCCTGCGGTCTTTACAATGTTATCGGCTATGATATGGATGAAGCTTATATCAAGGCTTTAAAGAAAATGAGCATCAACGGTGATATTATCAGACAGGTAGCGGATGATATCAAGATTGTATACACACCGTTCCACGGAACAGGTAACGTTCCGGTCAGAAGAATTTTAAAAGAACTGGGCTTTAAGCATGTTTATATTGTAAAAGAACAGGAAAAACCGGACCCGGATTTCACAACACTTGAATATCCAAACCCGGAAGACCCAAAGGCATTCACACTGGCATTAAAGCTGGCAAAGGAAAAAGATGCAGATATCATTCTGGCAACAGATCCGGATGCCGACAGACTCGGTGTATATTCAAAAGACACCAAGACAGGCGAATACAAGGCATTTACAGGAAATATGTCCGGTATGCTGATTGCAGAATATCTGCTTTCACAGCGTAAGGAAAAGAATCTGTTACACGATAACGGCGCATTTGTAAAAACTATCGTATCTACCAATATGGCAGATGCCATTGCAGCAGAATACAATGTAAAGCTGATTGAGGTATTAACAGGCTTTAAGTATATCGGTGAGCAGATTAAGTTCTTTGAACAGCAGGGTACATACGAATATGAATTTGGTTTTGAAGAAAGCTATGGCTGCCTTGTCGGTACACATGCAAGAGATAAGGATGCAGTTGTTGCCGTTATGGCATTATGTGAAGCAGCGGCATACTACAAGACAAAGAACATGACTCTGTGGGATCAGATGATTCAGATTTTTGAAAAATACGGATACTACAAAGAAGGTCAGAAGGCAATTACCATGAAGGGTGCAGAAGGGGCTGAAAAGATTGCAGAACTGATGGATAAGCTCCGCAACGAAACACCGAAGAAGTTCGGTTCATGGGACGTACTCGAGGCAAGAGATTACAAGAAGGATGAATGTGTTGATTTAAAGACCGGCGAAAAGAAGTCTACCGGACTTCCGTCATCCAACGTATTATATTATGCACTTTCTGACAATGCATGGTGCTGTGCAAGACCGTCCGGAACAGAACCAAAGATTAAGTTCTACATGGGCGTTAAGGGCAGCAACTTAGCGGATGCAGATGCAAAACTTGAAGAACTTACAAAGGCTGTTATGGAAGTAGCGGGACAGTAGTAATGTGAAGACTCCTTAAATTTAAGATTCTTCACATAGATAATTGTGCTGCAGGCGTCACAATTATCTTTTTATCGCAGAGCGAGTTCAGAAATTCTTAACAGAGAAAACACAATTAGAACACATTTCGTTACTATACTACAAAGCATAGACGAGATGTGTTCTTTTTTATCTAAGAACAAAAGACACGACAGAGAGGAGAAATCGATATGTATAACGACGAAAATAACCAGTATAACCCAAGACCGAGATTTGACCCAAAGACAGGAGAACGAATTCATTACGACGATGAAAATACAACGGAAACAACACAGGCAGAAAGTTCAGAATACAGATACAGCGCAGGAAATATTCCGTTTGAACAAGAAAACAATAACACTTCCTATTATCAGCAGAGTAGTACATTCCAGCAGGATACAACCTATCAGCAGGCAGGCGCAGGACAGGGCAGTATGAATCAGCAGAATGGAAGGCAGAAGAAAAAGAAGGATAGAAACAAAGAAGGTTTTGGAGAAAGGCTTGCAAAACTGGCAGGTTCGGCAGCCGTGTTCGGTGTAATTGCCGGCGCAGTAATGTATGGCGTATATTACACGGGAAGTACGATTCTTCCGGTAAAATCATCAAGCGACTATAACAACATTGCAACCGTGACTTCCAATGTAACTGCAACGACAGCACAGAGTACCGCTTCTTCTTCAACAGGCATGGACGTACAGTCTGTTGCAAATGCAGCACTTCCGGCAATGGTTGCCTTAAACGGTACAACGACGGTATCGTCAGGAAGTTCATCTTCATTTTACGGATTATTTGGCGGCAGCCAGTCTTATGAAGCACAGACGAGCGGAACCGGTATTATTGTTGGCAAAAACGATAAGGAACTGCTTGTTGTAACCAATGCACACGTTGTAGAAGATGTGAATGATTTAAAATGTGTCTTTGTAGACGGGGAATCTGTCAGCGCAACCGTAAAGGGTTCAAAGTCTGATAAGGATATTGCGGTAGTGGCAATCAATCTTTCAGATATTAAGGATTCAACCATCAACAGTATTGCAATCGCAGAACTGGCAGACAGTGATGATGTAGCCATCGGACAGGAGGTTGTTGCTATCGGTAATGCATTGGGTGAAGGCCAGTCTGTGACAAATGGTATTATCAGCGCGACAAACCGTTCTATTACTGTTAATAATGTAACATTTTCAGGCCTTTTAATGACAAATGCAGCGATTAATTCCGGTAACAGCGGTGGTGCATTACTCAATGCAGAAGGTAAGGTTATCGCAATTAACTTTGCAAAGACTTCCAGTGATGGTGTAGAAGGTATGGCATATTCTATTCCGGTATCGAATGTCATGGATATCATTGACAGCCTGATGAGCCGTGAAACAAGAAGCAAGGTTTCAAGTTCAGAAACCGCTTACCTGGGAATCAGTGGTGTGGATATTACAAGTGCAATGTCTTCTTCATATGGTTATCCGCAGGGGGTTTTAATCAGAAGCGTTGAAAATAATTCAGCAGCTGCACAGGCAGGTCTGGGCGCTTATGATATTATTGTAAGCTTTGACGACCAGTCCGTAAACTCTATGTCCAGCCTCAAGTCTATTATGGAATACTACGCAGCCGGTGAAAAGGTAACGGTTCAGTACTATCATCAGGAAGGCAGTGAGTATGTATTAAAGAGTGTTGAAGTAACTCTCGGCAAAAAGAGCTGATAAGCATTCCGGCATAATTCTTTAAAAGGAACCGGCAAAGCACATAAAGCACAAACATAAATTTGTAAATCAATAAAGTAAAATATCCGGTAAAATGCAGGGACAGATGTTGTCCATCTGCATCATACCGGGTATTTTTTTATAGAGATTTTATTGTAAAAACAAAGACAAATCTGTATACTAAACGTGTATACAAAATTACAGTAAAAGAAGGTGCCGTATTTTGCGGCAGAATGGTGAAAAAATGAGCGAAAATAACGATACAATCAACAATCAGGAAGAGGAATACGAAAAGATTTGTTATATATGCAGAAGACCGGAAAGCAAGGCGGGTAAAATGATTGCAATGCCGGGAAATGTCTATGTGTGCCAGGACTGCCTGCAAAAGACATTTGATACTATCAATAACAGCGGTATGAATTATGATGATATGATGAAAATGAGCGGGATGCCGAATATGGGAATGTTTGGCAATATGAACTATCAGGATATGGATATACCGGAAAATCAGAAAATAAAGAAAAAGAAAAAGGTAAAGAAACCGGAAGAAAAACTGGATTTACGCAACATTCCCGCGCCGCACGAAATTAAGCATATGCTCGATGAATATGTGGTCGGACAGGA
>ERZ772991.2732-NODE-2732-length-11425-cov-3.902639_pt1 | contig 11425 bp, 10 predicted proteins | sample MGYA00511128_ERZ772991 | MGnify/ENA primary metagenome ERZ772991 (study PRJEB29015, sample SAMEA2737655) | human gut metagenome | biome: human gut; feature: human-associated habitat; material: faeces | place: China | collected 2012 ... | reverse complement strand
TAATATAGATAAATACCCATTCGTAAAGGAGGAAAGAGTATGAACATCAACAAATTTACACAGAAGTCCATTGAGGCAGTCAATCAGTGTGAGAAGATCGCCTACGATCATGGACATCAAGAGATAGATCAGGAACACTTCTTATATAGCTTGCTTACGATCGATGACAGTCTGATCGCAAGCCTGCTTGAGAAGATGGGAATTAACAAAGAAACATTTTTAAGCCAGGTACAGGAGTTATTGAATAAGAAACCGAAAGTATCCGGTGGTCAGGTATATATGAGTAATGACTTGAATCAGGTACTTCTTCATGGAGAAGACGAGATGAAAGCCATGAAAGATGAATATGTATCTGTAGAACACCTATTCCTTGCAATGATCAAGCATCCAAATAAAGCAGTCAAAGAATTATTCCGTGCCTACGGAATTACAAGGGATCGTTTCTTACAGGTGTTATCACAGATCCGTGGTGGACAGAAAGTAACAAGTGATAATCCAGAAGAAACTTACGATAGCCTTGAAAAATACGGATATGACCTTGTAAAGAGAGCCAGAGAACAGAAACTAGATCCAGTCATCGGACGTGACAGCGAGATCCGTAATGTGGTACGTATCCTGTCCCGTAAGACAAAGAATAACCCGGTGCTGATCGGTGAACCCGGTGTAGGTAAGACCGCCGTGGTGGAGGGTCTGGCACAGCGTATCGTCAAGGGCGATGTCCCTCAGGGATTGAAGGATAAGAAGATCTTCGCACTGGATATGGGCGCACTGGTAGCCGGTGCCAAATACAGAGGTGAATTCGAGGAACGTCTGAAGGCCGTACTGGATGATGTGAAGAACAGTGACGGACAGATCATTCTGTTCATCGATGAACTGCATACCATTGTCGGTGCCGGCAAGACCGACGGCGCATTGGATGCAGGCAATATGTTGAAGCCCATGCTGGCCCGTGGTGAACTGCACTGTATCGGTGCCACCACACTGGATGAATACAGACAGTATATTGAAAAAGATGCCGCTCTGGAACGTCGTTTCCAGCCGGTTATGGTAGAAGAACCCACCGTGGAGGATACGATCTCTATCCTGCGTGGACTGAAGGATCGTTACGAAGTATATCACGGTGTCAAGATCATGGATAACGCACTGGTAAGTGCAGCCGTGCTTTCCAACCGTTATATCACCGACAGATTTCTGCCGGATAAGGCCATTGACCTGGTGGATGAGGCCTGCGCCCTGATCAAGACCGAGATGGACAGTATGCCTACGGAGCTGGATGAACTGCAGCGTAAGGTGACACAGTTGGAGATCGAGGAGACCGCTCTGAAAAAAGAGGATGACCGGATCAGTAAGGAACGTCTGGCAGATCTGCAGAAGGAACTGGCAGAGTTAAAGGATCAGTTCAACACTAAAAAGGCACAGTGGGATAACGAGAAGGCATCCGTGGATAAACTTTCCAAACTGCGGGAAGAGAGAGACCGCATGAATAATGAGATCCAGATCGCAGAGCGGGAAGGAGACTATGAAAAGGCCGGCAGATTAAAATACAGCGAACTGCCCGCACTGGAGAAACAGCTGGCACAGGAAGAGGATAAGGTAGGAGAATCCGATCTGTCTCTGGTGCATGAAAAAGTATCGGAGGAAGAGATCGCAAGGATCATTTCCCGCTGGACCGGCATTCCGGTAGCCAAACTGACCGAGAGTGAGCGTAACAAGACCCTCCATCTGGACGAAGAACTGCACAAACGTGTGGTGGGTCAGGACGAGGGTGTGACCAAAGTCACCGAAGCCATCATCCGTTCCAAAGCCGGGATCAAGGATCCCAGCAAGCCCATCGGCTCCTTCCTGTTCCTGGGACCGACCGGTGTCGGTAAGACGGAACTGGCCAAGAGTCTGGCGGCAGCACTGTTCGACGATGAGAATAATATGGTACGTATCGATATGAGTGAGTACATGCAGAAGTATTCTGTCTCTCGTCTGATCGGAGCGCCTCCCGGATATGTAGGATATGAGGAAGGTGGTCAGCTGACCGAAGCTGTCCGGAGAAAACCTTACAGCGTGGTACTGTTCGATGAGATTGAGAAGGCACATCCCGATGTATTCAATGTACTGTTACAGGTACTGGATGACGGCCGTATCACGGATTCTCAGGGACGTACGGTGGACTTCAAGAATACCATTCTGATCATGACCTCCAACATCGGCGCAAGTTATCTGTTGGACGGTATCAATGAAGACGGTACCATCAAGCCGGAGGCAGAGGCGGCAGTCATGAACGACCTGCGGGCTCATTTCCGTCCGGAATTTCTGAACCGTCTGGATGAGACGATCCTGTTCAAGCCTCTGACCAAGGACAATATCGGCGGCATCATTCATCTGATCATTGCCGATCTGAACAGACGTCTGGAGGATAAGCAGCTGACCATCCGTCTGTCGGAGGAAGCTATGCAGTATATCGTGGACAATGCTTATGATCCGGTCTACGGTGCACGGCCTTTGAAGCGTTATATCCAGAAGTACGTGGAGACCCTGGCAGCCAAGATGATTCTGGCAGATCAGGTAGAAGAAGGCGATACCATTGTCATTACCGTGGAGAATGATCAATTGGCCGCCAAGTGCGAAAAAGGATCGAAAAATCAATAATCTGTAAAATAAAACAGGAGCAAAGATGATGATACTTGTCATTTTTGCTCCTTTCGTTTACAATATAACTCTGTCAAAAACAGGAAAAGAGAGGAAAACGTTATGATACCACAGGATCCCGTAATGTTATTAAGCTTTATAAATTTAAAACTCCGTGATTTCTACGGAAGCCTGAAACAGCTCTGCGATGATCTGGATGTGAAGGAACAGGAGATCACAGATAAACTGGCAGCCATTGACTATCATTACGATGAAGAGAGGAATCAGTTTGTATAATACGAGCAGTACCAATCCCACAGGAAAAAAGGGAACCAGATGCCTGATCTGTACCGGCTGTGGCAGATGTCCAGGAGTGATCCGGGGGATGCAGGTAGTGACGGAAAAGCTGGAACTTCCTCCGTTAACATTACAAAATCCGGACGGTAAACGGCTGATGACTGTGGATATTGGTACCACTACCATTGCCATGCAGTTGTATGACATGACCGGTAAAGTGGTGGACAGCTTTCCCAGTGTGAATCCCCAGGTCAGCTATGGTGCCGATGTGCTCTCACGGATAGAGGCAGCAAAGGATCCGGGAAAAGCGGCAGATATGCAGAAAAAAGTCCGTGACCTCATGGAAAAAGGAGTGCAGCGTTTTTCCAAAAAGCTGCAGCCGCAGGAGACTCTGCAGATGGTCGTTGCGGCAAATACCACCATGACCTATCTGCTCATGGGCTGGAATCCGGAGGAACTGGGCAAAGCACCTTTTACAGTCAGTCATAGCGGCGCAGTGGAGACAGAAATTGCAGGAGTGGTCTGTCATATCATACCGGGATTGTCAGCCTTTGTAGGCGGCGATATCACTGCCGGAATATTGGCCAGTGGAATGCTGGAACAGGAGGCCTCCACCCTGCTCATCGATCTTGGAACCAACGGGGAGATGGCACTGGGAAACCGGCACAGATTACATGCCTGTGCCACGGCGGCTGGCCCTGCCTTCGAAGGCGGAGCCAACCGGGGCATCTGGGGCGCGGATATGGTGAGACTGTTACAAAAACTTCTGGAAGAGGGGCTGATGGACGGACAGGGTCTTTTGAAGGAACCTTATTTTACGAAAGGAGTCCGTATCGGCGATGTGCTGGTGACGAAGGAGTCCGTGCGTACAGTGCAGCTGGCAAAAGGAGCCATTGCCGCAGGCATTGAGATTCTGGCGGACAGCTATGGCATAAGATTTTCGGACATTTCGAAAGTGGTGCTGGCGGGAGGATTCGGTTATTATCTGGATCCGAAGGCGGCTGTGGCTATCGGGCTGCTTCCGGAAGAACTGGCAGATTGCACGGTGACCGGCGGCAATACGGCACTGAGCGGTGCAGCCATGGTGGGCAGTCGGATCCTTACAGCAGGTGGAAAGCAAACGGCGGAAGGAACATTGCCAGATGGTGGGGATGACCTTCGAAAACGGCAGGAATTGCAGATACGTATCCTAAATCTGGCGGAGGAAGAGAAGTTCCCTGAGACCTTTCTGACGAAGATAAATTTTAACTAAAAATATACAAAAAGCGTAGCAAATGACAGAAAATGTTGTTCCATTCTGGTAATTATTATGCTATAATTCTAAATATGTATAACAAGTACCGGAGGGTATTAAATGAGTACGAATGTTGAAAAACCAAAGAAATCTCTTTTTACGGTGAAAAAAGAGACGACTTCCGAAAAGAAGCCGAAGCCTGAAAAAGCAGTGAAGGGAAAGAAGGCATCTGCGGAGAAGAAGCAAAAGGCTCCGAAGCAGAAAAAGAGTGGAAAGAGCTCGAAACTGCTCAGCATCCGCAACAAGATCGTTGTATGTTTCCTGGTGCCTATTGTGTTTATGGTGATCATCGGTGTGTCAGCATACCAGAAATCCGCAGAAGGATTAAGCGAGAAATTCACCGATTCCACATTACAGACGATGCGTATGGCCACGGAAAATCTGAATATGAGCTGTGATTTTATCCGCTCAGAGGGTCTGAAATATGCTTACGATGATGATCTGCGGAAATATTTCCTGGGAATGTTCGAAGATAATCCCGTGGATAAGTTGAATTTCCTGACATCTACGAAGTCCAACCTTCTGTCGGTGCAGACCTCCAACCCGTTCATCAGCCACATGCACATTATTCCCAAGAAGGGAGTAAACCTTCTGTCCACTAAGCTTTCATCCGGTGTGGACGGTTTCCTGGATGAGTACAAGGAAACCGTGGCAAGCGGGGAAGGCAGAAGAAGTATCCCGCAGTGGATCGACAGTCATCCTGTACTGGATGAAAAGGTAACGGAGACCGAAAAAGATTATATTATGGCCTTCGAAATGATGAGCCAGTCGAACAATGCCTGCGTTGTCATCGATATCAAGCCTTCTGCTATTACGGATTTCATGGAAGAGATCGATATCGGAGACGGCAGTATCATCGGATTTGTAACTCCCGGAGGCAGAGAACTGGTTGTTGAGAATGTAGAAGAAGGAAAAGAAAGTGTCCTTCCGGAAGAGGGAAATGTATTCTCCGGACAGGAGTATTATACAGCTGTCATGGGTGAGGCAGTAGCGGATGCAGGTACTGCGGAGGTAGATTTCCAGGGTGAGAAGTATCTTTTCATTTACAGCCACAGTGCAGATATCGGCTTTACCACCTGTGCACTGGTACCTATGAGAGTAGTGACCAGTCAGGCTACCGAGATCCGCAACATGACCATCGGTCTGGTGATCCTGGCATGTGTGATCGTAGTGATCGTAGGTATCTTTATCACTGCAGGTATTGAGAATAACATGAGACGCATTTCCAGAAAGTTCGGTGATGTGGCGAAGGGTGATCTGACGGTTACCGTATCTGCCAAGGGACATGATGAGTTCCAGGATCTGGCAGGCTCGGCTACCAACATGATCACGAATACGAAGAAGCTGGTCAATCAGGTAAGCAATGCTACCGGAGAGCTGGAAGTGTCTGCACAGAACGTGGGACAGGCTTCTGAACTGATTCATGAGTATTCACAGGATATTACCCGTGCCATCGGTGAGATCAACGAAGGTATGGAAGAACAGTCCAGACATGCACAGGAGTGCGTGGAGAAGACCGATATCCTCTCCAATGAGATCCAGGAAGTCAGCCATGTGGTAGAACGTGTGGAGAAGCTGGTAGGCGAGACGGAAGGCATGATCAACAAGGGAATGGAGATCGTACAGGTACTGGGTGATCGTGCTGGCGAGACAACACAGATGACTGTGAAAGTGAGTGAGAGTATCGAATCTCTTCGCAAGGAATCTGAGATCATCAACAGTTTCGTAGCTACGATCACAGAGATCACAGAGCAGACCAACCTGCTGTCATTGAATGCTTCTATCGAGGCAGCCAGAGCGGGAGAGGCTGGACGAGGCTTCGCTGTAGTAGCAGAAGAGATCCGTAAGCTGGCAGATGATTCTGCAAAGGCAGCCGGCGAGATCCGCAACAATGTGGCCAACATTACAGCCCAGACCCAGAACAGCGTGGAGAGTGCAAGCCAGGCGAAAGCAATGGTAGAACTCCAGACCAAAGCTGTGGAAGAAGTGATCGCAGTATTCCGCGAGATGCAGGAGCGTATGGGCCAGCTGATCGAGGGACTGAAAGATATCGTGGTAAGCACGGAGAAGGCAGACGGTGAGCGTAGCGCTGCTGTGGCAGCCGTGAAGAATATCTCCGATATCATTGAAGAGACCGCAGGCAGTGCCGAGACCGTCAACGATGTGGCCAATAAGCTTCTGAACCATGTGGAGAAGCTGAGCACTACTGCAAGTGTACTGGATGAGAATATGGAAGGACTTAAGAACGAGATTTCCGTATTCAAGATCTGAGTATAAATAAAAAAGTAACATACAGAGGAGATCCGGGAGATGAGAGTCTCGGGTCTCCTTTTTTGCAAGCATGTTTTATTGCGGCAGCAGGAATGGTCACTTTTGAGAATGCATATATTTTCTGTGAAAGCGTGAAACGGACGGCTTGAAATGAAAAAAGTACTGGCGGGAATTCTGATCTTTGACATGCTTCTGGGAATCTTGTGTCTGGCAGTGGGAACGGAACGATACGCAGAGCAGAAATCATATGGAACCTATATAGAAACAGACACCGGCGTGTGCGGGACATCAGGAGAACCGAAAAAGATCGCGCTGACCTTTGACGACGGGCCGCATCCGAAGTATACGGAACAGCTTCTGGATGGATTGAAGGAGCGGGGAGTGGTAGCTACTTTTTTCGTGACGGGAGAGAATGCGGAGAATTACCCGGACATTATCCGGAGAGAACAGGACGAAGGACATCTGATCGGGAATCATACCTATAGTCACATCCAGCTCACTTCCCGCAACCGGGAGACCTTTCGGGAGGAACTGGTGCAGACCAATGAAATTCTCGAAGAAATCACAGGGGAGAAAATAAGCTTTGTCCGGCCGCCTTACGGCAGTTGGGACAAAAGCTTTGAGAAAGAACTGAATATGTTCCCGGTTCTGTGGAATATCGATCCTCTGGACTGGTGTTCCCACAATGCAGACTGTATTGCGTCCAAAGTGGTGGAGAAGGCGGGGGACGGCGATATTATTCTGATGCATGATTATTATGAGACTTCTGTCACCGCAGCACTGGAAGTAGTGGATATTCTGCAGAAAAGAGGCTTTCAGTTCGTAACGGTGGAGGAAATCCTGTTTGACTGAATCATTGTAAAACAAGAGCCACCTGAGTGATAAAATTCGCCGGATCCTTATGCTGGGGAGGACCTTCCAGATAAGTATGCCGTACCGTGCCTGACAGAGACAGATTCTGCGCAGCTGCGTAGGCAGACAGTTCTCTACGGGCATCCGGGAGTGATTCGTAACAGCCGTGATAGAAGATGCCGAGAGCTTTCTGCTCCGGCAGATGCACCACATGTTCTCCCTTGCTGGCAGGAGGTACGGAGATACAACAGGTGAATTCTTCCGGATGTTCCAGATTGTACTCAATGAAAAACATCCGCTTACTGCTGTCGGAACCGTACAGATGAATGGCTTCCATGAAGACCTCCCGCAGGAATTCTTTGCGTTCTTCCACTCCGTTAAAAGCCCCCTTGCGGCAGTACACCGTCTGGGCGGGGAGGGTAAGAAACTGTATCACGGAAGCAGCCGGGGACGCAGTACGTTGCTTTAACTTCTCGATACTCTGCGTCAGGCCGTCTCGTAAGGCTTCCAGACGTTCGATCAATGGTTCCAGATCCGTGGATCCATTATAATAGGAGGAAATCTCATCCAGGGACAGCCCTAAATTCTGCAGTACCCGGATGGAGCGGATCAGGGAGATGGAATCCGGGGTATAATAGCGATTCCCGGCAGTTCCTTCTTTTTTATCCGGAAGCAGGAGACCTTTGGCTTCGTAGTTCAATATGATTCTTCTGGTGATGCCGATCGCTTTGGAGACTTCTCCGATGGACATCAGTCTTTTTTCACTTTTTCCGTTTTCTTCGTTTGATGACATCAAAAATATGCCTTTCTCAAAATTATCCTTGCATCGTACATCGATGTGCGGATATAATTATTGTAATAAGCGTAGAAAAACATGTCAAGACACATACGATAAAACGAATGAGCTGCATCGGTTTGTGCGGCAAAGGAAGAATCATGATAAAAGTAGCTTTTTGTGATGACGATCTGTCAGTACTTAAGGAATTAAGCGTTCTGATGGATAGATATCGGGTAGAACGGAATCAGGATATTACTTATGCAGCATTTCACAGTCCTCTGGATTTGCTGTCGGAAGTAGAGCGGGGGACCCGGCTGGATATTATATTTCTGGATGTTCTGATGCCGGGACAGGATGGAATCAGTGCCGCCAGAGAGATCCGTAAGTATGATACTTCGGTGAAGATCATTTATCTGACATCCTCTTCGGAATACGCTGTGGATTCCTATGAAGTGGGGGCCTATTTTTATCAGTTGAAGCCTATCTGGCAGGAGAGCTTCTACCGATTGATGGATTCGGTACTCAGGGAGTGCCTCAAGAATGAAAAGAACAGTCTGATCCTGCGATGTAAGACGGGAATCACAAGGCTGGAACTGGACAAACTGAAGTATTGTGAGGTAACGGGGAGGAATCTGCTGCTTCACAAAGAGGACGGAGAAGTACTGGACAGCGTTGGTAAACTGGACGATTTGTGCGAACAGTTGAAGGATTATGAATGCTTTGTCCGTTGCCACAGGTCATATATGATCAATATGGATTATGTAAAGAGCATATCTAACAAAGCAGTGATCCTGTCGGACGGTACCCAGATCCCGATTCCGCATGGAAAATATTCGGAACTGAAAGACAAATTTTTTTCCTATTTCTTTCGTAAAAACCAGACATTTTTAGCATAAAACGACCGGAGAATTTTTTCTCCGGTCGTTTCATGTCATATTTGGGTCGATTGGTGTCAAAAACGGTCATAAATGGAAAAAATAAGGTACACTATCTTCAGACAACAGAGAACTGTTGTAAGAAGGAGGAAACTATTATGAAGAAAAAATATTTTGCATGCGCAATGGGACTGGTACTGGCATTGTCTTTGACAGCCTGCGGTGAGGAAGAGGTAATTGTGGAGAACACCAACGAAGAAGTGACCCAGGAAGTACAGACCCAGGAAGTGGCAGAAGCTCCGGCAGAGACCACTGCAGAGGCAGGAACGGAAGCAGAGGGCGGTCCCCTGTTACAGGTGGCAGTTATGGAAATCCCGGACCTGAGTGGTACAGAATGGAATTTTGCCGGCGGTATGATCGATGGTGTTGAGATGGAGGAAGAGGATCTGAACGCAACACTGGAGACTTATGGCGGTACCTTACAGCTTGTATTTGGTGAAGATGGTGCAGTTACCATGGTACAGGGCGGCGGAAATGCAGAAGGTACTTATGAGTATTCCGATGACAACACAGCTATCAAGATGACACTTGATTTTGGTAGAACAGAGGTTACCTATGCCGGATTTTTGTCTGAGGTGGGAGATACTGTAACACTGATCGCTATGTCTGATATGAATGGTTATGACGGACTTTATTTTGTGCAGTAAGATGCAATAAGAAATTTTGATAGCGTAGAAGGAATGAAAAGGGGAGGGGAGAGTTAACGATGGAAATTGTGATTATCGTGTTGCTGCTTGCCTCCCTTTTTGGTGTCTGGCTATTGTCGGTGCGGCGTAAGCTGGAGACACAGGAAGAAAATATCCGGAATGCCATGTACCAGACTCTGGTACAGCTCTCCGCAGAGCGGGAGGCACTGGAAGGATTGGCGGAGTTTCTCGGACAGACCATGGATGCGGAGACTTTCCGGAGAATGAAACATTCGCTGGAGAGTGCACAGACTGCCGGAAAGGTCGGACTGCCGGAATGGGTGGCAGAACAACAGAGAGAATTATTGAGAGTACAGAAAAAAATTGCAGAGATCTCGGAAAGCATGCCGCTTTTGCAGGCACAGGAGACTTATCAGAAGTACTGGAAAGCAGCAAAAAGCTATGAACATATGGTGGAGACCAGTGGACTGATTTATAACGATTCCGTGGAAAACTACAATTGTATGCTTCACAGAATACCGGATCGTATCGCAGCGGGAATCTGCGGATATCACCGGAAAAAATTAATTGAGATCATGTAATCCATATACATTCTTAAGGAGGGTAAAACGATGGGATTATTTACAAACAACAAAAAGTTATGTCCAATCTGCGGAAATCCGACACCGAGACTGCTGGCATCCGCAGTGGAAGGGCAGAATCTCTGTAAGGAGTGTGCAGCCAAGATCGATCTGCCGGACGGCGTACTGAATTCCATGACGCTGGATGAATTTCGGGAATATATCAACTGTTATGATGCCAATAAGCCTCTGCGTGACAGTTTCACGGAGACTTACCGTTATGACTTCGGCTTTTTCAAGGGCAGTCTGCTGCTGGATATGGATCATCAGCTGCTGCGGCTGGGAGTCGTTGACACGGCATTTGCATTGGAGCCCTCCGACATTAAGTCCTTCCGTATTCTGGAGGACGGCGAGGTATTGTACGAAGGAGAAAAGGGGAACTTCCGGAGCTGCAAGAGTGATATCAAGGAACGTTTAAATGAGTTAAAGCCCAGGATCGACGAATACAGAATGCTGCGGCATCAGTATGAGATGATGGAGGAAATGCGTCGCAGTATGGAGGACAGCAGAAGAGACGATAACTTCAGAAGAGATGATCCGGATTACAGAGACCGTATGACCGAGCCGGACTTTAATATTCCGAATCCGGTGGAGAAATTCGCTGTGGAGATCACACTGGATCATCCTTACTGGAAGAGTTTCTACAAAGAGACAGGAGCACCGAAGTTCGATTCCAATCAGCCCAGCACCATCGACTATCTGGATGATTATACCCAGAAGACAGAAGGATTGCATGCACTGGCACAGAACCTGATGCAGATCATCGATCCGCAGGCACAGGAACAGGTAATCGATCCCCACGCCTCAACCCGGAGTACGCAGAGTGCACCGCAGGCCGCACCGGTACAGGCAGAGGATCCCACCGTGGCACTGCCTAAGTATAAGGCACTGCTGGATGCAGGTGTCATTACGGCAGAGGAATTCGAAGCGAAGAAGAAACAGCTGCTGGGACTGTAAACCTGATTTTACAAGAATACGGATTGGAAGTGATATGTTGTGAAGTGTAGATGTCAGATTTCCCAAAACAGTGTTGTTTAGCGGAAACCTCCATCTGCTAATATAACACAACATAGGCGGCTGGCTCATTTGTGGTGAATGATAGATTGCAGATG
>ERZ772991.2728-NODE-2728-length-11432-cov-32.984882_pt1 | contig 11432 bp, 10 predicted proteins | sample MGYA00511128_ERZ772991 | MGnify/ENA primary metagenome ERZ772991 (study PRJEB29015, sample SAMEA2737655) | human gut metagenome | biome: human gut; feature: human-associated habitat; material: faeces | place: China | collected 2012 ... | reverse complement strand
AGCAAAAAAACGGAGGTGTATGTCTATGTCGAAAAAGCGTTTGTTGTCCATTGTTGTTTCAGCGGTGATTCTCTTGAGCTTTGCCTGCACCGCAATGGCCGCTGAAAAGTCTGAACGGTATGTAGGCGATAGTACGGTCAACGGATCTATTTACCAAACATACTATCAGGTTGATGCCCAGACTCGAACTGGAGTAAAGAAAATCAGCGTTTCAGGCGTTCTCTATGAAAAGGGGACAATTGGAACATGGCAAAAAGTAAGTAGCTGCTCAAACAGCAGCACGACCTCAACCTGCATGGTGAGCAGTAGCTTTAACACTAAGCCCGGAAAATCTTATAGGCTTGAGTATTCTGCGACCTTTAGCTATTCCGATGGACGGAGCGAAACCATTACCGGAAGTACCAGTAGATAAGTGGAGTTTGTTATATATTTCAGCAAGTTAGAAAGGTGTGAGGTAATTATAAAGGCGAGACCAACGCGAGTTATCCGATACCTAGCTATAGTCGCACTGTGCTTGCTTTTGGGCTTTATGCTTGGAAGAAAAAGCAAATATGAAAAACGAGATTATTTGAAACAATTCAAAATTGGAAAAGCAACATACTCTGAATCGTTGATATATGAGGCTTATGGCGGATTGCAAAATGATGGGATAATGTTAGCGGTATACTACGATGTGGATGCAGCCAAAATTATTCATCAACTCGATTCATGGGAGAAAATTAATGATTCTCCAACCATATCTTCTATATTAAAAAATGTGTCGTCATATTTTGGATTAGATTTTGTGATTCCTGAAATTGCAAGTGGAAATTTTTTTCTTTATGATAATAGTCAGCATAAGGAACTACGCTCGGAAGCCGAAATGAATACATTGCTTTTACATTCTGAAGATGTGAATTTTAGTCTCGTTGTCTGGGATGATGAGAAGCACACAATTTATATAGTAGAGTACAGAATTTAAGGAGGTTCGTTATGAAGAGGTTCGTATCATTAATTCTTTCAGTGTGTTTTTTGTTTTCGATAAATACTGTGTCTTATGCTGCTAACATAAGCAGCCGTAAAGCTAGCAATCCTGTTATTCAAAGCATGAATGATAAGTATCATGTTGATTTTTCGGGAATGTCGATAGATGAATTAAATAAGTTTATCGATAAGATGAAAGATGAAGATCAAACACGTGCATCTGGAAATTTGTTAAATAATACACAGCTTGCATGGTTGGCAGCTGCGCAAATTGCACGGGATAAGGGATATGAATGTGCGGCTCTTATGGTTGAATTCTCTGTATATAATATTGACTATTCTGAGAGTGTGACGGATTCTTCGACGCCATTGCTTGACAAGTTAAACACGACAACAGTTTTTAATAATTATAAAAACAAAGTACTTAATAGTGGCTTGAAAGATTTTAGTGGAGGAAGTTGGTCTTTTACAATTCAAAAGTCTGATAATGCAGATTTATTCTATGCATTGCATAGGGTAAGCACCTCTGGAACAGGCTTCATGATTGGTAATTCTATAATGTATTACTTGATTACCGTTCATGACACATTTGATTTTGCATATGACAACAACTATGACGACTTGTTTACTACTACAGTGAACAATTGGGCTTGGTTGTGCCAGCAGACGCATGTGTTGAATCCCATAGAGATAAATCTTAGCACGGCTATTGGATAAAAAATCAGTGGTATTTATTTTTTTGCGAAAGTAAAAGTTGAAATCTAAAATAAGGATGGCTCTAACGTATGAAAAATTTTACGGAGGTGTTTCCAATGCAGAGCAACTGATGTATAAGAAATCTTGTGTATACTCTAAAAGTAAAGAAGGAAAATTAAAATAGCTAGTGAAAAAATATCTCGTAGAATTTTTTTGAAAGCAAGTGGGATTGTGGCTCTTTCTTCAATGGAGCTTAACTCTGGGCTGACTGCTTTTGCAGATAATCAAAGTGATGGAAGCAAATCTCATATCGAGAGATACCATAGATACGATTTTGATACAAAAGAAGAATCTATAGAGGAAATTATAGTTGAAACCAATTCCTTCACGGATGGAGAGACAACTGCAGGCTATTTTCCAAATGGAAAGATTTCGGATATTGATCTATCCGATCTGTATGCGATTATCGGAAGCAATGATATCACTGTTGTTGATAATCCAACGGCAACACCATATTGTAGTACGGTATGCCTACAGATAACGACCAATAATGGAGGGACAAATTATGGTTCTGGATTTATGATTGGGCCTAATGCACTTGCAACAGCAGCACATAATCTATACAGTATAAAGGAAAAAGCCTACGTTAAGTCGGTAAATGTCGCACCTGCTCGATCTGATAATAGTAAACCTTTTGGAAGCGAAAATGTATCGGCAAGTTCGATGATTGTTAGTGATTCTTATCTTGCTGGAACAAGTTCGGAGGATTGGGCGATTATTACGCTCAAGAATAATTTAGGAACGAAAACGGGATGGCTTGGGTTACATTGGCAGTCTAGCAATTATTCATCATCACAGTTGGTGTATGCTTATGGCTATCCGAGCCAAATAAATGGTGCCGATGCGAGATATCGGATGTGTAAATCTTCTGGGTATATTAGAAGTCAGACTTCAAAATATCTCAAGGGCGATTGGGATTTGACAGGTGGCTTTAGTGGTGGTCCTCTTGTAGAATATATTTCTGGAGCTGGGTATGTAGCTATCGGAATCCATAAAGATGGAAGCACAATTGATGGTTCTTCATATCCAACTTCTTATACAGGGGCATTGAGAATAACACAATCGCTTTATACGCTGTTCCTTTCATACAGAGGTTGATAAAATGAAATGCAAACGGAAGATTATGGTTGGCATAGCATTTGTGGCAGTGGTTCTCTGCATTCTATTTCAATCGAATACATTCGGAAGAAAAAAATCGGAACTTATAATTGAAGAAGTTGACCTGAAGAACAATTGTATTTATGCGACTGCAAAAAATCAATTATATGATACGGATGACAATTATATAATTTATGGCGTATCAAACTACTTGAAAGGAAATCTTCAGTTGTCGTATCTTAAAGAAGGCGAAAGCATTCTTGTGATATCAAACGGTAAGGTGTTGCTATCAGATCCGTATCAATTTGATAAAATATACAGTATTCAACTGTTGCAATAGCGTTTCATTTTCTCAATAAATAATATAAGCTATTTACAGCTGCCTCCTCTGTTAAGTGGTGGTGCAGTGCTTATTCTCAATAACGATGCGATTGATGAAAATGATAGACCTTTTTGGAATTTAGAATTTTCTCAATAATCAAGCCCCCAAAATGGCAAACTTGAAATCATCGAGAGATACATAAAATATAGGGTTAAATCGACTTTCGTGTCGAAAAAACAAGTGCTAGAAATAGCAAAATCCATTGAATTTTAGAATGACATTTATAAGAAACCAGTAGATTTGCCTGATATTTGTGATTTCTTTGACCGTTGGGCCATTGATTTTGCACTACATTGATTTTGCACTACTATGAGCAAAGGAAAAACTTAAAATAAGCAAACAACCCGCCATTTGCAGCGACTGCAAGTAGCGGGTTGTTTGGCCTATTTAGAGGTTAGTCTTTCAGTTTGCCATGGTCACAGCCAAGTGAGAGATAATGCTCAATCTCACCACTCAGCACAAGCTGGACGTACTCTAAGGGCTTGTTATATAGTAGCCAGTCCAGTTCTGCTCGCTGCGCAGGGGTGTTGCCGTATTCGTCCTCAATGGAGATACAATCAATGGAAAGGGTGGTGCCATCTTCAAATCGGGCTTCCACCCGGTTGGTGTCCATGTTGTAGTGGCAGGAAAGCACTTTTTGAGAGTGATTATGGTCGAAATTCTGATTTTGTTTCATTTGAATAGCTCCTTTAATGACTTTGAAATTTGATTTTCAACAAAATGAGGTCTCTTTTTTCTTTTTCTTAAGTCACCTATCCGCACTATCCTGCATCTGTTGCACAGACAATGCTATCCACATCTGGACGGTTCATCACCTTTTGCAGAATGCCAAACTGCTTTTTGGTGGACGTAGACACGAGATACTGCCACTTTTCCGGCAGGATGGGCAAGTCTGCAATGCTCCACTTGACGTATTTGGCATCATAAACATTGGGCGGTGCCAGTTCCACCAGATGACCAACGCACCAGCTGACGAGATAACCGTTGCCCTCCCAATAACCATCCTGTCGATTGGTCGCACCGAGGACCTTTGCGTAAGCTGCCCCGACAGAGGGCTTTTCCGCCACTACCAAGCAATAAGACAATAAGCATCAACTCCTTTTTATAAATGGTGTCATCTTGTAAAAAAGATTGGATTATGGTACTATGTTCTTGAAAGAAGAAAGAAAGCGGGTGAACCAATGTCTGAAAACAAAACACAGCAAGAACTGGATTTTGAACGTAAACACGAGCAGGATTTACAACGTCTGAGAGGCCTGCGCCTGATTGATGACGATTTCATGGCGGCGGTTTTTGAAGACCCTGCTTGTGCAGAATTTTTGCTTCAAATCATTCTCAAACGAGCGGATTTGAAGGTTCGTGAAGTGCATGGTCAGTACAGTATCAAGAATTTGCAGGGACGCTCCGTTCGTCTGGATATTCTGGCTGTTGATGAGCAGAATAGGGCATATAATATCGAGGTGCAACGCAGTGACCGTGGGGCAAGCGAAAAACGCGCCCGCTACAACAGCAGCCTGCTGGATGCAAACCTCACTCATTCTGGCAGCAATTATGATGCCTTGAACGAAACATATATTATCTTCATCACGGAGAACGATGTGTTAAAGGCTGGATTGCCGATTTACCACATTCATCGTATGGTAGAAGAAACCGGTGCAGTTTTCAACGACCAGTCACATATCATCTATGTGAACTCTCAAATCAAGGATGAAACTGCCCTCGGAAAACTGATGCATGACTTTTTCTGTACCGATGCAAAAGATATGTTCTATCCGGTGCTTGCAAATCGGGTACAATACTTTAAGCACGATGCGAAGGGAGTGGCAACTATGTGCAGAGCAATGGAAGAAATGCGTAAGGATGAACGAATCGAGTGTGCTTTGGAGATGCTCGCAGATGGAATGCCTTATGAAAAGGTGGCAAAGTATTCTAAATTGTCTATTGAAGAAGTCAAAGAACTTGCCAGCAAGAAATCTGCCTGATAAAATAAAATACTGTTATGTGCCGAGTAATGGAAGAAATGCGTGGAGATGAACAAATCGAGTGCGCTCTCGCCGATGGGGTGCTTTGTGAAAAGGCGGCAAGGTATTCTAAAATGCCTTTTGGTAAGACATTTTATATGATGCATTTGATAATATAAACGTTCTATGGCAACATAAGATATAATCATCTAGATTTTAGAGCGATTATTTTATGTGAAGAAAGCGACGAATGTATTACTCTATTAGCAGACAGACACTCATTTATGTGAGTGTAGGGTGGGTGCCATGATGCATTGACTTACGGTTGTTGTTCACTTCGGGTAGGCGTCAGTTCGTCTATTTGATTCTCTGTTTTGAATGCTGAGTTCCTATTTGAATCCACAGTGACAAATAGGAGGTCTAGTATGAACATCGTAAACATTATCTCTTTCTTATGCGGTTTATTTGGCGTGTTTGCATTTTTCTTTGATCACAGTGATTTGAAAATCACTTTGGGATGGAAGGCATTATGCATTGTTATTCTCGTCATTTTTATCGTAATTGGGGGTGGTTTTCGGGCAAAACAGGCGTTAATGCATCTGGCAAGTGGGTCTTTTCAACTGGATGACTTTCAGTTTGTTTTAATATTAGAATGGGGTGCTATTTTTATGGCATCCCGTTTTTTAGTATGTAAGGCGGCAAACGCCGCCATAAAATTATTCTTCTGTGTTATCCTCCTTGCCGGTGTCCTCCGGCTCGTCCTCGGTCGGAATCTCGAAATCGCCCTTGTCCTCGGTGTAGTTTGCATCGGGGTCAAGGGCTTCTTTTTCGGCTTTTTTCTTCTGCATCTGCTGGCGATAGAAATAGAAGCCGCCGCCTGCTGCCAACGCAATCAGCACCACCACGCCCAGAAAGCCGGATGCGATCTTGGTGACCTTGTTTTCCTTGGGCTGTTCCGTGCCAGATGCCGCCGCTTCTTCCGCAGCTTTCTTGGCTTCTTTCTCGGCTTTCAGCCTATCCTGTTCCGCCTGCGCTGCCGCTTCCTTTTCAGCGGTATAAGCATCTGCATCTTCTTCCTCCATCAAAGCCAGAAGATCAGCTTCGTCCACAAGGTTCATAAAGTGGACTGTCTGCGCCCCTTTGCTGTTCCTATCAATGACCAGATAGAACGTATTGCCCGACTTGCTGACCAACGTGATAAACTGCTGTCCGCTGCCATCGGAATAGTCGGTGTGGTAATCGTCCACCAGCGTCAGGTTGCCCTCCGGGGTCAGAGCACCAGAAGTTTCATCCGTGACGGTGACAACATCCTCCACCACCTCCGGCAGGATAGGCTGCTCCACCGGGGTGGCTTCGCCCTCAAAGGCAAAAGCGGGAGCTGCCATGCCAGCGCACAGCACCGCCGATACCAGCAGCGCACCCAGTTTCTTAATCTTCATCAGCATCGACCTCCTTCTCAAAAGTTGCACCCACGGCAGACAGCGCAGCCGGGTTCGGGGTGGCGGTTGCCGACTGCCGCAGCAGGGCGGCAAGCTGTTCCGGCGTGACCTTTGCAGTCCGCACCATCTCGTTGACCTCGGCGGAATCCTCCTCCTGAATGCGCCGCTCCAGAATCTCGATGCGGTTGTTCAGCTTGATGCGGCGTTCCTTCTCTTTTTCCAGCATCGCCCGCAGCTTATCCGATTTTTCGCTCATAGTTGAACCCTCCATTTCATTTTGAAAGTCGCCCAAAACCGGACAGGTATTTCTGCCAGTAGGACGAGTGAATATCAGCATACTTTATGGGGTCTCCGGCAGACACCATCTTGCCGTTTCCAAGGTAGTAGAGTAGGAAAGTGCCGCCTTATCGTATTTCTACGACAGGTTTGCACAGACCTCTCCCAGAACCGTGCTTGCGCCTCTCAACGCACACGGCTCCCCATTTTTTGCTCCATTTCAAAAGTTATTCCGTTTTAGTTCCATGATGAATTCTCATGTGGCATTTGTGGCACACAACGATTGTCTTGCGCCTCTTTGCCAGCATGACTTTCTCCCAATCAGCTTTACCTTTCAGGTTTTTGACCTTGTTTACATGGTGGATTTCATAGCTATCGCTGTCTGTACAGCCGCAGACTTCACAGACTTTGGCCTTCAGACGTTCCTCGAAGGATGTTGTGTTGTGCGAATAGCGATACGCCAAATCGGGCACTTTTTCCGTCAAATCTTTGCCTTTGCAATCGCTGTACTTAGCGAACATCATACGGCGTTTTCCCTTTTTGGTTTCATACGGAACACCCCATGCGCCAGTCCCATCTCTGTATTCATAACGAACCTTAGAAATTCGGGAGCGATGCTTGTTTGCGAGTGTTTTCAGACAGCTGTATTCCATCAGATAACCAAAGTAAACGAGCTTGTTGAAGTTGCTTGCAATGGCATAATAGTTACAGAGTCCTCGGAGTTCCGCATTATAAATCATTACGATTTCCAAATCCGTGCGGTTCAGCAGAATGGGGCGATGAATAGGAATCAACCTCTTTCCATCCCTTTTAGCGATGCTATGGGACAGTAAATAGGTCTCCACCTTATCTTTCAGTGGAATATTGAGTTCCACTTTGTTGTTCATAGTGCGCATTTTTCGTTTTCCAGAGCGTTTAACGCTGGAATCTCTGCGCACCCGAACATCAAAACCAAGGAATCGGGCAGGAGTGTTACTGTGAGTGATAAGGGTCTTTTCTTGGCTCAACTCCATTTTCAAAGTGTCCCGGACAAAATCCGTGAGTTTTGCCTTAATTTCCTCGCATTCCTCTCTTGTCCCATTGATTGCAATCAGAAAGTCATCTGCATAGCGAACATATTTCAATCGCTTATCGGTACACGCTTTTGCAGGTGTCCGAAACAACTGTTTTGTCAGTTGCTTGTGCTGAGCAATGAGCTGCTCCCGCATTGTCCCTTCAGCTTTCTTGATTTTCTCATGCAGTGCATCTCGTTTGTGCCGTATCGTGTTGTATTCTTCCGTAAAGTTTCTCGGATTGTATCCGTGGTCAAATTCCTTCTTCAGCTGCGTAATATACCTGTCCAGTTCGTTCAGATAAATGTTTGCAAGAATCGGGGAGATGATTCCACCCTGCGGGCATCCGCTATAGGTTTCATGGAAATTCCAGTCTTCCATATAGCCGGATTTCAGAAACATACGAATCAGGTTCAGAAAACGAGCGTCCTTGATTTTTCGGTTCAGCACACCAATCAGCGTGGAATGGTCGATGTTATCAAAGCATCCCTTGATGTCGCCCTCAATGAACCACTTTGCTCCGGTAAACTCATGCTTAATCATGGCAAGTGCCGTGTGGCAGCTTCTGCCCGGTCGAAAGCCGTGGGAATAGATAGAGAAAATTGGCTCATAGATGGCTTCCAGAATCATACGGATAGCTTCTTGCACCAGCTTGTCAGCGAATACAGGAAGTCCCAGCGGGCGCAGCTTGCCGTTCTTCTTTTGAATATAGGTTCTGCGTACCGGCTTGGGTTCATATGACCCTGTTCTCAATGCTTCAATGATGGCTGTCACATACTGCTCGCTAAATCCATCAGCCGTATCATCATTCACACCCTTCGTTCCTGCACCCTTATTGGAGTAAAGATGCTGGTAGGCAATGAAGTAAATGTCCGGCCTCAAAAGATAGCGGTACAGTCGTGTGAAAATTTCATCGTGGTTCTTTTGGGAATTCTCTTGTAATTTTGTTAAAATCTCCATTGTTGATTTCATTGAGGCTTTCCTCTCTAATCAATTTCTGATTTTAATGCGCAATAAAACTGCTTCTCTTCGCCATGTGAGCGGCTTTCCCGCATCCGATTTTACGGCTTTTCCTGTCAATTCAGGATTCTCGGACTACTACAGAAGCTCCGTTGTCATGCCGGATTTTCAGTGTCATCTTTCTAGCATAGCTTTGAAATTTATCACATTGCTGCATTACACATAGCTTTTTCAAGCGTTCCGGTTTAGACAATCTCCAGTTGACGATAGTAGTAGGTCAATGTGAATTATCGGATATGCTTTTGTTCCGTTACTACCGGTTCTCCGACGTGCCGCACAGGGGATTAGCAACCCATAGGAAGGCATTTATTTCCTATGGTCCCTGCGCCAAAGGTTTCAGACAATTTTCCTTTGCCCACACGTAACAAGGGCTTGGAACTCACCTTAAACAATTCAGTTTTATCCTTATATTCACTTATCCTTGCGGTTCAGTCGTGCCCGATTGTCTTTAGGCAACTTACCGCTTTCCTGCCGTGCTCTTTTCCCGTACATCTTTCGACTTTCGGTAAAGCAGGTGGATTCCCGCGTTGCTTTGCGGGGTAGTACCTTAACCACAGCCTCCTTTCTCTACTTCTACTATCGTCCTTACTGGACGCACGATGCCTACATGAGAAACGCCCGGTGTGTCATAGGTTCCCTTGAAGAAAACCAGATCACCGGGCTTGGGGTTGTTGGTTAGGGTGGAAATGTTGTAGAGCCCCTGGGCTCCCAGCCGTCCGAAGTCCCAGCCGCATTGATTGTAAACATAGCTGACGAAGCCGGAGCAGTCAAAGGAAGTGTTGGGATTGGAGCCGCCCCACACATAGGGAAAGCCCAAATACTTCTCGGCCTCCTTCAGAATGGCGGCAAAGGTTTCATCGGCCAGATATGCCTCCGGGACATCGTGCTTCGGGGGCGGGTTGGTGTACTTCGGCACATAGCCGGACTGCGGGAACAGGTCGGGGCGGTTGCCCAGCGTGGCCATATAGAGGGCGTATCGGGAAAGCTGTTCCTCGGACATCATGTAGATCGGCACATGGGACAGATTGAAATTTTCCAGCGTCACATAGCAAATGTAGTAGTCATACGGCACTTGGTAAGTGTCCGTGTGGGTGTTGCCCTCCTCGTCCGTCCAAGTGTCGGTTTCCGTCCGATACCGCACCTCAACCTCCACCTCCTCGGTCAGAATGTACTGGCGGTCAAAGAGGTTTTGGAGCGTACCCTGTATCTCGTCCACCGTCCACGCCCCCTCATGGAGCGCGGAGATCATAGAGATCAGCACATAGGGGTCGTGTTCAATGTCATCAAGGTCAAAATGGTATTCATCGTAATCGTGGGTGGACTCGTAGCTGTCGAGGTAGTCCTGCAGTTCAGCCTCCAGCTCACAATAGGCGGCCTCGGCCCCTAGCATATCCGCGTCCTCGGACGCATAGGTGCTGGCCGCAACCGCGCCCACCAGACCGTTGCCCACCGTCACCATCGAGGAAACACAGGACTGGAGGGAGAAGATCAGCAGGGCGCAGGCCAGACCGATGACCACGCCCACGGGATGCCGCTTGACGAAAGCCACCGTCCGGGCCGCCAGCTTTTCCGTGGTGACAGCCGTTTTCTCAGCGGCCTTTGCCCCTTGCTTTGCGGCCTCCCGCGCCTGTTTCGCATACTGCTTTTGGATGCGCCGCTTTTGCAGATACCGGGAAAAGGCCCCCTTGTCCAGCTCGGGATGCTCCAGAGCCGCCGCCCGAAACTGATAATCCGCCGTGGCCTTGATATGCCTGGCCTCGGCCTTGCGGACTGCTTTTGCCGGGTGTTCCCGGATGGCCTTTTTTACATGGCGCGTACCATGCCGCAGAACAGACTCGCCCACCAGCTCGGAGCGGTGAGCGCCCTCGGTGCCCACATTTTCATGCTCCACCTCGTAGATTTTGCCGTGGACAAATGCGTGAACGCTGCCGCCAGCCGCCCGGCCCGCCCGTTTCACCGGGCCGGGGCGCTTGGGCGGCTTTTGCTTTGCCAGCTTCTCCTTGGCCTTGTCCAGCTTTTCGCCCCGCTTTTCCATACGGAGCTTGGACTCCGCCGCCTGTTCCTGCCGGCTCTTGTGTCGGAATTTGGATTTAGGGGACTTCGGGACACTTTGTCCCGAAGTGCCGTTACTCGCCTTTTCGCTCATGGGCCATATCCTCCGGGCGGGTCGTCAGCAGATCGTAAATCTCACCACGCGGGAAACGGTCAATAAACGGGATGGTCACATTTCCATAAAACAACAGGCCCTCGCCCGAATTGGAGTGGGTGATGTAGGAAAGCTGGTGCTCCGAAATGCCGAGCTGTTTTGCCAAAATCGCCCGGTCACTCTGGGCCTGTGATAGCAGCACCATGAAATCGGTGTTGTCCAGAATGTTTGAGATCTCCGCGCTGGCCAGCAAGTCCTTCACATTTTGCGTCAAGGCCGACGGCACACAGCCCTTTTTACGGAGCATTTTCCAGACGGCCACAAAGTAGCTGGCGGTCA
>ERZ772991.2713-NODE-2713-length-11489-cov-3.652702_pt1 | contig 11489 bp, 8 predicted proteins | sample MGYA00511128_ERZ772991 | MGnify/ENA primary metagenome ERZ772991 (study PRJEB29015, sample SAMEA2737655) | human gut metagenome | biome: human gut; feature: human-associated habitat; material: faeces | place: China | collected 2012 ... | reverse complement strand
CGTGCATGGGCGTATCATGAAGCTACTGAAACTGCGAGGGTGTCTGTTTTCGCGCGGCAGAGGGAATGTCAAATAACAGACTATGATAGTAGAAGAACAGGGAATTGGTTTTTGGACACGGGTTCAACTCCCGTCTGGTCCACTAAAAAGAACTGCCGCCCAGCAAATCATTTGCTGATGCGGCAGTTCTTTTTCTTATCTATTTTTATTCTGCATCTTTTACCGATTCTGGAATATCTCAATAATCGCCTTCACGATCGCCACCAGCACATTCCACATCCGTTTTAACGGACCTTCTTCACTGCTACCGTCTGCCTCCTGATCGGAGATATCGGTTGATTCATCATCATCGCTGATCTCATCGGTCCGCAGGACGATCTGCACGCTGTTCGGGGACGGATTTTTCGAGGAGGTAAAGGAAATCTTCTCCGCCTCCGGATCTATGTTCAGGAAGTTGTTCTCATCCTCAAACTTATCGATCTGCTCATCGAGCGTACTCTTCATGTCTTCCCCCGCTTCCCGAACCGCCGCAAGCTGATCGATCATGGTCAGGTTCTTATCAAGAATCTTCTCCATGCCCTGCAGCGTTGCCTTGGTTCCGGCATCCAGCGAATCACCTGCCGAAATCAGCGTGTCATTCAAAAGACTGAGCATATCATGTGTGGTATAAAGCGCCCTGGTCAGCCGGTTCATCAGTTCTTCCGAATCAGACAGGGAATCCAGCATCGTCGGCACATATTTATCCGTTGTGTCAATCAGGACCCGCATATCATCCAGCAAATTGATCAGCTCATCGGTCGAACTTCTGAGCGCCGATAAAGTCGAACCCGTCTTGCCAGTAATATCTCCCGCCGTCTCGAATGCACCATTCACTTTATTCACAATCGTTTTCGCAGTTTTCTGCGCCTGCTCCACTTTCTGGAAAATGCCCTTCGTCTCTTCCACCAGACTTGCAGCATCCGCAGAATAAGTAGTCGCTGACAGAGACTCCAGCGCCTCCTCTACATCATCTTCTGCATTGCCAATCTCATCTTCCCAGCTCGCATCATTGACACCGCCGCTTCCCGGCTCGCCGGACGGTCCGGCTGTCAGGGCTCCCGCAGAAACCTCGGTTCCAAATGCATTCACCTCTGCATTGTCTGCCGTCGAAGCAGGATTCTTCTCTTCCGTCTTTGTCGCTGATTCAGCCGCTTTTTCCGCCTGGTTACCAGCTGCACCAGACGCTGTGCCTGCGCCCGCTGCTTCCTGTTCAGCCGAATCTTTACTTTCTGTTCCTGCTGAGCCAGAGGCCGAAGTGCCTGCTGCCATTTCCGCGTCATCCGTGGTATTTGCAGAACCCGTAGTTTTTGCATGATCGGCGGCACCTGCAGAATCCGTGATATCTGCGCTGCCAGCCGCCCCCGCTGTCTGACCATTTCCGTTTCCAGATGCCGCCTCCGACGATACAGATGTCTCTTCCTTCTCCGCACTCTTCATCTTGCGGATCCGTTTCAGCTTCATGCCGTCTAACGTGGCTAAACTCTGATTCAGGCTTCCAATCCCCTGTTCTGTCACCGCCAGGGAGGTATTTCCCTGTCCCAGAAGTTTATCGAGTTCTTCCAAAATTTTCTGGACTTCCGCCATCCGCTGGACAATATCTTTTTCGATCGCATCCTGCGTCTGCTGGCTGACAAGACCCTTATTTAATTCATCCGAAGCCGACCGGAGCGATTTGCTCAGACTTCCCAGGCGGTCATACAGGCGATCCAGTTCATCCTGCATATCTTCCATCGTATTGGAAAGCGCCTGTGTGTTGCTGTTAATATCCGTCACCGCATCGCGCGCCGTCTGTAAATACGGAATCATGACCGTCGTCTGATCCGTGACCGCCTGCAGATCGGCAAGCGCCTGTGTCGAGAGCGCCTCGATCTGTTTCCGGTTAGCACTGACGGTTCCACGCGCCTGATCGAGATTTGCCAGACCGCCCTTCACGCCGGAAACATCCGACTTCATGGATTCCATCGTCTTTAACAGCGCATTCATGCTGTCATACATCTTGTTTCCATCCTCGCGCCAGGTATCTTTCGCCTCTTTCAGATCCTTGATGCGGTTCAGCTCATCCAGGGTCCCCGGAACCATCATCATAATGACTCCGATATTCTCATAATTATCCGTGCCGACCCGGACTGTAAAATCGCCGTCCTCGCCCGGAAGCGCCGCAAACATTGCCGCCTGATAGCTTCCAACCGACTGCACCTGCGCGCCCGGCGCATCGACACTATAGCATTTCTCCATATCAACCGGCACAAGCACGGTCAACACCATATTATTTTTGTAATACGCCTTCGCCCTCTCATTCGGGGTCGCCTTTACATTGACCTCAACCAGACCAGACGCCCCCGCCAGTTTGGATGCATCCGCTTCCACTCCATTAAGTTTATAGGAAACGTCAAACGTCCACGGCAGATCGACGCTGTTTTTCGGCATCGTACACTGATAATAAAAACGCGAATTCTTCTCCGGCAGCTTCCATGTGACGGTTCCATCGCCAATTTCCGGCGCCGTGTCGTCCGTCATGTTGACCACCTTGTCATAGGTACCATAATCGGTATATTCGGTCAATCCATTCGTGGTACAGCCTTTGACCACATTGATCTGCGTTGCCGTTCCATAATAGTCCAGATTGACATACATCGTTTCATCTACCTGAACTCTTGGTGCAGCCGCCCGGACAGGAACTGCCGCACTCGTTACCAGCGTAACCGCTGCCAGCGTCGCCACCGCTCCTCTTCTAATGATCTTCTTCATGGCTTCCAGCCTCCCTTTTTTCTGTCATCTTCCGTTTCCGGTCTTTTCTTCGTTCTCTCACTTTTCCGAGTAGCCGGAGCTTTCTTCTGTGTTTCTCCCGCGCCTCCACATCGGAATCTGTTTTCTCTTGAGGACCGCCCGTCTCTGTCATTTCTGTATCTTCCAGCACTTTCGTTTCAGCTTCGAATTGTTTTCTTTTCGACGTAACTAAATCCACCAGCGGCTTTTTCCCTTTCCACACGGCACCAGCCACGCGTCTTGCCGCCCGTTTCATACGGGCATGGCGGCGTTCGCGCCGTTTTTTGAAAAACAGATGAATCCTCTCAAATTCGTTCTGCATCAGGATATGATCAAACAATACCAGAAATGCCGGCATCAGGGAGCAGACAAAAAGCATACTAATCAGAGCCCCCCGTCCAATCAAATGTCCCAGATCGCCGATCGCCGCGACACTCGATACCTTATATACAATATATCCGGCACAGGTCAGGATCGAACCGGATGTCAGAATCGCCGGAATACTAAGATTCAGCGTCCCGATCGCCGCTTCCTTCTTATCCATCGTCTTGCGGCATTCCAGATAATTGTTCGTCGTCAAAATCGCATAATCGACGGTCGCGCCCAGCTGGATACAGCTTACGATAATGTAACCAATGAAAATCATCGTGTCTCCGACGATGTACGGTACCGCCATATTGACGAAAATCGCGACCTCAATCGGAATCATGATAAGGAGCGGAATAATCAGTGATTTAAAACTCCACATGACAACCACAAATACGCCGATCAGCGACATCACATTGACACGGCTGTAATCCTTCGTGATCGTCGTCTGAATGTCCTGTGTGGACGGTGTTGTGCCGACCAGATACGAATTTTCCGGATAATATTTCTTCATGATCGCCTGGATCTCATCCGAGCACTGGTACGCCAGCTTGCTCTCGCCCTTACTCTTAACGTAAATAAGGATTCTCGCATAATCTTTTTTATGTAACTGGCTTGTGATGCTGTACGGAAGGAAATCTTCCGGTACGCCCTCCGGGAGCTGCCCGGACAAGGACGTTACACTCTTCATGTACGGCAGGTCTTCCAGCTCATCCGTGAACTGTTTTTCCTTGATAAAAGAAGTATCCGGCACGATTGCCATCATCATATTGCTTCGTCCGAATTTCGCTGTGATCAGCTCATCATCCTCATATACAGTCGTTCCCTCGCTGGCGCCGACCGCGTCATTTCCGTAGAGGAAATCGTTCATGCTCTGCGCCGTGTATGCCGGGATCGCCAGCACCGCAATCAGAATCAGCACGATGCGGCGGCTGTTGTAGATACCGTGACTGAGCTTATCAAACGACGGCAGGAACGAACGATGGGATGTTTTCTCAATCATCGGCGTCATACGCAGAATCATCGCCGGCATGAAAAACACCACTGTCAGAAGACTCAGGACAATACCTTTTGCCAGCACGAGTCCCATATCAAATCCGATATTAAACTTCATAAAACACAGAACGATAAATCCGACGATCGTCGTCAGGCTGCTGGCGAAAATGGAGTTTAACGCCTCATTGATCGCGTTGCTTAACGCGGTCATCTGATCCAGTCCCTTTGCCTTTTCCCTCGCAAACGCGTGGCTTAAGAAAATCGAATAATCCATCGAGCAGGCGAGCTGCAGGACCGCCGACACACTGTTCGTCAAAAAGGATATCCGCCCGATAAACAGGTTCGTTCCTTTGTTCAGGACGATCGCCACGCCCATGACCGTCAGATACAGCACCGGTTCAAACCAGGAGTTCGTCGTCACGGTCAGAATCAGGAAAATAACCACGACCGCCAGCGTCATAATCAGCTTCATCTCGCTCGAAACATTTTCCTGCAGCGATTTATTCTGAACCGCCATGCCGACGTAATGTCCCTTGTCTCCGAGAATGTCCTTGATCTCATCGATCGTCTGGGACGTCCTCTTATCCGTGTCGCCGTTTACAAAAACAATATCCATAACCGCCGTATTATCCTTGTAATACTCATCAACACTATTAAAGTTGATAAATGCGTCCGCCGCGTATACGCTGGTCGATGTATCGAGCCACATGACCTGATCGACTCCGTCCAACGCCTCTATTTTATCCTTGTAGGCTTTCGCCTCATAAAGCGAAACATCGTCAATCATGATGCGCCCCGTGCCGGGGTAGCCGAATTTCTCTTCCATCAGGTCCAGTCCCTGTTTGGACTGGACGGTCGACGGCAGGTATTCCGTCAGATCATAGTTGATCTCGACAAACGGCGCCATGAGCGCTGATATCAGCACCAGAACCAGAAAGACAATCTCGATCGCCCTGCTCCGCTCAATGATGAATTTCGGCAGGGAGAAGGCTTCTTTTTCCGTCTGTTTTTCTTCTTTGCGTTTATGTAAAAATTTCAGTTTCATGCCTGCTTGCTCCTGTCATACAATGATTGCGATCCTTACCGCATCAAAATAATCATATAATAATGCTTATCGCCGACCTGCTGATGTGCAACACCCATTTCCTTATAATAAATCACCCGGTCCACGCGCTTTTTCTCGTCGCTGTCGTGATTACGCAGAAGCTTTTCTTCTGCCTGCGTCACATCGTCACAGTTGATGAGGTAAATCTCCGTATGACGTCTCGCAGTGCTTTCCCCGATGGATTTGAGGTAATCATCAAGTGTGCCTTCATCCGGGATCCGGCTGCTTCCATAGCCCTTACTGCGTGCCATCGCCAGACGGTGTTCGGCGATCTGCTGTAATTTTCCATTTAAAATAAAGCTGGCATCTTTATCGTAATCTTTTTTGTCATCGTCGTAGTAATCTTCTTCCTCATCCCCGTCAAACGCGTCCGCCTTCAGCTCATTTAAGCTGTCCGCCATCGCCTGGGTATCTGCATCCAGAAATGCCAGCGTGTACGCGCCGCCGCCCGTGTTTTTCTTCTTTTTGGCGTTCGCCAGGCTGCCATCCGCGTTGATCGTATACTGCGTCTCATCCTTTGTGAAGGTCGTTTCCTCCATCGCGCCGCTGTCTTTCAGGAAATAGTATTTTCCGTCGATATTCTGCCAGCCGGTCGCCATCGCGCCGTCCCCTTGCAGATAATACCAGGTTCCATTTTCCTGCTCCCAGCCCGTTTTCATCAAACCGTCTGCTCCGAGCAGGTACCATTTTCCGCCCATCTGCTGCCAGCCCGTCAGGTAAGAACCGTCCATTCCCACCAGATAATACCCATTCTCCACCGGCTGCCAGACACCCGCATCATCCGCAAGCACTGTCTGGGCGGCAGACGCTGAGAAAAGGAGACTTACTCCTGCGATTCCTGCCAGCCGTACTATCTTATGTCCCAGAACCGCTTTCAGCGCCCTTTTTAACCCCGGCGCCGTCCGCTTTTCTTCCTTCTTCATCCACAAATTTCTGTCCTTCATACGCTGTCCTCACTCTTCTTTATGCTTATTGATCGGATCCATCTGTTTCCAGTTCCACCCCCCGTGCCGTTAAAAGTGCCCGGAGCATCGCCGCCAGCTCCTTTTCCGAGATCCGGCTGCTGTCAATCAGCATATCATAGCTTGCTCTATCCGCCCATGTCTTTTTTGCATAAAAATTATAATAATTTTTCCGTATTTTATCCGCTTGTTTGATCAGGTATTCAGCTTCTTTTTCATCTGTCTCGTAACGCCGCATAATCTCCTTCACACGCGCCTCCATCGGGGCATATATAAATAGAGAAATAAGCCCTTCTGTCTCCTCCAGGATCTTGTCAGCGCAGCGTCCCACGATGATGCATGGACCTTTCTTCGCATACTCCCGGATCAACTGGGACTGCACGACAAACAAGGTATCATTCATCGGCTTTCCATAACCGGTAAACGGATTGCACTTGGCCGGAACCTTAAAAAGAAAACGGTTCGCCTTCATCTCGTCCGCCTCTTCCAGTTCCTCCATCTTAAATCCGCCGCACACCGCTGCTTCCTCTATCAGACGGCGGTCATAACAGGGAATTCCCAGTTCCTTTGCCAGAGACTGCCCCAGATTATGGCCGCCGCTTCCAAACTCTCTTCCGATTGTAATGACAAAATTTTTCATATCAGATTCCACCTTCGTATCTATTTCCTTTTGCTTTCGCATATGCTGCGGGTTCTCATAGCCGTTCCTTTCCCGATTGTCAGCCACTCCTGCCGTCTGTGAAACGTTCCATACAAAAGACTTCTTCGCAGTGAACAGTTACATCTAAAATAGAGCATATACAACTCATGTCTGTTTAATTGACATTTGTTCATTTTTGAACTATAATGCATTATACTAAGTTGTTCGAATGAATACAATAATCATTTTTACGTCAGTTGTATTTTAATCAACATTTCATCACATTATGTTTGTTTTTTGTATCTGGTGTGCCCATTTTTACTTATTTTTAACACTCCCTTCATCCACAGCCTCCGATACACAGTCATACGGCGTTTCCCTGTCTGGAAACGTTCAGAAAGGAAGTCACTATGAAAGAAGAAATACTCGACCGGCGTGTACGAAAGACGAGACGCCAGTTAAAAGAATGCTTAACCCGCCTCCTCAAAGAAAAAAAAATTCAGGATATCACGGTGCGCGAACTCGCCGAGATGGCTGACATCAACCGCGGCACCTTTTATCTTCATTATAAAGATGTCTTTGACCTGATGGATCAGATCAAAAATGAACTGGTCGAGGAGGTTGAGTCTGTCCTGACGCACCATCCCGTTCCCGAACTGGTAGCGCGCCCTTCCCTCGCACTCTCAGAACTATTTCCTCTTGTACAGGAAAATGCAGAGATTGTTTCTATCTTAATAGGAGAAAACGGTGATCTGAATTTTGTCAACCGCCTGAAACGCATTGTCAGCGATAAATGTTTAAAAGGCTGGCTGGATCTCAAATGTTCCAGCGATCCGGATACGCTCGCGGCATTTTCCGCCTTTATCGTTTCCGGCTGTGTCGGTACCGTTCAGTACTGGATCGAAAGCGGCATGAAGGAATCCACAGAACAGATGGCAATCTTGACAGAGGACTTTATCTTAAAAGGCATCCGGGTGCTGGAAAATCCGGCTTGACTTTCACGAAATTCCGTGCTTTAATAAAACTGCAATTTTTTAAAATTCAGAAAGGGGAACCACATGGACAGTTGTGACAGCAACGGGCGAAGTCGTCGCGATGGGCAAAATCAAACTATGAATTCCAACCATGCGTACCAGACTGTTGGTCTGCCGCAGGGTCTTTTTGAGTGTGAATCGGGCTGTCTGACAGCACATTTTTGCCTGCTTTAACAGGCTGGTGATTCAGTGCTGAACGTTTCCCGGCACGATTGGTTTTCATATATATTTGTCCATCGCCCTGGCGCGGGTTTGAAACTGCCATCTGCGGCATTTCATCCTGTTCCCGACTGGCGGTGGATTTTTTTATCCCCGCACTGCTCGCCCTGTACGTCCCAAACGACATTAAATAGAACGACAGAAAGCGAGGGAACCAAATATGAATCAGACTCCAGAAATGGACGAAAAGAAAACAAGCTCCCCGGAAACGGCTCCGATCGCCGCAACCGCAGAGCATAATGCTAATTTTGAAGAAAATATCCGCGCGATCATCCGCAGCGGAAAACCGGCAAGCGTGATCCGGGATGACCTCGACAATTACCATGCAAACGATATTGCCGAGGTTCTGGAAACACTGGACACTGCGACCCGGAAACGCCTCTACAATATTCTCTCTCTGGAAATGACGGCAGAGATTTTCACCTATCTCGATGAACCGGCGCCTTATCTGGATGAACTGGGGCTTGACCGGGCGGCAGCCGTTCTGGCAGAGATGGATGCCGATGAGGCGGTCGATATCCTCGAAAATTTAGATCCAGAGAAAAAAGAAGCCCTGATCGCGCGCATGGATCAGGAATCTAAGGATGATATCCACCTGATCTTTTCCTACGATGAGGAACAGATCGGTAGCCGGATGACGACCAACTACATCGTCATTCCCAATAACTGTACGATCAAGCAGGCAATGCGCCATCTGATCTCCCAGGCGGAGGACAACGACAACATCGACACCATCTACGTCGAAGACGAAAATGGACGCTATTTCGGTGCGATCGAGCTGAAAGATTTAATCACTGCCCGTGAGTACATGAAGCTGGAGGATATTATCAGTACCTCCTATCCGTATGTGTACGCGGATGAGAAATCTTCGGATTGTATGGAAGAGCTGATCGATTACAGCGAGGATTCTATCCCAGTACTCGATCGGAACCATAAAATCATCGGCGCCATCACTTACGAGGACATCGCCGAGGCGATCGACGACGAGATGGGTGATGACTACGCAAAGCTGGCAGGTCTTACTTCCGAAGAGGATCTGCACGAACCACTGTTGCAGAGTTTGAAAAAACGTCTCCCGTGGCTGGTGCTGCTGCTCTTCCTCGGCATGGGGGTTTCCTCAGTAGTCGGCATTTTCGAGCCGATCGTTGACCGTATCGCACTTCTTATCTGCTTTCAGTCGATGATCCTCGACATGGCAGGCAATGTCGGCACCCAGTCGCTGGCTGTCACCATCCGTGTCCTGATGGATGAGGACATCTCCGCGATGCAGAAGCTGGGATTTATATTCAAGGAAATGCGAATCGGATTTTTAAATGGACTGCTGCTCGGCTCGGCTTCGTTCGTCGTGATCGGCATTTTCATCCATATTATGAAGCAGAAGAATCTTTTCTTCTCTTTTGCACTTTCCGGCTGTGTCGGCATCTCTCTTCTGACCGCAATGGTAATCTCCAGCCTGGTCGGCGTACTGGTGCCGATGCTGTTTCACAAGCTGAAGGTTGACCCGGCAGTTGCGTCTGGTCCGCTTATCACGACGGTGAATGATCTGGTAGCGGTTGTGACTTATTATGGACTGGCGGAGATTTTGCTGGTGGATGTGTTGCATTTGGTGTAGAAACCGTTTTTCAATATAGAGATTTGTCAGCGTTCTTCCTTTTTAGCAACTTCTCCCTGCTTCTTATAGATAGAGTTTGCATCTACCCCGCCGCGCACGCTAGAAAGCGGATAGATGTTGGTACCGCGTCCGATGATGCTGCCCGGGTTTAGGATAGAGCCGCAGCCTACTTCTACGTTGTCACCGAGCATGGCGCCGATTTTTTTGCGCCCGGTTTTGATCTTGCCGTCTTCGGCGTGGATTTCCACCAGAAGTTTATCGGATTTTACGTTGGAGGTGATGGAACCGGCACCCATGTGGGATTTATAGCCTAAGATGGAGTCTCCGACGTAATTATAATGCGGTACCTGTACTTTATCGAACAGGATGACGTTTTTAAGCTCGGTAGAGTTTCCGACTACTGCACCTTCTCCGATCAGGGCGCTGCCGCGGATGAATGCACAGTGGCGCACCTCGGCGTCTTTGCCGACGATGACCGGTCCGTGCAGATAGGCGCTGTCAAATACCTTCGCTGTCTTGTGAACCCAGATGTTTTCACCACGTTTCTCATATTCTGCCGGATCCAGGCTCTTTCCCAATTCGATGATAAAATCACTGAGACCTGCCAGCGCCTCCCACGGGTAGGTAAACTGTTTCAGATAATCTGAAGCCAGCGTATGGGTTAAATCATATAATTCTGTGATTTTCATTTCTTCTTTTTTCATGATCATTGCCTTTCTTGAAATTCAATTTCTTCTCTTTCCCTGCATTCTGGTAGAACACAGCAACCGCATCAAATGCCGGCCGCAGCCCATACGTATTTCCCATATGAACCGCATTGTAGGTGCGTCCGATAACGAAGCGCTCTAATTTCTGCATATATTCATCCGGTGTGATGCTGCCCTCTGCCACATAGGTCAGACCTTTTTCCCAGCTTGCCGTCAGCTCCGGGTTGAGAAGCTGCTTCATGGAGGTGTGTACGACCTCATAAATCAGCTCTCCCAGATAGGTCGGCGTGATGACCTGCGTTTTTTCGTTGAGCGCCATGTATTTGATGTTGAACAACTTTTTCAGGATCTCCGCGCGGGTTGCACTCGTTCCGATGCCGCTTCCCTTGATCTGGGCCCGCAGGTCCTCATCCTCGATGAGCTGGCCCGCGTTCTCCATGGCAAGGATCATGGAACCGGAGGTGTAGCGCTTCGGCGGAGATGTCTCGCCTTCCTTGATATCAAATTTTAAAAGCTTTAATTTCTGTCCTTTTTTCAGACCGGACAGCATGGCAAGAAGATTCTTTGCCTTCTCATCATGACCTGGATCCAGTTCTTCCGCCTGGGTTTCCTGTCCTGCGCCGGAATTTTCCCCCCGGCTGTTTCCAGAATTTTCCATTTTTTTCTTGGACGGGACGTTCGCAACCTCCAGGTATCCCGCCTCCGCAAGGACCTTATATGCCGCGAAGAACTGTTCTCCCTGCTTTTCAATCCGCAGGGAAAACTTCTGGTAGACTGCAGGTGGATAAAAAATGCTTAAAAAACGCCGTCCGATCAGCTCATACACCTTTGCAGCCAGCGGATTGAGACTTCTCAGTGCTCCAAATCCCTGCCCCGTCGGTATGATGGCGTAGTGGTCGGTGATCTGCTTATCGTTCACATACTTTGTCCGAGCGATCATCTTCCAGGTTCCGCTGTCCAGCGCCTTCGCGGCAAAGTCCGCGAGAGGCCCGAAATTCCGGAGTCCGCCGATATTCCTATAGATCTCCTTCGCCACCGCAGTG
>ERZ772991.2711-NODE-2711-length-11489-cov-9.133899_pt1 | contig 11489 bp, 9 predicted proteins | sample MGYA00511128_ERZ772991 | MGnify/ENA primary metagenome ERZ772991 (study PRJEB29015, sample SAMEA2737655) | human gut metagenome | biome: human gut; feature: human-associated habitat; material: faeces | place: China | collected 2012 ... | reverse complement strand
TTCCGCCGACGAAAACCTCCGCGGCGGCCTGTGGGCAGGCCGCCCTACAATCCCCAGAAAGCGTGTGCCGCCATGCGGGGCGTCGGGGACGCCGCCCCCTACAAAGTACGCCGCGCTGTAGGGGCCGGGCATGCCCGGCCCGCGGCCTCCCGGAACCGCCCGTTTACGGTTGACCCGCAGGGGAGGGATTCATCCCTCCCGCGCCGTGTGCCTCCGCCGCCCAAACAAAAACCGCGCAAGGCTCCTCGCCCTGCGCGGTCTAAAAAATGTTACGCCGTTTTCTCGCCGTTCTGCTTTTTCAGCTCGACCAGAATCTCGGCCAGCAGCTCCTCCTGCGTGGGGGCGGCGGGGGCAGCAGGCTCCTCCGCGGCGGGCTCCTCATGCTTGCCCATCTCCATCAGCTTGTTCATAGCCTTGACGATGCAGAACAGCACGAACGCCATGATCAGGAAGTTGATGACGGCGGTGATGAACGCGCCGTACTTAAAGACCAGCTTGCCGTCGCCAAAGACATCCCACATCATGGCGTCAAAGTTGACCTTACCCAGAATACCCAAAATCGGGCTGATGAGGTTGTCGGTCAGGGAGGTGACCAGCGTGGAGAACGCACCGCCGATGATAACACCGATGGCCATGTCCATCATGTTGCCCTTCAGGGCGAAGGCTTTGAATTCCTCAAAGAACTTTTTCATAAGCAACCTCCTCAAAATTCAAAATGTCGATGCAGCGTTTTACTTTTTCAGCAGCTTTGCCACGGTCTGGGCCGCATTGTCCAGATAGTCGCCCGCGAACATCTCGATCATGCCCGCATCGGCCTCCTTGGCCAGCTCGGGGTCGATGGGCATCTTCGCCAGCACCGGCAGCTTGTATTTGTCGGCGATTTCGTCCACATGGCTGTCGCCAAAGACGTTGATGTGCTTGCCGCAGTCGGGGCAGACGGCGTAGCTCATGTTCTCGACCAGGCCGAGGATGGGCACATGCATCATCTGGGCCATCTGGACGGCCTTGCCGACGATCATGCCGACCAGCTCCTGCGGGCTGGACACGATGACAATGCCGTCCACCGGCAGCGTCTGGAACACGGTCAGCGGCACGTCGCCGGTGCCCGGAGGCATGTCAACGAACAGGAAATCAACGTCCCACACGACCTCCTGCCAGAACTGCTTGACCGCGCCCGCAATGACGGGGCCGCGCCAGACAACGGGGGCCTCGGGGTCGTCGAGCAGCAGGTTGATGCTCATGATTTCCACGCCGGTACGGCTGGAAACCGGGTTGATGCTCTCGCCGTCACCGGTGGCCGGGCCCTTCACGCCGAACAGGCGGGGGATGGACGGGCCGGTGATGTCGGCGTCCAGGATGCCGCAGTGGTAGCCGCGGCGGGCCATGGCACAGGCCAGCAGGGCGCTGGTCATGCTCTTGCCCACGCCGCCCTTGCCGGACACCACGCCGATGACCTTCTTGACGCGGCTGTGCGGGTTGGGGGCGTCGTGCTGGGGCGCTGCATCGCGGGAAGAACAGGCTGCACTGCAATTGGAGCAGTCATGGGTGCATTCTTCGCTCATTCTCTTTGTTGCGCACGGCAGGGGCAGGACCCGGGCTGTGCGCTTCCTCCTTGCTCAATATGCGGGCAGGGGCGTGCCCTGCCTGACCACTGTTAACTATACCATAAAAAGTGCGCAGAAACAACCCATAGCGCCGCTCATGTTTTGCAAAGCCGCTGCATAGGCTGAACCGTGAACGCCCGTTCCGGGGCAGGGGGAGGTGCAGGGTGCGGCAGAGTTATTTTAAAAACGCGGCGCTGCTTACCGGCTCGGACGTGGTGCTGCGGCTGGCAGGCATGGGGCTGCGCATCTGGCTGGCCAACGCCTTGGGCGGGGTGGGTATGGGGCTGTATCAGCTGGTGCTGGCAGTGTACGGGCTGTTCGTCACGTTGGCCACGGCGGGCATCTCGGTGGCCGCTGCCCGGCTGCTGACCGAGGAGCTCAGCCGGGATAAAGCCGCTGCGCGCGGGATGCTGGTGCGGCTGGTGCTGGCAGGGCTTACGCTGGGCGGGCTTGCCATGGTCGCTCAGCTTGCCACCGCAGGCCTTGCGGCAAAATGGTGGCTGGGGGATGTCCGTGCCGCTGCCGCGCTGCGCACCTCGGCGCTGGGACTGCCATGGATGGCTGTCTCGGCAGTGCTGCGCGGCTTTTTTCTGGCGCGGCGGCGGGTGGAACCCAACGTGCTCAGCCAGCTGGCAGAGCAGACAGTGCGTATTGCCGCGGTGGTGTGGGCGCTTTCCCGCACGCAGGGCTGGCCGGACGGCAGCCGCTGTGCACTGGTGCTGGCTGCTACCGCCCTGAGCGAGGCCGTATCCACCGCCCTGATGACACTGTTTTACCGGCGGGAGGCGGCACGCTGCTTCGGCAGCACAGCGCCGCGCCCGCCAAGGGAGGCGTCCCGGCGGCTGTGGGACATCCTGTGGCCGGTAGAGGGCGGCAGGGTGCTTTCCAGCGCGCTGCACACCGCCGAGAATATGCTGGTGCCCGCCTGCCTTGCGGTGTATCTGGGGGCTTCCGGCGGGCGCACCGCCGCGCTGGAGCAGTACGGCACCTTAAAGGGCATGGCGCTGCCGCTGCTCAATTTCCCCTTTGGGCTGCTGGGCAGTCTGGCTGTTTTGCTGATGCCGGAGATCACGCAGGCGCATATCGAGGGGCAGACCGCCCGGCTGAACGCCCTGCTGGACCGGATGCTGCGGCTTACGGGATACTTCTCCATGCTGGCGGGCACGCTGTTCTGGGTGTGGGGCAGGCCGCTGGCGCAGCTGCTCTACCATAGCCCGGAGGCCGGGTTCTATCTGGAGACCCTTGCCCCGGCCATGCCGCTGATGTATCTGGAAAGCATGGTGGACGGCGCCATGAAGGGCATCGGGGAGCAGAAGGCCGCTTTCCGGTACAGCGTGTGGGACGCGGTGCTGCGCATTGGTGGGGTGGCGGTGCTGCTGCCCCGGTACGGGATGCGGGGCTTTCTGACGGTGATCTTACTTTCCAGCTTTTACACCTGCGCAGCCAACACCGGGCGGCTGCTGCTTTCCAGCGGTACAGGGCACGCTTTCCGCCGCTGGCTGGGTGCGCCGCTGCTGGCTGCTGCCGCTGCCGGTGCGGCAGGGCGGGGTGTGCGCCGGGCGCTGGCTGGCTTTCCGGCTCAAGGGTTGCCGGGGCAGCTGGCAGTGCTGACAGTGGGCGGTACGGTGACGGTCCTCGTGTTTTTACTGGCGGCGTTGCCGCTGGGGCTTTGGGAGGAGCTGCGGGCGGTGCTGCGGCAGGCAAAGACCGGGAAAAACAGGGGAAAGTGATAAAAACGTAAATTTTCTGGACACAGGCGGGGATTGTGAGTATAATACAAACGTGTAGTTGTATCCTTCCGGCATTGCCGGGGGAGAACACTGCCGAAAAAGCAGCGCAGGGCAAACCCTTGGCGCTGAGAGGGAAAAAGAGGATCGTAAGTGAAAGATAGAACCAAGAATACCCCGCAGGTGCTGCTGCGCCGTGCGCTGCTGGTGCTGCTGGATGCAGCCATTGTGGCATTCAGCTTTTATTTTGCCCTGCTGCTGCGGGCAGACGGTGCCGTGGAGGCCGGGTGGTGGCCCCACAACCGTGCCCTGCTGTACGAAAACCTGCCGTGGATCGTGGCGGTGTATATTGTCTGCTTTCTGGCAGGCGGGCTGTACTCGGTGCTGTGGAAGTACGCCGGTGAGCGGGATCTGATCCGTCTTGCCGGGATGATCGCCGTGCCCACCGCTGTGGTGTATGTGGTGAACCGCCACTTTATCCACGGCGTGCTGTTTAATTCCGCCAACTGCATGGCATCCGTGCTCATCTTTTTGTTCATCGGCGGCAGCCGTCTGGCATGGCGGCTGTTTTTGAACCACCCGCTGGGCGAGCAGCTGCGCAGAGTGCCTGCGAAAGACCCCAACCGTCCGGTGATGATCGTGGGCGCGGGCGAAGCTGGTGCATGGGCCATCAACGTGTGCAAATCCAACAAGGAATACGGTCACGCCGTGGTGGCAGTGGACGATGACCCCGCAAAGCTGAACCAGACCATCCACGGCGTGCCGGTGAAGGGCACGCTGGAGGATATCCCGGAGCTGTGCACGCGCTACGGCATCCACAGCATCATCATTGCCATCCCCACCTTAAAGGGCAGCCGCCTGAGCCACGTTATCGACCTGTGCGTCAGCACCCATTGCGCGGTGCAGGTGCTCAGCGATCCGCAGCTGGTGGGCAGCGGTGCACCCCAGCAGGAGGTGTTCCGCGAGCTGAACCCCGCCGACTTCCTCTCCCGCGAGGAGGTCACGCTGGATACCGACAAAATTTCCGGCTACCTTACCGGCAAAACGGTGCTGGTAACGGGCGGCGGCGGCTCTATCGGCAGCGAGCTGTGCCGTCAGGTCATGCGCTTTAAGCCCGGCAAGCTGCTCATCTTTGATATCTACGAAAACTGCGCCTACGAGCTGCTGATGGAATTGCAGCAGAAGTACGGCCGCGATATCCCGGTCACGGTGCTTATCGGCTCTATCCGGGATAAAAAGCGTCTGGACGAGGTATTTGATACCTACCACCCCACGGTGGTGTTCCATGCTGCGGCGCACAAGCACGTGCCGCTGATGGAGGTAAGCCCTGCCGAAGCCGTAAAGAACAACGTGCTGGGCACCAAAAACCTGTTGGTCAGCGCCAGCGAGCACGGGGTGGAGCGCTTTGTGCAGCTTTCCACCGATAAGGCCGTGAACCCCACCAGCGTCATGGGCTGCACCAAGCGCATCTGCGAGATGCTCATCCAGACCTTTGCGGGCAACACGGATATGAAGTGCGTGGCGGTGCGGTTCGGCAATGTTCTGGGCAGCCACGGCAGCGTTATCCCGCTGTTTGAAGCCCAGATCAAAAAGGGCGGGCCGGTCACCCTGACCGACCCCAACATCGTGCGCTACTTTATGACCATCCCGGAAGCGGCCCAGCTGGTGCTGCAGGCGGGTGCACTGGCAGAAAGCGGCAATATCTATGTGCTGGATATGGGCGAGCCGGTGCGCATTATGGACCTTGCCAAGCAGCTCATCCGCTTTTACGGCTACGAGCCGGGCGTGAATATGGAAATCAGAATCGTGGGTCTGCGCCCCGGCGAGAAGCTTTACGAGGAGCTGATGATGGACGAGGAGCAGGACAAGATGCGCCGCACCCAGCACAACAAGATCTTTGTGGCAAGCCCCCGCACCATTGATCTTGCCGAGTTCTACGGGCAGCTGCAGGCGCTGGAAGCCGCTGCCGCCCACAACGATGAGGGCGTGGTGCGCCAGCTGGCGGCTATGATCCCCACCTTTACCCCCACCCGGGAGAACCTGAAACTGTAACAGCTTGAACTGCGGCACTGGGCCGCATGGGATAGACCGCAGACCGGAAAATGCCGGGCTGCGCAAAACGAGAGGGATGTTATTATGGAAAAGAAACCGTTTCTGACCGAGGCGATGGCACAGCAGATCATCGAGGATGTGCCCACGCCGTTCCACGTCTACGACGAAAAGGGCATCCGGGAGAATGTCCGCCGCATCAACAAGGCCTTCAGCTGGAACAAGGGCTTCAAGGAGTACTTTGCGGTCAAGGCACTGCCGAACCCTGTTATCCTGCAGATCCTCAAGGAGGAGGGCTGCGGCGTGGACTGTTCCTCCCTGACCGAGCTGATGCTCAGCGAGGCCTGCGGCTTTACCGGCCACGACATCATGTTCTCCTCCAACCAGACCCCCGTGGAGGATATGCAGAAGGCCTACGAGCTGGGCGCCTACATCAATCTAGACGATGCCACCATGGTGGAGTTTCTGGAACGGGTGGCTGGTGTGCCGCAGGAGATCTTCTGCCGCTATAACCCCGGCGGGACCTTCCAGCTGGGCGAGAGCGAAGAGGGCTTTCAGGTCATGGACAAGCCCGGCGATGCCAAGTACGGCATGACCGAGCAGCAGATGATCGACAGCTATAAAAAGCTGATGCAGAAGGGTGCAAAGCAGTTCGGCATCCATGCGTTCCTTGCCTCCAACACCATCTCGGACGCCTACTACCCGGAGCTGGCAGCAATCCTGTTCCGGCTGGCTGTCCGGGTGCAGCAGGCTACCGGTGCGCATATCAGCTATATCAACCTGTCCGGCGGCGTGGGTATCCCTTACCGCCCGGAGCAGACCGAGAACGACATCATGGCCATCGGCGAGGGCGTGCGCAAAAAGTTTGAAGAGATCCTTGTGCCTGCCGGCATGGGGGATGTAGCCATCTTCAGCGAGATGGGCCGCTTTACTACCGGCCCCTACGGCGCGCTGGTGTCCACTGTCATCCACGAAAAGCACATCTATAAGGAGTACATCGGTCTGGACGCCTGCGCCGCAAACCTGATGCGCCCCGCCATGTACGGCGCTTACCACCACATCACCGTGCTGGGCAAGGAGAACGCCCCCTGCGACCACAAGTACGACGTGGTGGGCGGTCTGTGCGAGAATAACGACAAGTTTGCCGTTGACCGGATGCTGCCCAAGATCGACATCGGGGATATCCTTTACATCCACGATACCGGTGCCCACGGCTCTGCTATGGGCTACAACTACAACGGCAAGCTGCACTGCGCCGAGGTGCTGCTGTGCGAGGACGGCTCTCATCGGCTGATCCGCCGCGCCCAGACCCCCCGCGATTACTTTGCAACGCTGGACTTTTTGCCCTTTATGAAGCCCCTGTTTGAGGACTGATTCTGATAAAAACGAGGTATGACCCATGTTTTTTGGCTTTCAGCTTACCCTTGGCCTGATGATGGCCTTTTACGGTTTTTCGGTGATGAAAAATCCCCGCGTGTGGGGCGATCAGGGGCGCAGGGCGGTCAAGGCCGAAAACTTTGAGGAATACTGCCGCCAGAACGGCCAGTTCTTTTTAAAGGCAGGCTGCGTTGTGGCGGTGATCGGCGCACTGGATGCTCTGGTCACGCTGGATGCCCTGCTGTACGCGCTGCTGTACATTTTTGGTCTGGCCTTTGCCTTCTACCCCCTTACCCGCTGGTGCAAGCAGAACGAGGGCTTCTTATGGCCGTGGCCCCACGTCCAGAGCGAGAAAAAGCGCATTAAAAAACTGCGCCGCGAACAGCAGGCACAGGAGAACGAGGAAAAAGGGGAGAAGTGATCCCCCGGATAAAGCATAGATCGCAAAAGAACAACTCCCGGTCACGCCGCTAACGTGACCGGGAGTTGTTTTAGTTTACTGCTTGTGGATGAGCGCTTACTCGGCGTCCTTCGGGTCGGTCATCAGTTCCTTGATGCTGGGCACAACGCCGCCCAGATTCTGCAGCTCAGAGGGGATGATGATTTTGGTGGCCTTGCCGTTGGCAACCTTCGCCAGCGCTTCAAGGCTGCGGATGGCCAGCACCTTGTCGCTGGGCATGGCCTCGTTCAGCAGACGGATGGCATCGGCGTTGGCCTTCTGCACAGCCAGAATAGCCTGTGCTTCGCCCTCAGCCTCCAGAATGCGCTGCTGCTTCACAGCATCGGCGCGCAGGATGGCAGATTCCTTTTCGCCCTCGGCGGCGGTAATGGCGGCCTGCTTTTCACCGTCTGCCTTCAGGATGACGGCGCGCTTCTCGCGCTCAGCCTTCATCTGCTTTTCCATGGCTTCCTGAATTTCCCGCGGCGGGATGATGTTCTTCACCTCCACGCGGTTCACCTTGATGCCCCACTTGTCGGTGGCTTCGTCAAGGATAGCGGTGATCTTGCCGTTGATGACATCGCGGCTGGTCAGGGTATGATCCAGCTCCATCTCACCGATGATGTTGCGCAGGGTGGTGGCAGAAAGGCTCTCGATGGCGGCAATGGGCTGGTTGACACCGTAGGTGTACAGCTTTGCGTCCATGACCTGAAAGAACACCACGGTGTCGATCTGCATAGTCACGTTATCGCGGGTGATTACAGGCTGAGGGGGAAAGTCTGCAACTTGCTCCTTCAGGCTTACCTTTTTGGCAATGCGCTCAATAAAGGGGATCTTGACGTGCAGGCCGGCAGTCCATGTATCGGAGTAGCTGCCCAGCCGCTCAATGACATATACCTTGGACTGCGGCACGATGACGATGTTGGAAACAATGACCAGCACCAGAACAAAAACAAGCGCAAGGATGACAAAAAACAGAACCATAGTGCATCTCCTTTGTCAGGTTGTTGTGTGGGGGTTACGGCTTTCGGTCAGAACAGGCTCTACGATGAGCAGGGTGCTGTGGATCTCGGTAACGCGGCAAAGCGCACCGGGGTCAAGGGTGTCGCCGGGGGTGGCGCAGCGGGCGTTCCAGTCCACGCCGTCCAGCCGCACCCGGCCGGGGACTTCGGCGGTGACAGGGGAAAGCACAGTGGCCTCCCGTCCCAGATTGCGGTCGCCGTTGGTGGCGGTATGTTTGAGCCGCAGCTTTGCCGCCAGCGGGCGGAAGGCTGCAAGGCACAGGATGCTTACCACCAGAAAGACCACCGCCTGCACCCGGAACGACCCGGTGAACACGCAGCACAGCAATGCGGCGGCAGAGCCGATGGCAAACCAGATGGAGGTCATATTAAAGGTGCTGGCCTCCAGTGCCAGAAAGCCCACGGCTGCAGCCAGCCAGAGAATAGGGGAGATCTGCATGGTATGTTACCTCCTTATGCTGCTATTATACGGCATCCCCTTGGGGGAAGGTCAAGAGTTTTTTACTGGAACGTTGCACAGAAAACAAAATATAGACAAAAATGGAAAAGAAAGGATGAAAATGGGACAGCAAAACACCCAAAAGGTATTTCGCTGCCCCGAAAAATTGATTTACTGGATATCGTAGTAGCTGTGGTTGGGGTTGTGGCCGTTTTCTTCCACCACGATGGTAAAGCCCATGGGGTTCACCTCGGTGTGCTTGCCGGAAGCCAGCGGCTCTACGATGATGTGCTCAGAGCGGTTCACGATGATCTCCGCAGTCTCGGTCTTGCCGATGCGCTGGTAGTGCAGGATGCCGTCCTCAGCCCGCAGCACCCGCAGCTCTCCGGTGCGGAAGGCTTCGCAGCTGTGGCGCAGCTGCGCCAGCTGTGCCAGCACCGGGCGCAGACGCTCCTCGTGGCTGTCCCAGCAGAAGAAGGCGCGGTTGAAGGGGTCGCGGTAGCCCTGCATCCCGATCTCATCGCCGTAGTACAGGCAGGGTACGCCGGGCAGGGTGTAGATGATGGCATAGGCCATGCGCAGGCGCAGCATCCCTTCCTCGTAGGCTTCGCCGGTCACGCTGCGGCCGCTCTGCCACTCCCGGCCGCGTCCGTTGGCGGGCTCGTCCGCGATCACGGTCAGGGCGCGCTCGGTGTCGTGAGTGGACAAAAAGTTCAGTGCCGTGTTGATGGCAGGGGCAGGGTAGTGCTCGCAGATGGAAAGGATCTCGTTGGCGGCCTGCTGGGCAGGTTTGCCCTTGACAAAATCCAGCACGGAGTTTTTAAAGGGGTAGTTCATCACGCTGTCCAGCCCCTTGCCCAGCAGGTAGGTGCGGCGGTGGTCAAAGCCGAACTTGGTTGTGGCGTCCTCCCACACCTCGCCCAGCAAAAACTTTTCCGGGCTTACCCGCTTGACGGCGGTGCGGATCTTCTCAATAAATTCGTCCGGCAGCTCGTCGGCCACATCCAGCCGGAAACCGGCAGCACCCCGACGCAGCCATGTGTCGATCACGCCGCCCTCGCCGGTGATGAACTCCACAAAGGAGGGGGTCTCCTCATTGACCTCCGGCAGGGTCTCGAAGCCCCACCAGCTGCGATAGCCGCCCTTGTACTTGGGGTCAAAGTCGTACCAGCTGCGGTAGGGGGAGTTGGGGTCGCGGTAAGCGCCGCCCTCGCCGTAGCGGCCCTCGCGGTTGAAGTACCGGCTGTCCGAGCCGGTGTGGCTGAACACGCCGTCCAGCACGATGCCGATGCCGTACTTGGCGGCCTCGCGGCAGAGCACCTCAAACTCTTCGTTGGTGCCCAGCAGCGGGTCCACGTTCAGGTAGTCGGCGGTGTTGTAGCGGTGGTTGGAGTGCGCCTCAAAGATGGGGTTCAGGTACAGGTAATCCACGCCCATCTCCCGCAGGTAGGGGAGCTTGATGCGGATGCCCTCCAAATCGCCGCCGAAGTAGTCCTCGTTCAGGTGGCCGCCGGTCTCGTTGGGCTGCCAGAAGGGCTCGGCGTGCTTATCGGCCTGATACAGCCGATCCGGAAAGGGCATGGGCTTGTTCTCAATGCCCTCACAGAACCGGTCCGGGAAGATCTGGTAGAACACCTTGCCCTTGATGCATTCGGGCGTCTGGAAATCCGGCTCGTAGACCGTGATCTGCCAGCTTTCGCCCTCCTGCCAGCTGACCACGCCGCAGTTGTCTGCCCCGCGCACGATGCGGCGGAAGTCGGTATACAGATCAAAATAGTAGAAGTATAGGCCCGGGTCGCCCAGCACAACATCCACCGAGAAATGGTTCTGGTGGGGCGTCTGGCCGTCAAATTTCATGCGGTAGTGCACGGGCACATCGTATTTGCCCTCCTTTTGCAGCACAAGGTGCGGGTCCACATAGCCCAGCTCCTCGGGGATGCACAGGGTCAGGTGCACGCTCTGCCCGGCGCGCACGGCACCAAAGGGCTGCTTAAAGTAGGGGTCGTAGCTGTTGAACAGACAAGACAAAAAGATCGTCCTTTCTCAAAAAAGCCCCGGCGGGCGAAATGCCACCGGGGCTTTGCGGTTTTACAAAGGGAAATTACTTGCCCATGGGCACGGGGGAAGCGTACCAGATATCGCGGGCGTAGTCCAGCACGGCGCGGTCTGCGCTGAAGATGCCGCTGTTGGCAATGTTCTTCAGGCTCATGCGGGCCCAGGTCTCGCGGTCGGCATACAGCTTCTGCAGGTCGGCCTGTGCACGGCGGTAGTCCTTGAAGTCTGCCATGACCATGTACGGGTCGCTGCTGCGCAGGTTCTCGGTGACCTCGTGGAAGTTCTCACCGTTCCAGCCGCGCTCCAGGAAGTTCAGGGCGCTGTTGGCCACGTCGTCGCCCATGATAAAGGCGTTGGGGTGGTAGCCCACCTGCTTCAGGTTGTTCACCTCGGGGGTCAGCATACCAAAGATCAGCTCGTTCTCCTTACCGGCAGCATCGGCGATCTCCACGTTTGCACCATCCAGAGTGCCCAGCGTGATGGCACCGTTCAGCATAAACTTCATGTTGCCGGTACCGGAAGCCTCGGTGCCTGCCAGAGAGATCTGCTCAGAGACCTCGGCTGCGGGCATCAGGTGCTCGCTCAGGGAGACACAGTACTCTTCCAGATAGACCACGCGCAGCTTCTCGCGGACAGCGGGGTCGTTGTTGATGAGGTCGCCCAGCTTGCAGATCATGCGGATCATCTGCTTGGCCATATAGTAGCCGGGGGCAGCCTTTGCGCCGAAGATATAGGTCTTGGGGATGAAGTCGGCGTTGGGGTTCTCCTTCAGGTACA
>ERZ772991.2708-NODE-2708-length-11501-cov-19.709418_pt1 | contig 11501 bp, 8 predicted proteins | sample MGYA00511128_ERZ772991 | MGnify/ENA primary metagenome ERZ772991 (study PRJEB29015, sample SAMEA2737655) | human gut metagenome | biome: human gut; feature: human-associated habitat; material: faeces | place: China | collected 2012 ... | reverse complement strand
ACGGAAGCGATAAAGGATATCCTGATCGGGCTTATCAAGTCAAGTTTGGATAACATGTTCACGTCTGTCAATGAGCAGGTGGGAACCATAGCCGGGCAGGTGGGGCAGACACCGCAGGGATGGAATGCAGGGATTTTTAATCTGATTCAGAATATATCCCAAACGGTGATTGTCCCCATTGCGGGACTGATCATCACCTTTGTCCTGTGCTATGAATTGATCACGATGGTAACACAAAAAAACAATTTCCATGAATTTGAGACTTATAACATTTTCCTCTGGATCTTCAAAGCGTATGTAGCCATTTATCTGGTGACAAATACGTTCAATATCACGATGGCGGTCTTTGATGTTGGTCAGCATGTGGTCAACAATGCCGCCGGGGTGATATCAGGAAACACTGCGGTGGATGCAACAGAAGCAATTACACGGATTGTGGATGCCCTGGAGGATATGGAGTTAGGGGATTTGTTCCTGCTATCCATGGAAACGATGTTAATCAGTGTTACCATGCACATTCTGTCAATTATCATTACGGTAATCTTGTACGGAAGAATGATAGAAATTTACCTTTATACTTCCATAGCACCAATTCCGTTTGCCACCATGACCAATAAGGAATGGGGCAATATCGGAAACAACTATTTAAAAGGCTTGTTCGCACTGGCATTTCAGGGATTCTTCATGATGGTCTGTGTGGGAATTTATGCAGTTTTAGTAAATGCAATGACCATATCCAGTGACCTTCATGCAGCAATGTTTTCAGTAGCGGCTTATACCGTGATTCTTGCATTTTCATTATTCAAGACCGGAAGCCTTAGCAAATCAATATTCAATGCCCACTAACGGGCAGGAAAGGAGCGCATACCATGGCGTATGTACCAGTACCAAAAGACCTTACCAAGGTCAAAACAAAAGTAGCGTTAAATCTGACAAAACGGCAGTTGATTTTCTTTTCACTTGCCGCAGTAGTGGGAATTCCGTTTTATCTGTTCATGAGAAAACCAATCGGTTCCAGTATCGCAGCCATCCTGATGGTAACGATCATGCTTCCATTTTTCTTCATGGCAATGTATGAAAAAGACGGGCTTCCATTTGAAAAAGTGGTGGCAAATATCATTCGACAGAAGTTTATCTGTCCGGCGGTAAGACCATATAAGACAGAAAATTTTTATCAGGAGATTTCCACCTTTGTAAAAAAGGAGGGTGTGCCGGATGGCAAAAAAGACAAAGCAGGAGGCTCAGCAGGAGCGTCTGTCCCTGGCGGAAAAAAGAAACCGTCAGGAAAGAAGAAACAAAAAAAGCAGAAAAGAAAGAGAACAGGAAAAGCGTAGGAAGAAGCAGGAACGGGATCGTAGGAAACAGAAAAACATTCCTACAACTGCACAGCAGAGCATTCCGTATATTCGGATGCTGCAGGATGGTATCTGCCAGGTGACAAAGACCTTTTTCTCTAAGACGATTCAGTTTTATGACATCAATTATCAGCTGGCTTTAAACGAGGATAAGACCACGATATTTGAGAATTATTGTGATTTCTTAAATTACTTTGATTCTTCCATCAGTGTGCAGCTGTCCTTTATCAATCAGCAGGTGGATGTGGCAGAATTTGAGAAAAGTATTGATATTCCGGATCAGAACGATGACTTCAATGCCATTCGTGAAGAATATCGTACCATGTTGAAGAATCAGCTTTCCAAGGGAAATAATGGTCTGGTGAAGACAAAGTATATCACTTTTGGAATCGAAGCAGAAAACCTGAAGGTGGCAAGACCGAGGCTTGAAAGAATCGAAACAGATATCTTAAATAACTTTAAGGTTTTGGGTGCACAGGCACATTCACTGAATGGTCTGGAAAGGCTGGAGATTATGTATCATGTGTTCAACCAGGATCGGATTGAACCATTTAAGTTCCAGTATAAGATGCTTCCGGAAACAGGATTAAAGACCAAAGATTTTATTGCACCGACTTCCTTTAACTTTTCCAAGAATCAGACATTTATGATGGGAAGAACGATGGGAAGTGTGAGTTATCTGCAGATTCTTGCACCGGAGCTGACAGACCGAATGCTTGCAGACTTCCTGGATGTAGATGACAGCATCAATGTCAACATTCATATCCAGTCCATTGATCAGAGTTCAGCAATCAAAATGATCAAGAGCAAGATTTCAGATTTGGATAAGATGAAGATCGAAGAGCAGAAACGAGCGGTACGTTCCGGTTATGATATGGACGTGCTTCCGTCGGACCTTGTGACTTATGGAGAAGAGGCGAAGAATCTGCTGGAAGATCTGCAGTCCAGAAATGAGCGAATGTTCCTTGTAACGGTTCTGGTAATGAATACCGCAAAGAAGCGTCAGAAGCTGGAGAATAATATTTTCCAGGTGCAGGGAATCGCACAGAAATATAACTGTTCCTTAAAACAGCTGGATTATCAGCAGGAAGCAGCACTCATGTCTTGTATTCCATTGGGAGTCAATCGGATTGAAATCCAGAGAGGGCTTACCACATCTTCAACAGCGATCTTCGTGCCATTTACGACACAGGAGTTGTTTCAGGAAGGGGAAGCTCTTTATTATGGATTGAATGCATTATCCAACAACATGATCATGGTTGATCGGAAACGTCTGAAGAACCCGAATGGACTGATTCTTGGTACTCCCGGTTCCGGTAAATCCTTTTCTGCCAAGAGAGAAATCGCCAATGCGTTTCTGGTGACGGATGACGATGTAATCGTGTGCGATCCGGAAGCCGAGTACACGGCTCTGGTGCAGAAATTTGAGGGGCAGGTTATTAAAATCAGCCCTTCCAGCACGCAGTATATCAATCCGATGGACATCAACGCGAATTATTCAGAAGAGGATAATCCCATTGCCTTGAAAGCAGATTTTATCCTGTCCCTGTGTGAGCTGATCGTGGGCGGCAAGGAAGGCTTGCAGCCGGTAGAAAAGACGGTTATCGACCGCTGTGTGCATCAGATTTACCAGACCTATTTTGAGAACCCGGTGCCGGAGAATATGCCGGTGTTACAGGACTTGTACGAGGCACTGCTCCGGCAGGATGAAAAGGAAGCACACCATGTGGCAACGGCACTGGAAATCTATGTGACCGGTTCTCTGAACCTGTTTAACCACCGCACCAACGTAGATATCAATAACCGGCTGGTCTGCTATGACATCAAGGAGCTGGGCAAGCAGCTGAAAAAGATCGGTATGCTGGTGGTGCAGGATCAGGTTTGGGGGCGTGTGACCGCCAACCGTAACGCCGGTAAAGCCACCCGCTACTATATGGACGAGTTCCATCTGCTTTTGAAAGAGGAGCAGACAGCGGCTTACAGCGTGGAAATCTGGAAGCGATTCCGTAAATGGGGCGGTATTCCCACCGGCATCACCCAGAACGTGAAAGACCTGCTTTCTTCCCGCGAAGTGACGAACATTTTTGAGAACAGCGACTTCATTTATATGCTGAATCAAGCAGCCGGTGATCGTCAGATTCTGGCGGATCAGCTGAATATCAGCCCACATCAGCTGTCCTATGTGACCCACTCCGGTGAAGGCGAAGGACTGCTGTTCTACGGAAATGTGATTTTGCCGTTCGTTGATCGTTTCCCGACCGATCTGGAACTGTACCGGATTATGACGACAAAATTAACCGAAGTGCAGGAAGCGAAGGAGGCGTAAGCGATGGCTGGCAAGAAAAATCCGAATCTCGGAGACAAGCTGCGGCAGGAGCGCGAGGGTGCGGAGAACACCCTTCGCGATTCCAGAAGCAAAACCGCAGATAGCAGTACGGGAGACGGCGGCAAGAAAAAAGCGGAACACCGAAGGCAGATTCGTCACGAGGCCGATCTTGCTAAGATGCGCAGTAAGAAGCTGAAATCAGATCAGGAAGCAAAAGCGAAAAAGAATGCAGCAGCTTCCGGGAAAAAAGGCGGAAAGCCAAAGAAGCCGGGAAATCTTGCGGCAGATGCACTTTCAGCCAAGGCACATCAGAGTGTGCGCAATGCCGACCAGGATAATAATTCTGGTGTGGAGGCAGCGCATTTTACCGAAGGCTCAGCGGAAGGTGCAGCCCGTGCTGGTTCCCGGTTCCAATATGGTCGAAAGCTGCGGCAGTACAAAAAGCTGGAGCGGTTGGAGAAAAAGGGAAATAAAGATGCCGTAGATTCCATCTTTGCGGAACGCATGAAGTCTGATCCGCAGGCTGGTTCCAATCTCTTTTCCCGATGGCGGCAGAAGCAGGCCATCAAAAAAGAGTATGCCGCTGCGAAGGCAGGTGCGGCCGCTGCGGAGAACACAGCATCTGGCACAGCCAAAGCTGCACAGGGTACTGTCAGTATAACGGAAAAGGCATTTCAGTTTGTGCAGAGCCACTCGCATATCATCATCGGTATCGCAGCCGTGGGACTGCTTGTTTTGGTGATTGCCGGGTCGGTTTCGTCATGCTCCGTCTTGATCAATGGCGGCGGCAATGTGGTGCTGGGGACTTCCTACACGGCAGAAGATGAAGATTTGAAAGGCGTGGAGACGGATTATACCAAGCTGGAAGATAAACTTCGCAAACAAATCGACCGCATTGAAACCGACCATCCGGGCTATGACGAGTATCGCTACAATCTGGCAGAGATTGGTCACAATCCCTATGAGCTTGCATCTCTGCTGACCGTAGAATTTGAAAACTATACGAGAAGCCAGGTGCAGGCGCGGCTCCAGAGTATTCTTGAAGCGCAGTATGAGCTGAAGTTGGAGGAAAAGGTGGAAATCCGGACAAGGAAGGAAACCCGTGTGGGCTATCGCTACAATCCAATCACCGGAACCGGACACACCTACACCTATCAGGTGACGGTACAGTATGAGTATAAAATCCTCAATGTAACACTGCTCAATCGGGGCGTTGACTATGTTGCAAGAAATTCCGGCCTTACAGATGACCAGCTGCAACGATACGAAGTCACACTGGAGTGCCGGGGCAATCGAGATGACCTGTTTGCAGGCATAGCCTTTGCAACGCCGGATGGCGCGGGTTCCAGCGGAGAATACCAGGATTACGACATTCCGGGCGAAGCTCTGACGGATGAAAAATTCCGGAAGATGATTACCGAAGCAGAGAAATATCTCGGTTATCCCTATGTTTGGGGCGGCAGCTCGCCGAGTACCAGTTTTGACTGCTCCGGTTTTGTAAGCTGGGTCATCAACCACTGCGGCAATGGCTGGAATGTAGGCAGGCAGACGGCCAACGGTCTGATGGGAAAATGCGACATTATCCCGAAGAGTGAGGCAAAGCCCGGAGACCTGATCTTCTTCCAGAAAACCTACAACACCAGTGGCGCATCCCATGTGGGCATTTATGTCGGCAACGGGATGATGATCCACTGTGGCTCACCAATTTCCTATGCTTCCATTGAGACGAGCTACTGGCGGCAGCACTACTACTGCATGGGAAGAATTCGATAAAAATAGGGCGTTTATTCGCCCGGAAAGGATACGATATGAGCTTGAAACTGGAAAAGATTGCTGCGGAGCGCGAGAAAGCCCGCAGGAAACGCGATGAATGGGAGGAGCGCAGAAAGGAATGGGACAGAAAGTACCACGAGCAGGAAAACAGCGAAATCTGTGAAATGGTACATGCCCAGAGCCTGACCCCGGAACAGCTGGCAGTCATCATTCAGCTGGCGCAGGCTGCGGTTCCCAACCCGGAGAACCTGAAACTGGATGAGAAAGAAACGGAGGATATGGAATGAAAAAGATGATGGCAATGCTGCTTGCCAGCGTGATGGCGGCAGGAACCTTTACGACCACTGCATTTGCCTATACGGGCGATGATGTGCAGAAGAACACGCCTGTCAGTACCGCTGCACAGGAGACGGATGCAGCAGAAAGCACAAATGCGGGGAAAACGGACAATACCGACAGCATCGAAATCGACCCGGACATGCAGGTTCTGCCGGATGGCTATGAGGTCTCTACGGATGCGGATGGGAACCTGATCGTTACGGTGGGCGGCAAAGAATACAATATCGGCAGCGAAAAGTCCCAAAAGCAGACTGGTACGGTGGTGCCGGGGATCACCAGTCTGCATTTTCGTTCCGGTCCCGGCATGGATCAGGAGATTATCGGATATCTGCATTCCGGCGATACGGTGGAGATTGTCGAAAAATGCGGTGACTGGTATAAGGTAAACTTCAACGGCAAAACCGGGTATGCACATGGAAAGTACCTGAATGTCACGGATTCTGCAAAAGACAGCAGCATGTTCAGTGAAGATGCGCTGAAGCTGTTTCTGGATCTGATGCAGAGTGGAATGTCATACGAGGATGAGACGAAATCCAGTGCAGCTTTGACTCCGGAAGGAAATATGACGCTGGTGGACGATATCGGTGAGGAAGAAGATAAATCCAGCCAGCAGTTCATTACGCTGGTGACAAAGGCGGGCAACACCTTTTATCTGATCATCGACCGCGATAAAGACGGCAACCAGAATGTGCATTTCCTGAACATGGTGGACGAGGCCGATCTGCTTGCGCTGATGGATGAAGAGGAAGCTGCCAAGTATCGGGAGAAGGAGCCGGAAGTCACGGAACCTGCGGAAACCGAAAAGCCGCAGGAGACGGAACCGGCACCGGAAGAGCAGAAAACAGAGAGCGAGCAGAAGAAATCGTCTCCGCTTCCGATGATTATGCTGCTTCTGTTTGTGATCGGTGCAGCCGGTGTCGGCGGTTATCTCTATATCAAGATGAAGGGCGTAAAGCCTGCGTCCAAGAAAAATCAGCCGGACCCGGATGCGGATTATCACGATGAGGATGAAGATACGCTCCAGCTGCCGGAGGATGATGGTGACGAGGACGAAGAAGTGGATGTCAACGAGGATTATGAAGCGGAATCGGACGATGAACCTGTCTGATTAACGCAGCGTTGACCGGTGGGGCGGCTGAAAAGCCGTCCCCTTTACATAGCCAAATGGTTGGTGGGTGAACTGTTTTGAGCTATGAAGCTATGGACTCTGTAGGCGATATCTGATAAAATAGAAAGTAAGAACAGCTCAACAACTCGGAATTTTACCATCCAGCATCTCTCAAAAATAATAGGCATATTTTCATATAGTGTTGATTAAATGTCTATAAGTGCTCATATTCTGCGCATTTTGATCTGCATTTATTCATATCTATAAATCATCAAATACGTATTTATATTGGTATCTGGATTTTCGCCCTTCACACCCGTTCTCGTACGATCATGAGTGCATACCCCAGCAGGTTCGTTCCGTGCCACTTTTTCACGTCGAGTCGATCTGGGTCCTTCATCGATAAGCCGATGCCCCAGATGTGGTCCTTGACGGCGCACTCTGCGAGGATGGCGTCGCCGGTGGATTTGAGCTGAGCCTTCAGGTCTTCGTTCTGCTCAAACTTTGCGAGGAGGCCTTCGTAGACGAGGATCTGGCGCATGCCGTTCCATCTGCTTTCATCATAGTTTGAAACCTGGCGGCCCAGTTCCTTGATGCGGCCGACGTCATCGGTTTTCAGGATTTCTGCGGCGACCTTCTCGTCCCGAAAGCAGCGCGCCTTCTGGTACATCATGTACTGCTCCATGGATGAAAACCGGATGCCGTCCTTTTCGAAATCCGACCGATACCAGTTACTCAAATATCCGTATTCCTCATCCGGGTTGTGAAAGCCGATGATCTGCTTTGTATTCATAATCCGTTCCTCCTGTCTATATGCTGCAGATGGTTTTCTGCACTATGATCATAGCACTGTTCTACGACAAAATTTTTCACATCATACGCCTGATTTCGGCTGTCTTTATATAAATCCGTACTTTTTTCCCAGGTTCTCGGCTACCTGGGCGCCGGTTTTGCACTTTCCATCTGCGATATCCTGTCTCGCCTCCGAAAGCTGACTCAGCATCTCCTATTTACGGATGTTCTGGTAGTACCGGACCGGTTTCCCGTGCTCTTCGGCGTACTGGATTTCCGAGCGGGTGCTGTCACCGATGTAGCCGCCGACGTTGATGACGTAGATTTCGTCAGCCATGTCGATTTTCCGTTTGTGCATGTCGTCGAGCATTTCCTTCGTTTTCGAGAGGGTTCCTTCGTCCATGCCGTCCCAGACTTCCTGATCGCCGGCGTGGCCGAAGAGCCCGACGCTGATGACGATATAACCCGCAAGCGTCAGCCGCTTCTGGGCATCCATGAACTGCTCTTTGAAGCGGGTGCTGCCACAGAGCGTGACTACTTTATATTTTCCTACCATCTATCTTTCTCCATACTTCGCTCAGCAGTTCTTCCACTGCCTGTTCAACACGTTCATCTGTATCGTCTTTTAATGTCAGAGCCAGCGAGAGCGCGTCAACGCTATGTCCAGTAGCTAAAATCCGAGGATCGTATCTCCACATTTCTACCGCCACCTGAGTCTTCGAATCCTGAAGTCTGTTTGTCATAACGTTTTTCCATTGAGATATTTTATCTGTCGCATAGCACTCGACGGCTGGTGCGCTCAGCATCGAATATTCTGCCAGTGCCGAATATCCGCTTACCAGCATATCCGCCCCAATATACTCCTTCGGAACATAGACCGTTCGCTTTACCGGATTCAACAGAGTCTCTTCCGCTTTCTGAAACAGCACTTCCGGCGGATCTTCGGACAGCAGAATTTTCTGCACACCAGCTTTCTTTATCTGCAACAGCCCCATCTCCTCCAGCTGTCTCGATGCTCTCGATATAGACGTAGCTGTCAGCTTTAAATCCTTCGCTGCCTGGCTCGACGGCAGTTCTTTCGTGCCGCCGTAAATAAAATGCAATAAAAGCAGCTGCGCCGACGGAAGCAGATCTTCTCTTGGCTGCTTCTCCGCATCGCACCGCTCCTGCAAATACACGCTCATAAACGGCAGATAGATTTGTTTTCCATCTACGATAAACGGGATCTTTTCACGAAGCAGATATTCCTTTTGACGATAACTGAGTTCGTTTAGCACCAGCACGACAGGCAGGTTCTCTTTTTTCTGTATACGGGCAATATGCTTTTTCAGCACTTCGATCTGCTCCAACTCTGTCTTTGGATAAAGAAAAATCACTTTCTGTCCATCCATGGATACCTTCTGTAAACGATACCTTACAGCTATATAATTGGGCAGATGGTCAAACTCTGCGCGCTGAACTGTCGCTTTAATTCCCAGAACTTTATAGAGATATTCCATATGTTCTCCTTCTATTTAACTCTATTTTTGTATTATAACTTGTTTTAAGTTAAGTTTCGATATTAAAGTTAAGATAATTCAAAAAAATCATCAGGAAGCGGAAATATCATAAGAATAATTTAACACCATGGCACCTTCTTTTTCCTCTCAGATTTCCGTGCTCTGCCACTTTTATGAGCGTTCTTTTCAGTATTTTGCCACTTTCATGAGGGAATAATCCGTGCTTCATTACACTTTCATGAGCGAATTTATGCTGTAATATGACATTTTCATGAGGGAATTGGTGCTTCGATGCGACGTGAGGAGGTAGTGGGCGGAGGCATGGGCGCGATAAAGGCAACGAGTGCGAATGGGTGGACGCGACGTGAGAAGGTGGAGGGTGCGGACGCGTGGGCGCGGAGTGAGCAGGCGGAGGGCCGAGACATTGGCCCGGGAAAAGTGAGCAGAAATATACGAGTGTCAACGGGAGGGTTTTATGGTACAACTAGAAGTAGTTTTTTGATGGAGGTGCCTATGGAGCCGAAGGTCAGTATCATCGTGCCGGTGTATAACGCGGAGAAGAGTCTCGCGCGCTGTGTGGACAGTATTCTGAATCAGGAGTTTCGGGATTTCGAGCTGATCCTCATGGATGATGGAAGTAAGGATCGGTCCGGGGAGATCTGCGACGGATATGCGCGGGCGGATGCGCGCGTGGTGGTCGTGCATAAGGAGAATACGGGGGTGTCGGATACGCGAAACCAGGCGATCGCGCGGGCGCGGGGTACGTTTCTGCAGTTCGTGGACAGTGATGACTGGCTGACGGCGGATGCGACGAAGCTGATGGTGCGGGCGGCCGAGGAGACGGGCTGCGACATGGTGATCGCGGATTTCTATCGTGTCGTCGGAGAGATGGTGTCGCGGAAGGGGGATATCGACGCGGACCAGGTGATCGGGCGTGAAGCGTTCGTTGGCTTCATGATGGAGAACCCGGCGGACTACTACTATGGGGTGCTGTGGAATAAGCTGTACCGGCGCTCGCTTGTGGAGGCGCACGGGATCCGGATGGATGCGAAGCTCAGCTGGTGCGAGGATTTTCTGTTTAATCTCGAGTATGTGCGCTATGCGACGACGTTCTATGCGCTGCGGACGCCGGTCTACTATTATGTGAAGACGAAGGGTTCGCTGGTGAATCAGAAGATCAGCTTCGCGCGGACGGTGGAGATGAAACTCGCGATGTTCGAGTGCTACAACGACTTCTTCAAGCATGTGCTGGATGAGGATGCGTATGAGCGGAAGCGGCTGCAGGTCTATCATTTTCTAGTGGATGCGGCGAAGGATGGTTTCGTGTTCCCGGCGACGATTCCGGGGACGCAGAAGCTCGGTGAGGAGCGGAGCCAGGCGCTGCAGGAGGTGATTTCGGAGGATGGGATCATCGTGGAGAAGTACCGCGACCGGAAGCTGCTCGAGCGCTATCTCGAGTCGGTGGCGCTGAAGTATGATATGACGCTGGCGGAGCTGTCGCTGCTGCTGTATCGGAAGGACGCGGGAAAGGCGCTCACTCGAGGGGCTGAAGCGCAGATGCCTGCGCGGGAAGATGCCGTGGAGGCGACTGATCGAAAGGATGCCGGAAAGGCGCTGAGCCGGAAGGATCTCGCGGAGCTGATGCATATGAGCCGCGGGGATCTGCGCGCCGCGCTGCAGAAGCTGGTCTCACGCGGGATGCTCGAAGTGGTCGACGTGCCGAGGAAACGACGTGAAGCGGCGGAAATAGCCGAGGCGACCGGTCTTTTCGGAAAGCGTGGCGAGGCACAGGATGCAGACGCGAACGGAATGACGAAGAAAAAACGCGAGCCGCGGAAGATTCGTCTCGAGCTGCTGCCGGCGTCGGATGCGGTGCTGCAGGATATCGCGGCCGCGGAGCGTGACTACGAGCAGGCGAAGTTCCGGGGATTTACCGAGGACGAGCTCCGGCAGTATACAGCGCTCGAGCGGCGTGTGCAGGAGAACGAAAAGCAGATACTGCAGAAGTGAGGATGGGCAGACGAACACCATCAGCGATGCCTGGCGATGAGTCAGCGAGGGGCAGAATGCGTTGCGGCGAGGCACAACGCATGCGCGGAGTGATGATGTGGAGGGCCGAAACATGGGCACAAGCGAGTAGGAGGCGGTGACTAGCCGCCGTCCTCTCACACCACCGTGCGTACCGTTCGGTACACGGCGGTTTCAACAGTTGACGTGCATAGACTGATAAGCTGTGGCAAGATCATAAAAGCCCCAGTTTGTAGACCTAAAACAGAATACCGTTCCTTACATAGCAGTCATGCGCTTCG
>ERZ772991.2705-NODE-2705-length-11517-cov-7.663846_pt1 | contig 11517 bp, 9 predicted proteins | sample MGYA00511128_ERZ772991 | MGnify/ENA primary metagenome ERZ772991 (study PRJEB29015, sample SAMEA2737655) | human gut metagenome | biome: human gut; feature: human-associated habitat; material: faeces | place: China | collected 2012 ... | reverse complement strand
AACGTTCATTTAAAGCGTTGCTTCGTATAATGTATATACCGCAATTCTGGAATAATTGCAAGGTTTCGAGAAAAATAGTCTAAAGTTCAAATGCCTTGGATTTCTGGGGATAAGAGACTTGTAATATTCTGGCTATCTTAGTAAAATAGAGATGTCAGTGATCGTTTGTTTTGAAGTAAGGCAGGTGCGGCATCATGACTCCGGAAGCAAAAGCACGGGAACAAATTGACAAAAAGCTGCAGGAAAGCGGTTGGGTCATTCAGGATATAAAAACACTGAACCTGACTGTTGCGCTTGGGGTGGCAGTACGCGAATTTCCGACCAGTACCGGACCTGTGGATTACGCACTGTTCGTTGATGGAATGCCGGTTGGCGTTGCAGAAGCGAAAAAAGATGAAAAAGGCGAGGTGCTGACCGGCGTTGAGGGGCAGTCTGGTCGGTATGCAAACAGCCGCTTCAAATGGGTCAATCAGGAATACCGGATTCGGTTTGTCTATGAAGCGACCGGAAAATTGGTGCGTTTTACCGACTATGCGGATATAAAATGCCGCTCCAGAGAAATCTTCTCGTTTCATCGTCCAGAAACGCTAAAACGGTGGTTGAATGAATCCGATACCGTTCGCAACAACCTGAAACAGCTTCCGCCACTGGATGAGACCGGGTTCCGCAAATGCCAAATCAAAGCGATTCACGGACTGGATGATTCTTTTGCAAATAACCGGCCGCATGCATTGGTGCAGATGGCAACGGGCGCAGGCAAGACCTTTACGGCAATCACGGCGGCATATCGGCTATTGAAATACGGCAGAATGAACCGCATCCTCTTTCTTGTGGATACACGCAGCCTTGGAGAGCAGGCAGAACGTGAATTTCTGGCATACAAGCCCAATGACGACCCACGGAATTTCTCGGAGTTGTATAACGTCCACCGGTTGAAAAGCTCTTACATTTCTTCGGATGCACAAATCTGCATCAGTACGATCCAGCGGATGTACTCCATCCTCAAAGGGGAAGAACTGGACGAAAAGGCAGAAGAAACACCGTTTGCAGAGTATGTCACGGCAGAAAGCAAAGCCCCCAAAGAAGTTGTGTACAATGCCAAAATTCCACCAGAATTTTTTGATTGCATCATCGTAGACGAGTGCCACCGCTCCATTTATAACGTCTGGAGTCAGGTGCTGTCCTATTTTGATGCGTTTATCATCGGTTTGACTGCTACGCCGGATGCCCGGACGATTGGCTACTTCAACCAGAACTTTGTCAGCGAGTACACGCGGGAACAAGCCGTGCTGGATGGCGTTAATGTCGGCGAGGACATCTATCTGATCGAAACCAGTGTCACGAAAAACGGTGCATTCATCATGAAGCAGATGATCGAGCACCGCGACCGCCTGACCCGCGAAAAGCGGTGGGCACAGATGGACGAGGATGTATTTTATACCCAGTCTCAGCTGGATAAAAATATCGTGAATCCAAGTCAGATTCGGGCAGTGATCCGCACGTTCAAAGAGAAGCTTTATACCGAACTGTTCCCGCACCGCAAAGAAGTGCCCAAGACCCTGATTTTTGCCAAGACGGACAGCCATGCAGACGATATCGTGCAGATCGTCCGGGAAGAGTTTGACGAAGGCAACGACTTCTGCCGGAAAATCACATACAGTGTTCAGAATGCAGAGGCTGTCCTCAGCTCGTTCCGTAACGATTATTACCCTCGCATTGCGGTCACGGTGGATATGATCGCCACCGGAACAGATGTGAAGCCCATTGAATGTCTGCTTTTTATGCGGGATGTGCGCAGCCGGAATTACTTTGAGCAGATGAAAGGCCGAGGAACGCGTGTTCTGAGCAAAGACGACCTGCAAAAAGTAACGCCTTCTGCCACGGAAAACAAAGACCATTTTGTAATCGTGGATGCAGTGGGTGTAACAGAATCCAAAAAGACTGAGACCCGCACACTGGAACGGAAGCCCACCGTTTCCATGAAGGAACTGATGATGAACATCGCACTTGGCGCACGGGATGAGGACACGCTGACCTCGCTTGCAAACCGTGTGATTCGTCTCAGCTGCAAAATGGAGCGGAGCGAACACAAGCAGTTCCGGGAGACGGTTGGAAAGTCAGCCGAGCAGGTAGCTGAAGATTTATTGAACGCCTTTGATGAGGATATTATCTATGCCAAAGCCTGCGCCGAAAACGGGACATCTGCTCCCACGCCGGAGCAAAGCACCAAGGCGCAGAAAGCACTCATCAAGCAGGCGGTTGAGCCGTTCCAGAAGCCGGAGGTGCGTGACTTTATTGAGAATGTCCGCCGCAGCCACGACCAGATCATCGACAGCGTCAATCTGGATAAAGTTCTGTTTGCCGGGTACTCTGCGAACCGTGAGGAAAATGCCGACCGGGTGATTTCGACCTTCAAGGATTTTATTGAGGAAAACAAGGATGAAATTCTGGCCCTGCGCATCATCTACAACGAGCAATATAAAAATCGTCCGATGGTTCTGAAAAGCCTGACGGAACTGTACCAGAAGCTCTGTGCCAAAGGGGTTACGGTGGAGCGTCTATGGGATTGCTATGCCATCAAACAGCCGGATAAGGTAAAAAAGGGTACATTGGCGCAAATTACCGACTTGATTTCGCTCATTCGCTTCCAGTTGGGGTATGCGGACACCCTTTCCCCTTTCGCCGACCGGGTAAACTACAACTTCAAACAGTGGACCTTCCGCCGCAACACCGGTGCTGTCCATTTTACCGCAGAACAGATGGAATGGCTGCGCCTCATCAAGGAGCATATCATCACATCCCTGAGCATCCTGCCGGAGGATTTGGAGTACACGCCGTTCGACAGCAAAGGCGGCTTGGGTGGGTTCTATCGGGTGTTCGGGGAAAAGTATCAGGAGATTCTGGACGAAATGAATGAGGAATTGGTAGCGTAAGGATTTTATATGACAAAAAACTATGAACTTAAAACTCTAGGCTCTGCTGCAACCTATATAAACGGTAGAGCATTTAAACCCTCCGAATGGGAATCAACCGGTCTGCCGATTGTTCGGATTCAAAATCTAACAGATAAAAATGCAAAATGTCATTACAGTTCTGCTGCTTATGAAGAAAAATACAAGATTCATAACGGTGACCTTTTATTTGCCTGGTCAGCTTCTTTAGGTGCACATATTTGGAACCAAAATGATGCTTGGCTAAATCAACATATTTTTAAAGTAATTCCTAACGACAATATCGATAAGCTCTATCTTTATTACTATTTACAAAAAGTTATTGCTGAACTCTATTTAAAGACCCATGGGTCTGGGATGGTGCATATTACCAAAGGACCATTTATGAATACGTCCATTCCTGTACCCTCATATACAGAACAGTCCCGCATTGTTGCCCACATTGAAGAACTTTTCTCTGAGCTTGACAAGGCTGTTGGTACACTTAAAACTACAAAAGAGCAGTTAGAGGTATATCGACAGGCAGTCTTAAAGGCAGCATTTGAGGGGAAATATACCAAATGGTGGAGAAAAAATCATAATGTTTCGGCAAATGAAGAATATTGTGAACTGCGAAAAGAAAATCAAGTATTCAAGGATACATCAGGTGATGAAAACGAACTTTCACTAAATATTCCAGATGAGTGGATGAAAGTGAGACTTGGAGAAATTTTTGATGTAGAAGTTGGAGCCACGCCTAGCAGACAACACGCTGAATATTGGAATGGTTCTATTCCTTGGGTCAGCAGCGGTGAGGTGCGCTTTACCACAATCAACAAAACGCGCGAAATGATTACTGATATCGGATTAAAAAATGCTTCCACCAATCTTCAGCCTATCGGAACTGTCCTACTTGCAATGATTGGAGAGGGCAAAACGCGTGGACAGTCTGCCATTCTTAATATTCCTGCGGCGCATAACCAAAACACGGCAGCGATATTGGTTTCAAAGACTTTATGTCAGCCTAAATATATTTATTATTTCTTGCAGTTAAATTATGAAAATACTCGCCGTGTTGGTTCTGGCAACAATCAAAAAGCACTCAATAAAGAACGAGTGAGAGCTATTCGGGTTCCGTTTGCACCCATTGCGGAGCAATCCATTATTGTAAAAGAGATAGAAAAGCGTCTTTCTATCTGTGAAAATATCGAACAAACGGTTAATACCGCGCTTGCACAGGCGGATGCAATGCGGCAGAGTATTTTGAAACAGACGTTTGAAGGAAAAAAAGATGTATATTGAAAAGCTAGCGTATAAAAACGTAGGACCCGTACAGGATGTGAGAATCGATTTTCCATTCAACAACAATGGAACACCAAAACCTGTAATTCTTGTTGGTGAAAACGGCACAGGAAAGTCAACCATCCTGTCAAACATCGTTGACTCATTTTATGAAATGGCACAGCAATATTTTACAAATGCCACAACACCAATGGAAAGTGGCGGACATAATTTTTTTAAGACGATCCTGCCTGACGAAATTCATTCAGGAACGTCATATATGTATTCGTTCCTTTTGTATAACTGTAAGGAATCTCCGGATGAAGAACCTCCTATTTACTTATGTAAGTCTGGCAATGTTACAATTAATGATATTAAAGAACAAAACAATATCAATATTTCATCCATATCCGGAGATGTACAAGGAAACGAGAAAGTTTTGAATGCATCGTCCAAACAAGTCGAAACAATATGGAAAGAAAATGTGATTTGTTATTTTGGGCCAGACAGATATGAGCAACCCGTATGGCTTGGGGATTCCTATTATATAGCTTTGGATTATTTGCACCCAAAAGTTGAGGATCGATTTAATGGACGCCTTGAAAACCCTATTGCAGTTCACAATGTGACAAATTTGAATCTACAATGGTTGCTTGATGTAATTGCTGATTCTCGTGGAGATATTATAGGTGAATGGGATTCATTATCATTGGCTCATGTTTCTACCGCGAACCTTTTGTTAATGCGACAAGCAAGAGAAAATCTCGAAAAAATACTTAGCGTAATAATTGGAAAGGACGTTTACTTCCGTTTGAATTTCCGAAGTTTATATGGTTCAAGATTTCACATTGTACAAAGAGAAAATGACGATATAATATGTCCTACTTTAGACTCTTTATCAACCGGACAGATTGCTCTTTTCAATATGTTTGCAACAATTATTCATTATGCAGATAATAACGATATCACAAAAAGCATTCACTTAGACGAAATCACCGGAATTGTAGTGATTGATGAAATCGAACTTCATTTGCACAGTAAACTGCAAAAAGAAGTGCTTCCAAAATTGATTGCAATGTTTCCTAAAATCCAGTTTATTATAACTTCACATTCGCCTTTGTTCTTACTTGGAATGAGAGAAACATTAGGTGAAGATGCTTTTGACGTTTACGAAATGCCGAAAGGTCAAAAAATCAATGTCGAGTGTTTTTCTGAATTTTTGCGTGCGTATAATTATATTAAGCAGACACAAAAATTCAATAGTGATATTCAAGAACTTGCTCGTACTATTCCCACCGAAGGAAAACCACTTATCATCACCGAAGGCAGCACAGATTGGAAACACATAAAAACTGCATTTGCAGTTCTATCGAAAGATAGCCAGTATAATGACTTATTTACTGACTTAGAATTTGAGTTTTTAGAATATGAACCCAAAAACAGTAATACAGATGGTTTGAAACTAGAAATGGGAGATGTAGCTCTTTGTTCTTTGTGTGAAAACGCTGCAAAACTCCCTCATACCAGAAAATATATCTTTGTCGCAGATTGCGATGTAAAAACAACCAACGACAAGCTCGGAAACAAGGGAAAAGAATATAAATATTGGGGGAACAATACATATTCCTTAACACTTCCAATACCTCAAAATAGGCAGAATACTCCAGGAATTTGCATTGAACATTATTATTCAGATACTGAAATCAAAACAGAAGTGGATTTTGGTGGAGTAAAACGGCGTTTATACATTGGGAATGAATTTAACACCGCTGGCCATAATATGACGCTAGGTGTATACTGTGAAAAAAAGAATTCATGCGGACCTGAAAGTATTGCAATTATTGAAGGCACAAGTAAAGAACGTGTTTTTAGCTTCAATGACAATGAACGTTCAACAAATCTTGCACTGCCTAAAATGAAATTTGCTGAATATGTAAGTCAGCATCCGAATGAATTTTCTTTTAGTAACTTTATAGAATTTTTTAAAATACTTAAACAAATCATCTTAGAGGAATCTGAATGAGTGAACAATCCACTAATATCGTCTCCAAAGTATGGGGACTTTGCAATCCGCTGCGGGATGACGGCGTATCATACGGCGATTATCTCGAACAGCTTACTTACCTGATCTTTTTGAAAATGTCCGATGAATATTCCCGCCCGCCTTATAAGCGGGAAACCGGTATCCCAAAGGGGTATTCGTGGGCAGATATGAACACCCTCAAGGGTGCGGAACTGGAAAACCAGTACCGTGCTACGCTGGAGCGGCTGGGCGAAGAAGGCGGCATCCTCGGACAGATTTTTAAGGGCGCTGTCAATAAAATCAGCAATGTTTCCATCCTGTACCGTGTGGTGCAGATGATCGACAAGGAAAAATGGGTCTCCATGTCCTCTGATGTGAAAGGCGAGATTTACGAAGGATTGCTGCAAAAGAATGCAGAGGACGTAAAAAGCGGCGCAGGACAGTATTTTACCCCTCGCCCGCTCATCAAGGCAATGGTCGCCTGCTTGCGCCCGGAACCCAATAAGACCATTGCTGACCCTTGTTGCGGCAGCGGCGGCTTTTTCCTTGCGGCACAGGCATTCCTTGCAGACCCAAACAACTATGCGCTTGATCGCCCTCAGAAAGAGTTTTTGAAGAACGAAACGTTTTACGGTACGGAGCTTGTGGTTGCGACGTTCAAGCTCTGCCTGATGAATCTGTACCTGCATAACATCGGCGACCTGTATGGAAAAGTTCCGGTTACGCGCGGGGATGCCCTGTTGTCGGACCCCGGATATCGCGTGGATTATGTGCTGACGAACCCGCCGTTTGGTAAGAAGTCTTCGATTACTTTTACCAACGAGGGAGACGAAACCGAGGAGGAAGAAAAAGAAGACCTTGTTTATAACCGACAGGACTTCTGGACAACAAGCTCCAACAAGCAGCTGAATTTTATCCAGCATATCAATACGATTCTCAAACCCACCGGAAAGGCTGCAGTTGTTGTGCCGGACAACGTACTGTTTGAGGGTGGTGCGGGAGAGATCATCCGAAAAAAGCTGCTGGAAACGACCGACTTGCACACGATCCTGCGCCTGCCGACCGGCATCTTCTATAAACCGGGCGTCAAGGCAAACGTGATCTTCTTTGATAAGCGTCCCGCCAGTCCGGAACGCCAGACGAAAGAAGTCTGGATCTACGATTTTCGCACAAATGTTCATTTCACTCTGCGTCAGCATCCGATGACGGACGCTGATTTGCAGGATTTTATCAAGTGCTACCACCCGGAAAACCGCCACGAACGCACAGAAACATGGTCGCCTGAAAACCCGGAGGGCCGTTGGCGCAAATTCTCCTTAGAGGAGATTTTGGAACGGGATAAAACCAGTCTTGATATTTTCTGGCTGAAGGATAAGTCTCTTGCTGATTTGGATAATCTTCCCGAACCGGATGAGCTTGCGGCAGACATTATTGAAAATCTGCAAAGCGCGCTGGAGAGTTTTCAGGAATTGATGAGTCAGCTGAAAAAGAACGATTGATGGGATGTGGGCAAGATCGAAAATTTCAGGAATAAGCCAAAGAAAACAGCGGTAGAACTGGTGCAGATGCTCCGGGACGAAAAGGGAATCCAGTTTAATATCATGTCAGAAGAACAGGCCGTTGAATATTTTTCACGGCGAAACAATTATTTGCGGACAGCTTCCTATCGCAAAAACTATCCGAAGCACATTGCCGGTCCGAATGAGGGTAAGTACATCAATCTCGAATTTGCATATTTAACGGAACTTTCTACGTTGGACTTCTACCTGCGCGAAATCCTGCTGGAAATGTGTATTGATGTAGAGCACGATTTGAAAGTCTCGCTTTTGCGCGAACTGGAGGCTGATTCAGACGAGGACGGCTATGCGCTTGTCCGGGATTTTCTTGCGCAAAATCCAGAAATCTTATCTTCTATCGAACGAAAAACCGATGCATCTTTTACGGGAGAACTGATTGAAAAGTACTTCGGAGTCTGTTCAGTATTCTCCGCTCAGGGAACACAGTCGTATCTTACAACGCGAATCTATTCCGTTGATTGCCCGATATGGGTTCTGGAAGAGCTGATCGGTTTTGGAGAATTTCTGCGATTGTACCACTTTTATGCCGAACGGAATCCGCAGTTCAAGCCGCTGATGAATCAACGTGTTCTGAACCCAGTCAAAAGTCTGCGCAATGCTTGTGCACATAATAACTGCCTTCTGAATGTACTCTCTCGGACAAGCACGACAAAACCATCGCCTGAAGTTTCGGCATTTGTCGCCTCCTTTGACAACATTTCAGCAGGTGAACGCCGCAGCAAGCTGACAAGCCGCCCGATGTTTGAAATCGTCTGTTTACTGTACGCTTATACAAAAATTGTAAGCCCTTCTGTCAAAAAGCGGCGGATGGCGCAACTATCAGAGCTGATTCGTGGCCGTTTGCAAAAGCATATGGACTACTTTGACGGTCCAACAGGAAATAAATTGGTCGCAACATCTTTTGATTTTTTGAAAAAAGTTGTTGACAATCTGATTTGATACGCATATAATGTATCTGATATTAAAAAGATTTATCTTTTGTGCAGGGGCCGTCACTGACGTCGCCTGCATTTTCTTTTGTACAGGATCCTATGTTGCCCGCTCAGAAAAGTTCATGAAGGGTGTGGATATCCTGGAGCAGATGATACCCGGTATGCAGGAGAAAATCCTGTCCGGGCAGTTCAAAGTCCGTGATGCCGATATGCACCGCCTCGCCAGAGCTGATTTTCCGAACCGTAAGCAGATCGTGCACGAGATTCTGCACCCGGAAGACCGTCCCGCTCCGCAGTCGAGCTACTCACACTACTCTGGAATCAACTACTCCGCGCTGGAAGTTGCCGTCCGGCGGATTCAGCAGGACTTTGATTTTTTGATGAGATACTTGCCTAAGCTACCGGACGATTCCTACGCCAAAACTGAAACGCTAAAAATCCTCAAGCAGCACAAAGCGTATATGGCACAGTTTGAAGAAATGCTGAACGATGAAAAAATCGCATAACGACAGGCACTTGTAAGCCATCAACGAGCCACCAGCCGCAAGTGCAGGGCGGAAAGCATCCGCGCCCTTGCGCCTGATAAAAATTGGAACTTTGATTTTCTCGCCCGACTTTGCCACGGTGGGACGATCAAAGGAGCGTGCGTTTGAACAAAAAGAAAAAGTCCACAAACACTTCCCCCTATCCCGATGAAGTCATCGACCGTCTGGCACGGGCATTCTACCCGGCGATCCTTGCTTGCTGGAACAGCGAGGAAGGCCAGCTGGAGTTTGCTGCATGGCAGGCGGAACAGGCTCATCTTGCAGGAAAAGAAAAACAGGAAGTTCCCGTTGGGGAACTTCCTGCTGTACATATCGTTATTGTCTGTGGCTTTTGGCAGGGTGCGTCCGGGCGGGCGCACCCTGTTTTTGTTATATCACATAATGCAATTTAGATTCTATTAAAGACGAAATGATAAACTTCTCATCATATAATATAGATCACAAACGCTTACTCCAAACTCAATCGCCACATCTGGTATTTTAGCATTTTTACTCGGATTTTTGGGTGACAGACCACCATTCTTTTTTTCAAATGTTACTATTGTTAATTTTCTTACTGCCGCAGTTGCAATTAGCCATGGATCTGCAACACTTTCTCTTGACCACTCTGCAAGCGCACTTTGCTTATAGCATGTATTGCTTTGAACTGCACCTAAAACTCTACTATATTTTTCTATGATTTCGGGAGTTCTATGGTCAATGATGTTTATCCCCTGTAATGACTTCATCCAATTTGAAAGTTCATCATGACCCTCTGTTATTTCATTTTTCACCATATCTAAGAGAACAACTGAACCATCTTTAAGTTTTTCTTCTAGCTGTTCCCAAAAGCTAGGTGCGAGGTCAAACGGATAATACATAAGATGCGGTGTCAGCAAAGCATTTGTATCTATTAGAAAAACTTCTTGATTCACTTCGACCCACCCCCCATTTTGTTAACCAAATTTTCAAAGGTAGATCTATTGGTATTAGTAAGTCTAAAAGCGTCCGTGTATAAAGTTTTTCCTTCGTGAACACTTGAGACCAAGCTCTTGAAAAACCGTGTATCAATTCGGCTTGCCGCAGTTCTATAATAGTCTCCGCCACCGCCTTGCTCTTTTTCCTTTTTTCGTTTTTCATTGTAACGATTAACCGCAATTTGTGACAGCTTCCTATATACAGAATAATCAATATATCCGTTATCTAATGCTTTCCTTGCTATAACTGTCGTCCCACAGCTAAAATACTTTGTAAGCACATCAATCGTTTTAATTGGATCATCAAATTTATCGATTTCTTTCCACTTTTTCTCAAACATGACCTGTGGAACTAAAATTTCCGCAGCCACTGCATTAGATACACTTTCCGCCTTACTAACCCTTGTTCCAGAGCTATATCTGTCATTGTATAAACTATTATTTCCTATACATATATGAGCAAATTCGTGTAGCAAAGAAAATAGTTTCCCGTTAACCGAATCGTTTGAATTGATAAAAATTAATGGTACAAGATCATCTACCATCGCAAAAGCACGAAATTCATTTATGTCGAGCGGTCGATGCGTATTATTTCCAACAATACCACTCATCATAACAATAACGCCTGCTTGACTAATTTTATCTCTCAGTGTTTTAAAAGACTCTACAGCTGATTTGCTGTTTTCATACCATTTAATTTCTAACTCTAAAACTGTTCGGACATATTCGGCAAAGTCTTCAGTATCCACATTGTTTTTTTGGCTTCCAATAAATTCTGGAGCCTGCTGTTCTTCCTCTATAGCATGATTTCTAGCCCAATCCTGAACTTGTTCCATATCATGCATAACATCAATAATATTTCTGCTCGGATTCATTGCCGATGTGCTATCTATGGTTCTGTACTCTAATAACGGAAATTCTTCTTTGGGAGGTTCTTGGAGGAAAAAATACCCAAATGGGATTCCAGATGCTTTACTAACTTTTTCGATCTGATTAAAAGTGGGCACTTTTTCACCACTTTTCCATATTGTTAAATACTTTACAACATCCCGCGGAACATTTTCTTGTTGAATATGTGCCATAACCCAGTCTAGCACATCTGGAGACAACTTCACGTTAATCTGCATTATGACACCTCCTTTTAGTATTATAGCACAGATTATTTGCGATTAATAGTTCATTATCCTTAATTTTCATCTTTCACGGACACCTGCGTTAAATTTTCCGAAGAAAACAAATAATCCGAACCCATCTCCTATCGGAAACAAGTTCG
>ERZ772991.2689-NODE-2689-length-11589-cov-11.955003_pt1 | contig 11589 bp, 10 predicted proteins | sample MGYA00511128_ERZ772991 | MGnify/ENA primary metagenome ERZ772991 (study PRJEB29015, sample SAMEA2737655) | human gut metagenome | biome: human gut; feature: human-associated habitat; material: faeces | place: China | collected 2012 ... | reverse complement strand
TCCGGCGCACTGGGCTACACCATGCAGGTGGACGAGGGCAACCACTACCTGATGAACAAGGCCGAGCTGGAAAACAAGATCGCTACCCTGACCGGCGGCCGCGCCGCCGAGGAGGTAGCCTTCAATTCTATCACCACCGGCGCGTCTAACGATATCGAGCAGGCCACCAAACTTGCCCGCGCCATGCTGACCCGCTACGGCATGAGCGATGAATTTGACATGGTGGCGCTGGAGACCGTGAACAACCAGTATCTGGGCGGCGATACCTCGCTGGCCTGCAGTGCCCAGACCCAGCGCGAGATCGATCAGAAGGTGGTAGATCTGGTCAAGACCCAGCACGAAAAGGCCATCCGCATCCTGACCGAGAACCGCGCCAAACTGGACGAACTGGCCCAGTACCTGTACCAGAAAGAGACCATCACCGGCGAGGAGTTCATGGATATCCTCAACCGCGACGACACCGAAAATAAACCAGAAAATCCCTGAAAATAAAAATTTTTGAATCTTTTGCAATAATCCGGCCGCCGTATCCGTTTACAAAGCAGATACGGCGGTTTTCCATTGTGAATGCGCCGCAGCTGAACCATGGTTCCAAAAAAGATTATGATGCAAAAAAACAAGGCAGTCCCTGCGGCTGCCGTTTTCAGGAGGTATTTCCTATGAAGATGCTGAACAAAAAGTTTGTCCGTACCCTGAGCTGTGCCGCTGTGGCGGTGTGTGCCGCTGCCATGCTGAGCGTGGGTGCATTTGCCGCCGAGGTGGATTCCACCTGCGTGGAGGGCTATCTGCCCCCGCAGGAGCAGATGGTGCAGGGTGACATCGCACTGCACAGCGGTGACGTTGCCGTGGGCGAAAAAGACCCCAGCTACGGCGGCTACGGTGCCCCGGAGGGCAATCCCATTCAGGGCAATATCATGCTGATCTCCGGCGATGAGCTGGCCGACACCGCAAAGACCGAGGCACGCTACACCGTCAAGGGTCTGCTGGGCAAGCAGCTGCTGTACACCGCCCGCCAGAAGGACGGCGTGCTGACGCTGGACGTCCCCGCCGAGGTGGCTACTTTCCGCACCACCATCGAGGATATGCAGACTTTGCAGGCCAACGGCGTGAAAACGCTGGTGCTGGTGACCGAGAAGAACACCACCACTCTGAACCTCTCGCTGCTGTGCGAGGGACAGAAGTCCGGCACCCGCGTCACCCTGCGGCATCTGGGCAGCAATGCTACCCTCTCTGTGGGTCTGCGCTGCCGCCGCGACCTGCTGATCGGCCGCTGAGTAAGACGGTTTGAAATGCCCGCCGCCTGCGCTTTGGGCATGATGCAAGGAAAAATTATTTTTATTAGAGCAATACCGGAGCGTCTGCGGACGCTCCGGTATTGCATTTTCACGGGTTGGGTCGTAAAAGATAAACGAGATGACAAGACCCCCGGCGGGCAGCCGGGGGTCTTGTCGCACACTTATGGAGACTTGGACAGGAATAAAAGGAAGATCACATTCCCTTTGCGGGAAAGAGAATCGCTGCTTACTTGCCGCGGACGGCTGCGAAGCCGGCTTCCAGATCGGCAAGGATATCATCAATGTGCTCGGTGCCGATGGACAGGCGGATGGTGTTCTGGTAGATCTGCTGCTCGGCCAGCTCGGCATCGGTCAGCTGGCTGTGGGTGGTGGAGGCCGGGTGGATGACAAGGCTCTTCATATCCGCCACGTTGGCCAGCAGAGAGAAAATCTTCAGGTTGTCGATGAAGGTAAAGGCCTCCTCGCGGCCGCCCTTGATGTTAAAGGTAAAGATGGATGCGCCGCCGTTGGGGAAATACTTCTGGTACAGGGCATGATCCGGGTGATCCGGCAGCGAGGGATGGTTCACCTTTTCCACCTGCGGGTGGTTGGCAAGGAACTCCACCACCTTTTTGGTGTTCTCCACATGACGCTCAATGCGCAGGCTCAGCGTCTCGGTGCCCTGCAGCAGCAGGAAGGCGTTGAAGGGGGAGATGGTAGCGCCGGTATCACGCAGCAGGATAGCGCGGATGTAGGTGACAAAAGCGGCAGGGCCTGCGGCATCCGCAAAGGAGACGCCATGGTAGCTGGGGTTCGGGGCGGCAATGTTGGGGTAACGGCCGCTGGCCTTCCAGTCGAAGTTGCCGCTGTCCACGATGATGCCGCCCAGCGTGGTGCCGTGGCCGCCAATGAACTTGGTGGCAGAGTGCACCACGATGTCTGCGCCGTGCTCGATGGGACGGATGAGGTACGGGGTGCCGAAGGTGTTATCAATGACCAGCGGCAGGCCGTGCTTGTGGGCGATGGCGGCAATGGCGTCGATATCCGGGATATCGCTGTTGGGGTTGCCCAGCGTCTCCAGATACACAGCCTTGGTGTTGGGCTGGATAGCGGCCTCCACCTGTGCAAGGTCGTGGGCATCCACAAAGGTGGTGTTGACGCCGAACTGGGTCAGAGTGTGCGCCAGCAGGTTGTAGCTGCCGCCGTAGATGGTCTTTTGTGCCACGATGTGGTCACCGGCCTGTGCCAGTGCCTGAATGGTGTAGGTGATGGCGGCTGCACCGGAAGCGGTAGCCAGTGCTGCCACGCCGCCCTCCAGCGCTGCGATGCGCTTTTCGAACACATCCTGCGTGGAGTTGGTCAGACGGCCGTAGATGTTGCCTGCATCGGCCAGACCGAAGCGGTCGGCGGCGTGCTGGCTGTTGCGGAACACATAAGACGTGGTCTGGTAGATGGGCACCGCACGGGCATCGGTGGCGGGGTCGGCCTGCTCCTGACCGACATGAAGCTGCAGGGTCTCAAATTTATATTCAGACATTGTTATTTACCTCTCTTTATATACCAAAAGTATTATTATTGTGTATAAAAAATCCCGATGCGTTTTCAAAGGCGCACCGGGCAGTGTGGTCTACCGGAGCTGCTGCTGTCACATTCGGGTGCACATTCGCACAGCCGAGGGCAACATACAGTACACATCCGATGCCGGTGCCCGGTTGGTATGCATTCGCCCACAGCGATAATTTGCGTGCAGCAGTTCTTTCCAGATCAGCTTCATCTTTGTGCCCTCCTTCCGGTAAAACTTTTCCATTCCTCTATGTACCACCTGCCGGGGAACCTCTGTTTCATTTCCCTACAAGACTGGTGGATTGGATGTTTGCATTATATCCCGTTCTACCTAGTTTGTCAATAGGTTAATTCCACTTTTTTCAAGGATGTATTTTTTGCATGATAATTTTGCCTGTGCCGCCCGCGTCCGACAGCATTTTGTACAGCGACCCCTCTGAACAAAAACGAAGCCCGGAACGTCTGCGGACGCTCCGGGCTTCGTTTTTTCATAAAATGGTCAGACCTGCTTTGTCTCTTCTGTCCGGGTGGAAATGCTGAACAGCACAAAGCCGATGACAAACAGGATGGCAATGGAGCCCACACCCACGTTGGCGCTGCCGGTCAGCTGGCTGCCCACGCTGACGATCATGGTGCCAAGGAAGGAGGCGCCCTTGCCGCAGATGTCGAACAGGCCGAAGTATTCGCCAGATTTTTCCTGCGGGATGATCTTGGCAAAGTGGCTGCGGCTCAGCGCCTGCACACCGCCCTGGAACATACCCACCACCACGGCAAGCACCCAGAACTGCCACTGACTCTTCAGGAAGAAGGCAAAGACGGCAATGCCGGTATAGGCCGCGATGCACACCGGGATCAGGGTCTTGGACGCGTATTTCTGGCTCAGGCGGCCAAAGATCAGCGCCGAAGGGAAAGCCACGATCTGAGTGACCAGCAGCGCCAGCAGCAGGCCGGTGGTATCCAGCCCCAGTGCCGTGCCGTAGGCAGTGGCCATATCAATGATGGTATACACGCCGTCGATGTAGCAGAAGAAGGCCAGCAGGAACCAGAACACCTGCTTGTCCTGCGGCAGATGCTTCAGGGTCTGCCCAATGCGCACAAAGCTCTGGCGGATGGCGTGCTGCTCCACCTCCACATAGTTGATCTGGCGGTACTTTTTCAGCAGCGGCAGGGTGACCGCCAGCCACCACACAGCAGTAATGACCAGCGCGATGGACAGCGCGGTCATCTGGCTGAGCCCCACCACACTGCTGCCCAGCACCAGCGCCAGACAGACCACAAAGGGCACGCAGCTGCCGATATAGCCCCATGCGTACCCGCGGGAGGACACCATGTCCATCCGCTCCGGGGTGGTCACATCGCCCAGCATGGAGTCGTAGAACACCAGACTGCCGGAGTAGCCGATCTTGGCAATGATAAAAATGACCAGAAAGGCCAGCCAAGTGCCCGCCAGACCCATGGCGCAGCAGCCGATGACGCCCACAAAGAGGCAGAGCATGAAGATGGGCTTTTTAAAGCCCTTGGTGTCAGCCAGCGTGCCCAGAATGGGGCCCAGAATGGCGGTGACCACCGTAACGATGGAGCTTGCGTAGCCCCAGTAGGCCAGATAGTCCACCTTGCTCACGCCGCCGGCTTCGGCCAGCGCATTGAAGAAGATGGGCACCAGCGTGGCAATCATCAGCACAAAGGCCGAGTTGCCCACATCGTATAGGATCCATGCCCGCTCCAGCGGTGTCACCTTGAATTTTTCAGTTTTCATCGTATTTCCCTTGTCCTCTTTGCACCGCCGGGCGGCGCGTTTTTTAAAACTCCCCAAAGGTATGGTCGTAGGCGGCGTCCAGCGGCTCGTCCGTGTCCAGCTTTGCCACATACTCTAAGATCAGCCGCTCTGCCAGCGGCAGCGCCCTGGCGTACAGCGCATCCAGCTTGCGGTTGCTCTCGGTGCACTGCGGGTTCGGCTGCGGGTTTGCCACAAGGCCGTGCATCCCATCGTACTTGCCCAGCACCTTCATGCCGGTCAGCACCACCCAGCGCTTGACCGGGTTCGAAGCCTGCAGCACCTTATGCACCAGGATCATCCCCTTCAGGGATTCCAGTGCGGTCTGCTCCGAAATATCCTTGTAGAATGGCGCAATAACCCGGGCGTTCTCTGCGCTGGGGTGGATATGGCTGGCGGTAAAGAAGGTCAGCGGGTCATAGCCGTCCCGGCGCAGCAGCATATTGTCGAACTCGGTCTCGATCTCACAGTGAGTCACACCGCTCTCTCGGGTAAACTGTTCCACAAAGGGGTGGCAGGTGCTGTCCAGCGCAAAATGGCACACAAAGCCCAGCGCGTAGGCCAGCGCAGCCTCGCGGTCGGCTTCCTCGTGCACCACCCGCCGTGCCCGGTCAAAGAACGTTCTGCCCGGCTCGTCGTGCATGGCGTTGCCCAGCGCGGCGACCGGGGTGGACTTTTCCGCATGGTAATAGAACAGCACATCCGGCCCGTGCAGGCCGATATCGTACAGCTCCCGGTGCGCCTCCAGCTTTTCCCGCAGCGGCGCGGGCAGATGGTCCAGCACATTTGCGCCAAAGCGGCGGTGTGCGTAGGTAGAGGGCATTTCTCATTCCTCCTTCTTGCAGTGCCAGCGCCCGCCGCTCTGTTCCGGCTGCACTGACCAAAAATTCTATCGTTTCCAGTATAGCAGAAAGTTTGCCGACCTTCTACCCTTTTGTGTCTGTTTTCTGTAAAAAGTTTTAATAATTTTGCTGTACCTCCCGCCAAATAAAAGAGGCTTCCGGAATGCCCGCAGACATTCCGGAAGCCTCTTTTCGATTATTTCAGGTTCACACGCTCTCATAGCCCTGCGGCATCTCGCTCTTGCGGTCGCGGGACATCAGGTTGCGCAGCGCATCGCTGGCGCTCATGCCCTCCTTGACGATGGCGTTCACCGTCTGGGCAATGGGCATTTCCACATGGTACTTCTCGGCCAGCTCCATGGCGGCGGGCAGGGCGTTGATGCCCTCCACCACCATGCCGACCTCCTTCACAGCCTGCTCCGGGCTTTCGCCCTTGCCGATCAGGATACCGGCGCGGTTGTTGCGACTGTGCATACTGGTGGCGGTGACGATCAGATCGCCGATACCGGCCAGACCCGCAAAGGTCTGGACATTGCAGCCCATGGCCACGCCCAGCCGGGCGATCTCGGCAATGCCGCGGGTGATCAGAGCGGCGCGGGCGTTATCGCCGTAGCCAAGGCCGGTGGAGATGCCGACACCCAGCGCGATGACGTTCTTCATAGCACCGCTCAGTTCCACGCCCTTGATATCAGTGTTGGTGTACACGCGCATACAGGTGTTGCTGAACACCTCCTGCACTACCTCGGCAGCCTCCAGATCCGGGCTGGCGGAAACGATGGTGGTGGGCAGATCCAGCGCCACCTCCTCGGCGTGGGTGGGGCCGCTGAGCGCCACCAGACGCACCGCCCGGGGGCCGTTCTCGTGGCTCAGCTCGTCGGCAAGGATCTCGGTCATGGTATATAAGGTATCGGGCTCAATGCCCTTTGCCACATCCACGATGATCTGGCCGGAGCGGATATAGGGCCGCGCCTTGGCCGCCGTGGCGCGCACGAACACCGACGGCACCGCAAACAGCAGCACGTCCTTGCCGGTGCACACTTCCTCTATGCTTTTGGTAAAACGCAGCTCCTGCGGGATGACCATTCCCGGCAGATTGGGGTGCACCCGGGTGGTGGAAAGGTTGTCCACCTCGGCCTCAATGGCCGACCACACCTGCACATCGTTGCCGCTGACGGTCAGCATCCGTGCCAGAGCCATGCCCCAGGTGCCTGCACCCAGAACACCAATACTAAACTTTTTCACGTTCGTATCCTCCGTGTCTGCACCGGGCAAGGGGCAAGCCCCTGCCGGTGGATTTGCGCCGCGCCGGGCCGTTGCCCCGCACCCGCGCACTGTTATGTTCATTGTACACGAAAGCGCCCACAGCGTCAAGCATCTGCCGCATTGCACAAATATTTAACAAGTTTATGCAATTTTTCGGGCACATCACACGTTTTGTGCAAACTGTTTGCGCTGCGGGGCATTTCATGCTATTATAGTATTCTGGTAGGTTTTGTAGGGATTTGTGATTCAGTCTCTTGACTTTGACCCTACTTTAAGGTATATACTGCTTTAGCCGGCAAAAGCCTTGCCGGTCTGCGCATTTTATTTTGAGGAAAAAACGATGTTTGAAGCACTTTTATCCAACCGCACGGTCAGCGTGCTGATGGAGGCGCTGCCCCGCATCCTGACGGCAGGCCTGACCATGACCATTCCGCTGACCCTTCTCTCCTTCTTTTTTGCCATGATCATCGCAGTGGCGGTGGCGCTGGTGCAGTACGCCAATGTGCCGGTGCTGCGGCAGATCGCCCGGTTCTATATCTGGGTCATCCGGGGCACGCCGCTGCTGGTACAGCTGTTCATCATCTTTTACGGCCTGCCCAGCGTGGGCATCATGCTGAACGCCTTTCCGGCGGCAGTCATTGCCTTTGCCTTCAACGAGGGTGCCTACTGCGCCGAGACCATGCGCGGTGCGCTGGAAAGCGTACCGCAGGGGCAGCTGGAGGCCGGGTACTGTGTGGGCATGAGCTGGTGGCAGATCATGCGCCGCATCGTGCTGCCGCAGGCACTGCGCACCGCTGTGCCTGCGCTGTCCAACTCCCTTATCGGTATGATCAAGGACACCTCGCTGGCGTCCAATATCACGGTGGCAGAGCTGTTCATGGCCGGGCAGCGGGTAGCCGCCCGCACCTACATCTTTCTGCCCATCTACTGTGAGGTGGCTGTGGTGTATCTGCTGTTCTGTACCGTCATCACCAAGCTGCAGGCGCTGCTGGAACGTCAGCTCAACGCCCGCGGCTTCCAGTAAAAAGGGAGGTGCGCACCTATGGCTATGTTAGAGATCCGCAATGTGCAAAAAACCTTTCGCACCTACGCAAAGCCCGGCCTTTTCCACCGCCCCGGTGCACGGAAGGTCATCAGTGATCTGCCCGTGCTGCGCGGCGTAGACCTGACCGTGGAAAAGGGCGATGTGGTGGCCATTCTGGGGCCGTCCGGCTCCGGCAAGACCACCCTGCTGCGGTGCCTGAATTTTCTGGAGACTGCCGATGCCGGGCAGCTGGTGTTTGACGGCGAAAGCTTTGACCTTGCCCATGCCAGCCGCGCCGACATTGCCCGGCTGCGCAAAAAGACGGCCTTTGTGTTCCAGAACTACAACCTGTTCCGCAACAAGACCGCCCTGCAGAATGTGACCGAAGGGCTGATCGTAGCGCGTAAGCTGCCCAAAGAGCAGGCGGATGAGATCGGCATGAAGATGCTTGCCAAGGTAGGCCTTGCCGACCGCGCCGACTACTACCCCCGCCAGCTTTCCGGCGGGCAGCAGCAGCGGGTGGCCATTGCCCGTGCCCTTGCCGCCGACCCGGAAATTATTTACTTTGACGAGCCCACCAGCGCCCTTGACCCGGAACTGACCGGCGAGGTGCTCAGCGTGATGCGGCAGCTGGCCGAGGAGGGTATGACGATGCTGGTGGTCACCCACGAGATGGGCTTTGCCCGCAACGTTTCCTCCAAGACCGTGTTCATGGAGAACGGCGTGGTGGTGGAGCAGGCACCCTCTCAGCAGTTCTTTGCATCCCCCAAGGAGGAGCGCACCCGGGCCTTCCTGCGCAGGATCGCCCATACGGAATAAAACCACTTCTCTTTTTGCATTTTTTCACGACAGAAAGGAATTTTTACTTATGAAACGCAGAACCTTTATTTCTCTGATGGGTGTTATGGCCGCAGCCGGTGTGCTCAGTCTGACCGGCTGCTCTTCCAAGGACACCGCCGCCAGTACTGCCAGCTCCGCACCGCTGAACAAGCTGGACAGCATCCAGAAGAGCGGCAAGCTGGTGGTGGCGCTGGAGGGCGCATGGCAGCCGTGGAGTTACCACGATGCTTCCGACACGCTGGTGGGCTACGATGTGGAGGTCTCCCGCGCCATTGCCGAAAAGCTGGGCGTGGAGCCGGAGTATGTGGAGAGCGATTGGGACAGCCTGTTCGCCGGTCTGGACGCTGGACGCTTTGACATGGTCTGCAACGGCGTGGAGGTCACCGATGAGCGCGCCCTGACTTATGATTTCACCACTCCCTACGGTTACATCCACACCGCTCTGGCCGTCCGCAAGGACAACGACGAGATCAAGACCTTTGAGGACCTGAAGGGCAAGACCACTGCCAACAGTCTGGCTTCCACCTACATGGAGCTGGCCGAAAGCTACGGTGCCACCGTGCAGGGCATCGACACCCTGGAAGAGACCATCCAGCTGCTGTCTGCCGGACGCATTGATGCCACCCTGAATGCGGATGTCTCCTTCTACGATTACCTGAACGTCCATCCGGATGCCGACTTCAAGATCGTGGCCCAGACTGAGGATGCCTCCCACGTTGCCATCCCCCTGCGCAAGGGCGACAACAGCGCCACCCTGCTGGAAGCCGTCAACAACGCCATCGATGAGCTGCGCGCCGACGGCACCCTGAAGGAGCTGAGCGAGAAGTACTTCGGCCAGGATATCTCCTCCGAGAATTGATCTTTCCCTGAATACGCCAGGAGGGCGGCTGCCGATGCAGCCGCCCTCTTTTTGTTATGCGTGAAAATAATCATAGATGGTCTGTGCCAGCTGGGGGCCAACGCCGGGGGTATTTTCCAGCTGGTCGGGGGTAGCCTCCCGTACAGCACCTACGCTCTTGAACTGTGTCATCAGGGCCTTGGCCGTTTTTGGGCCCACCCCGGGCACCTCTGTCAGGGTGGAGGAATAGCTCTTCTTCCGCATCTGCTGCTTGCGGTAGGCATTGGCAAAGCGGTGGGTCTCGTCCTGGATGGCCGTGATAAAGGTGAATGTCCCCCGGTTCATATTGATGGCGATCTCCCGGCCCTCACTGTCCACGATGGCACGGGTGCGGTGATGGTCATCCTTGACCATGCCGTACAGCGGCACATCGGCCAGCGAAGTGCCTGCCAGTGCCGCCTTGGCCGCGCTGACCTGTCCCCGGCCGCCGTCCATCAGCAGCAGGTCCGGCTTCTGCCCGAAATAATTATCGCTGCCCTGCCCCTGTGCGGCCAGCGCGGCGTATTTCTCATACTCTGCCGCCCGCCGGGACACCGTCTCGGCCAGCGAAGCGTAGTCGTCCGTCCCCAGCACGGTCTTCATCCGGAACTTCCGATACCCGGCTTTGTAGGGCTTGCCATCCCGGAAGGTGACCATGCCGCAGACGCTGGTGCCATCGCCCCAGTTGGAGATATCGTAGCTCTCAATGGTGCGCGGCGGCTTTGCCAGCCCCAGCACCTGCGCCATCTCATCCAGCAGCTTTTCCTCACGGGCGTAGCGGCCGCTCTCCCGGGCAAGCCGTTCCACCGCGTTGGTGTGGGCCATCTCCACCAGATGGGCCTTATCGCCCCGCTGGGGCACATAGAGCTGTACCTCACTGCCCCGCTTTTCGTTCAGGGCCCGCTGCAGCGCTTCGCTGTCCGGCGGCAGCTCGTCCACGGCAATGATCTTTGGGATCTGCTCATCGTCCAGATAATACCGGGGCAGAAACTCCTCCCGCACGGCGGCAATATCCGCCGTATCGTGGAAAAGGAACTCCCGCTTATCGGTCAGCCGCCCCTCCCGGAAGCGCAGGACCGCCGCGCAGACACTGCTGGGGGTACCGGCCAACGCCACCACATCCATCTCCACCTCCGGGTCCACCACGACCTTCTGGCCCGCTGTCACCTTGGTGATGGCGTTGATCTGGTCCCGGAGGAGGGCCGCTGTCTCAAATTCCAGCCGGTCAGAGGCTTCCATCATCCGCTCGTTCAGAGTCTTGAGAATGTCCTTTTTGCCGTACCGGATCAGATGCACCGCGTTTTTCACGGCCTGATTGTAGTCCTCGCAGCTGATCTTGCCGCTGCACACGGCCATGCACTTGCCGATATGGGCATTCAGGCAGGGCCGCCCCTTGCCGATATCCTGGGGGAACCGCTTGCTGCACCGGGGCAGCAAAAAGGCATCCAGCGCGGTCTCGGCCATCTGCCGGGCCGCAAAGGACGAGGTATAGGGGCCGATGTATTCAGCATCGTCCTCCTCCTTTTGCAGCACGAAGGAAAGGCGGGGCCAGGCTTCCCGGGTCACCTTGATATAGCTGTAACCCTTGTCATCCTTCAGCAGGATATTGTACTTGGGGGTGTGCGCCTTGATCTGACTGGCTTCCAGCACCAGCGCCTCGAACTCGCTCTGGCAGACGATGACATCAAACGCATAGGCGTGGGCGATCATCTGGCTGACCTTGTTGTCGTGGGGCACACCCTCGCGGAAATACTGGCTCACCCGGATGCGCAAGCGCTTGGCTTTGCCGATATAGATGATGGTATCGCTTTTGTCCCGGATGATATACACACCGGGCAAAAGCGGCAGCATACAGGCTTTCTGATACAGTTCTGCTTTGGTCATGGCAGCTCCTCGGTAAAACAAAAAGCGGCAGGAAAAACATCCCGCCGCCTCAAAAATCAAAGGCTCGAATTACTCTGCAAAGCCAGACTCGACCAGCTTGATCAGGCCATCAACAGCAGCCTGCTCGTCTGCGCCGTCAGCGATGATGCGGATGGTGGTGCCGCCCACGATGCCCAGAGACAGAACGCCCAGCAGGCTCTTAGCGTTCACGCGGCGCTCTTCCTTCTCGACCCAGATGGAAGACTTGA
>ERZ772991.2679-NODE-2679-length-11622-cov-7.371661_pt1 | contig 11622 bp, 7 predicted proteins | sample MGYA00511128_ERZ772991 | MGnify/ENA primary metagenome ERZ772991 (study PRJEB29015, sample SAMEA2737655) | human gut metagenome | biome: human gut; feature: human-associated habitat; material: faeces | place: China | collected 2012 ... | reverse complement strand
AACGAGCTGCTCCGTAGCAACAGCCCGAAGAAGTGGTTCCGTGCGTACTTTAACCACGGTCTGATCAACTACATCTATGGCCAGAAGCGTCTGTTGCCTTGCGACATGAGCTTCGATACCTTCTTCATCGACCCGTATGGCGATGTTATGCCTTGCAATGGCACCAAGGACAAAGAGGTTATGGGCAACCTGAACAATCAGACTTGGGATGAGCTGTGGAACAGCCCGGAGGCCGAGAAGGTTCGTGCAAAGGTTCGCTGCTGCGACCGTGACTGCTGGATGATTGGTTCTGTCAGCCCTGCTATGCACAAGTATATCTGGAAGCCTGCCATTTGGGTTCTGGTTCACAAGTTCAAGGCTCTGTTCACTAAACATCCGTACAGCATGTACGAGCTGAAAATTTGCCGTGACTACCGCGATGGCAAAGTCACCAAAGAGGATCTGGACAAGTGCAGTACTTGCGATATGAACTGTGTGATCAACAACGGTCTGAGTGAGGCGAGCAAGGAGCAGCTGAAGCATAAGACTGGCGAGGAAATCGTGGATGCTGATATCGCACAGCAAATGAAGAAATAAGAGGTTACTATAGTGATTGGAGTTTGTATTAAATATTTTCATGAGAATTATGGTGGAATGCTTCAAGCGTACGCAACGGTTTCCATGCTAGAGGCTCGCGGACTGGATTATGAGCTGATTCAGTATGAGAAGAAGCGCACTCCAATTGGAGTGATTAAGTCACTTCCGCGCTTGTTGAATGGTGTACTTCTCAATGATAAGTACGAAGCATTTCTGAAAAAGAAAGGTATGAAGCAGCATCCAGAGTTCGCAAAAAATGATGCTATTCGAATGAAAGCATTTCGTAAGTTTAAAGAGGTACACTTCACAAAGCTTTCTCCGGTGTTTAAAGGGTATGATGCTTTGAGCAATGGTGCAAGACGATACTCGGCAGTTGTAACAGGAAGTGATCAGTTGTGGTCACCTGCTGGTTTGCCTACTAATTATTATAATTTGCAGTTTGTACCGGATGACATTCGGAAAATTTCATATGCTTCAAGTTTTGGCGTAAAGAATATTCCTTGGTATCAAAAGAAAAGAACCGCAGCATTCTTAAATCGAATTGATTTCATTAGCATGCGCGAAAATCGAGGAAGCGAGATAGTAAAAGAACTTACGGGTAAAGACGTACCAACAATTCTGGATCCTGTATTCATGTTCGATAAGGAAGGTTGGGAAAAACTGATTCCTATAAAAAGAGAAATCACAGAACCATATATTTTTGCATATTTCCTGGGAGAGACAGCAGAACATCGTAAAGCGGTGGAAAATGCTGCTAGGAAGCTGGGGTGTAAGATTGTAGCTTTAAGACATCTGGATCAGTATGTTCCAAATGATGAGAATTTTGGGGATATTGCTTTATACGATGTTGCTCCAGATAGATTTCTGAATCTGCTACGTGGCGCATCTTATATATGCACGGATTCATTCCATGGCTCCTGTTTCTCAATTATTCATAGGATTCCATTTGTAACATTTAACCGTTACGCAGAAGGATCAAAGCATTCTAAGAATTCTAGAATTGATACACTCTGTGGGAATCTTGGTCTGCAGGATAGAAGATATAATGAAAATACTACGTTGGATAAACAATTAATGACCTCGATTGATTGGGATGTAGTAAAAGATAAACTAATAAATTTAAAATGTGATACAAATATGTACTTGGACAAGGCTTTTTGCGGTATTAAGTAATTAGTCAATCAAGATAGATAATAAAAGGTAGCGTTGTGCTTGGATGAATTTAGTATCAGACTATTAGCTGTAATAGATGATGGTTATATGATCCAATTAGAACTATACAAAAGGAAGAAATATGAAAAAAGTGTTAATTGTAGCCTCGACAAGTGGCTTTATAAAAGGTTTTTTGCTATCAGATGCAAAAATGTTGCAGGAACTGGGATATGAAGTTCACTGCGCTGCAAATCATAAGGCAATGGTAACCTTTAAGGCGGAGGAACTATTTCCAAAATATAATATTATTTTCCATCAAGTGGATTTTCCACCTAATCGTCCATTGAGTCGAGAAACATTATCTGCAGCTCGGCAATATCTGGATATAGTAAATAATATAAACTTTGATTTGATTCATTGTCATTCTCCTATCGTTGGTGCAATCGTAAGACTCCTCGGAGTAAAATATCGAAAAAACGGTGGGAAAATTATCTATACAACACATGGATTGGCGTTTTCTAAGGATAGCGGTTGGAAAAGTAAACTATTCTATGGAACTACAGAATGGTTATGCGCTAAACTATGCGATAAGGTTATTACTATTAATCATGATGATTTTAATATGATGAAAAAACTGAGCCCTAGGAATACTGTGTACATAAATGGAGTAGGTGTTAATACTGAAAAATTTCGTCATGTTAATATAAATAGAAACGAATATCGGGAGAGTCTTGGCATTACTGCTGAACAAAAGATGGTGCTGACTGTTGGGGAAATTTCGAAAAGAAAGAATCAAAAAGTTATAGTTAAGGCGTTATCTAAGTTGGATAATAGTTATGTGTTTGTGATTTGTGGAAAGGTTATGAACGATAGTGCTATTTATAACGAACTTCTCGAAATAGCGGAGCAATTACATGTGAATTTGAAATTCCTAGGTTTCAGAAGTGACGTTCCGGAAATCTTAAAATGTGCTGATGTATTTGTGCTACCGTCATTAAGAGAGGGACTTTGCTTTGCTGGTGTTGAAGCGTTAGCGTCAGGTATTCCTGTTGTTGGATCGAACGTGAAAGGTGTAAAGGATTTTATCGTTGATGGAGAAACGGGATATCTAAGTGATCCCTATGACGCAGATATGTTTGCAAAAAAAATAGAACTGGCATCAAGTCGTGGGCAGCGTAAGAAAATGGAAAGCAAATGTATTGAAAAGGCAGAAGAATTTAGTGCTACTGTTTCACATGGACAAATGAGTGCTATTTATGAAGAGGTTCTGAATATAAGATAAATATCCTCAATAAAAAGATAAGTTTGAAGTCGTTATTAGAATGACTATCATAGATGCGAGAAGGTGATTCTCAAATATGGGCGCGAAGTTGTATCTATGTTTGAGAAATAATTCCATTTGTAAATATACGATGCTGCTGGAATACGTAGAGTCCAATAAAGGAAAGGCAGAATAACAATAATGAGCGATGAAAAGCAAAAGAGAGTTCTTGTTGTTGCTCCACTCAGGGTTGGTGGAGTGACTTCAATGATGATTAATATTCAAAAACGAATTAATCGAGAACAATTAAATTTTGATTATTTGGTATTTCATGATATTAAAGAACCTCGTGAAGATGAAGTATATGCGATGGGGAGCAAGAAACTAGTTGCTAGTGCAGATGCTGTAAAATGGCAGCCTAAACGGTTTATTTTTAGACTTTTACGTATAAAAAAAGTATGCAAAGAAAATAAGATTAAGGTGCTACATTATAATGCGGATACACCTATGGCGGTATTTAATATATTGGCTGCAAGGGCTGGCGGAGTAAAATATGTAACAATTCATAGTCATAATGCAGGATTCGAAGATCGCTCTAATTGGTTTGCTCGTTTTTTGTGTTTGGGCCTAAAACCTCTTATTCCATTTGTCTGCAATTCATATTGGGGGTGTTCAGAGAAGGCTGCTGAATTTTTATTGCCATCAAAAGTGATTAAAGAAAAAAAATATTGTGTCTTAAAAAATGGTATTGAATTGTCAAAATTTAAATTTCAAAGTGAAATCCGGGAGAAAATAAGAAAATCTCTTGGTGTGGAAAATAATTTTGTCATAGGTCATGCTGGAAGATTCTCCACACAAAAAAACCATACATTTCTCTTGAAAATCTTTAAATACATTTATGATATTGATGCTGCTGCTGTTTTAATTTTGTTTGGAGTTGGAGAATTGTTGGATGACATTAAATCTGAGGCAAACTGTCTAGGAATTTCTGATCGCATAATTTTTTATGGGGCATCTTCAGAAATGGAAAAAATGTATATGGCAATGGATGTGTTTGTGATGCCTTCACTTCATGAAGGGTTACCTGTTACAGGAATAGAGGCACAGGCAAGTGGTTTGCCATGCGTATTTGCGGATACTATTACGAGAGAAGTTGATATTACGTCAACATCAAAATTCTTGTCATTAAATATGGACGCCGCTATTTGGGCAAAGAACATTATGGAATGTAAAGGGAAGGAAAGAGTTGATTCTTTGAACCTCCTAAAACAAGAAGGGTATGATATTGAAGATACTGCGCATATGGTTGAGAACTTTTATTTGAAGATTCAGAATTAGAGAACATTCGCGTGTTGAAAACACAGAATCTTAAAAAATTCAAAATCTTAAAAATACATAGAGTGAATGTACAGAAATTCAACAATTCTTGTGATTTGTATAAATTGAGCGCATCGACAAACTAACACAAACATAGTTAGAATTAGAAAGATAAGAGGTTGATAGAGTTTAATACTATTCAAAATAATCGGGTGGAAAGCAGATTGATTTTTAGAAGGTGTCGAGTGTCGATATAGATATTTCTGCATTTATCCTTTAGGGTTCTTAGAACAGGGTAACTCAATCAAACATATCAATAAATTAAAACCAGCAAAAGAGACTGTAGTTTCCGTAACCGTATTGGAGACTTTTGCAGAAAGGTGATTTATAGAAAATGAAAGTTCGAAAAAGTACTTTATTCATGTATATAATTACTATTGCTTTGATTGCAGGATCGTCTGCGTATATCAAGACAAATCATACAGCAAGTATGGCAATAAATGGTATTGAAGCTATAGCAGTTGTGTTTTTGATTCTTGAAGAGATAAAAAATAAATCATTTAACGCTTATTCCTATGCAATGATTGCTTTTTATGTATCATTGGGAATTTCAACATACCTTGGTTCTAGTGAATATAAAAGCTATATTGTTTATTTTGTTCAGGCGTTGACGGCAACTCTGTTTGTCGAAGTAGCGTTAAAAAGGAAGAAAATTGAAGCAGTTGTTGTAATTAGGAATGTGTTATTCTTTTTTTTGCTAATTAACTTGATAACACTTATTTTATTTTCACAAGGATTAGGAGTGTATGGATATAACGAGTCAAGTGATAACTATTATTATTTTTTAGGCTTGAGAATTGCATTTACACCATTTATTCTCACGGAATTGCTTTTATCACATATCGTAGATTATCTGCAGGAAAAAAAACTATCTTCATTTACAAGAATGTCCTTTGCTGTAGGGCTACTTACCCTTTTTATAGAAAAAATTGCGACAGGCTTGCTTGCAATTGTTATTATTTATGCGCTGATGTTCTTGGTAAGGCGAAAAAATATTAAATTAAATATGTATGCGATTTATCTCATTTATGCGATTGGTTTTATCCTTATCGTTGTCTATAACATTCAGTACAAGCTGCCGTTCTTTTCATATCTTTTAGAAGATGTGATGCATAAAGATTTAAGCTTTGATAACAGAACAACCATCTGGGCATCCACAATAGCAGCATTTTTGAAACAACCCTTATTTGGGTATGGTGTAACTGGTGGAGGCGGCGTTTTAGTTGAATTTAAGTATCGTGTAGCTACGTTATCTGCTCACAATCAGATCTTAAATACTCTTTATGAAGGTGGTATAGTTTCATTTGTTTTTTTTGTGATTATGTTTGGCGTTGTGGCAGAAAAAATCAAAAAGTGTTTTTCACTAAAATTGAATAGACTTTATTCATGTTTTCTTATAGGTTACTTAATGATTATGTTTACGGAAGTCCAGACAACGAAAGCTCTGCTTTTTATTACATTGTCGATTATTACAAATACAGATAAATTAATTGAAGAAAATTAAGGAGATAATAAACGTGAAAATAGGACTGTTAACAATACATAACACTCAAAACTATGGATCTCTTTTACAAACATATAGTACTTATAAAGCACTTCACAAGTTAGGATTAGATATCGATTTAATTGACTATCGAAACGATGCAATTACTAGAAGAGAGAAACCAAATGACTTGGTAGAATCCATATCGGTAAAGCAGATTGTAAAATATTTCATATGGGGTAATGCTCAGAAGAAAAAATATAATTCGATCATGCAATTTCTCAAAGAAAACACATCGATGAGTCCAGAATACGATAAAACCTCTATTGTAAATGCCAATAAGGTATATGAGGGTTTTATTGTTGGTAGTGATATTGTATGGGGAACAAATATTACTGGCAGAGATATGACTTATTTTTTGGATTTTACATCTGATGATAAGAAAAGATATTCGTTTTCATCTTCAATAGGTACAAAATGGACATCGGAAGAGAATGATATGATTAAACCACTCCTACAGAGATTTGATAAGATTTCTGTTCGAGAAGAGTTGGCATCAGAATGGATTGAAGAATTAATGGGCGAGAAACCTACAGTTACTTGTGATCCTACGGTATTATGGGAGCCAAGCTTTTGGAATAAATTTGTGTTAGATGGGTATGCCCCTAAAGGGAAATATGTTCTTATATATGCGGTGAATCCAGATAAAAGAAATATATCGGATGGTATCGAGTATGCGAAAAAGAAAGGTATTCCGGCATATTTTATTAATTTCTACACACCGATAAGAGGAACAAAAACAATTAGACCAACGAATGTGAAAGAATGGATTACATTGTTTGCAAAGGCAGATACTATATTTTCGGCTTCTTATCATGGGTTGCTGTTTTCTTTGTATTTCAAAAAAAATGTTTTCTTCTATAACAGAGGAGAAAAGTCGAGAATGATTTCACTGTCAAAATCATTAAAAATTGAAAATCGAGAGGGAAATGCTGAAAATATTGAAAAAGATAGTCCAATTGATTATGCTACTGTGTGGGAAAAACTGGAACAGAAGCGAACTGAGTCTTGGAAAGTTTTAGAATCAATGTTTAACTAATAGAGCAGAAGCGTGATTATCAAGAAATCATTGGGAGGTGTTAAAATGGAAGAAACAATAACCAAAGAAAATAGGGGCAAGCAAGCATTGAAGTCTGGAGTATGGTATACTATTTCTTCTATTTCTGTTAAAGCTATTCTTATTATAACCACACCATTGTTTACGCGTTTGATGACTACAGCAGAATATGGTGCATCTTCAACATTTACAACATGGTTTACTGTACTGAATGTTATTTGTTCTCTTAATTTATGGTATAGCGTCGGAAGAGCAAAGTTGGATTTTCCTGGGAAGTTGGAAGAGTATGTTGCATCTGTTATGCTATTGGCATTGCTTTTTTGTTCAATTCTTGGTGGTGCAGCATTTTTGCTATTAGATCAGGTCACGGTTTGGCTGGAGATGGATAAAGCATTAGTGATTGCTTTGATCATTTATTTATTGGCATATCCAGCTGTTCAGTTAACACAGACTAAATTTAAGTATCAATACAATTATAAAGGAAATATTTGGATTACAATTTATACAACGGTCGCAACAACGGTTCTTTCCTTGATATTTGTTTTGCTTATTCCGTCGCATCGAGCTTTAGGTAAATCACTTGGAGCTGTTGTGTCATCAGTATTATTTGCAATCGGAGTTTGGTTTTTTTCGTTTAAAAGACGATATGTTAAAGTAAAAGTAGAGTATTGGAAATATGGATTGTTAATTTCTGTTCCTTTGATTCTTAATTCTATCTCATTAAATATCCTTGCACAGTCAGACAGAATTTTTATAACTAAATTTTGCGGTGCCGATTTTACCGGTATTTATAGTCTTGCTTACAGTTATGCAATTTTAATTAATATTGTGCTTAATGCAGCGAATGAAGCTTGGTTGCCTTGGTTCCACGATTCATTAAATGATAATCTAAAGGATGAAATTCGTAAAAATGTAAAACCTCTAATTGTTTTTGGATGTTGGTTTGGTGTTGGATGCATTGCGATAGCCCCAGAAGCAATCGCTTTGCTGGGAGGAAGCGCATATATGAAAGGAATTTGGGTGGTTCCTCCGGTAACTGTAGGTGTTGTTTGTAGTTATATTTTTCAACACTATGAGCATATTGAACTGCATTTAAAGAAGACTTGGTATATTTCCTTTGGAACTATTATGGCCGCTGGTATTAATATTGTATTAAATTATATATTCGTACAGCGTTACGGCTTTGTGGCTGCAGCTTACACAACGCTGTTTTGCTATTTTGTTTTGATGATTTTGCACCACTTTATTAGTAGGTATGTACTTAAGCTGCATTTATATGATGATAAATTTATGTATTTGTCTGTCTTGGTAACGTGTATTTTAGGTGCAATATTTATGGGTCTATATAATAAACCATGGATACTGAGATGGATTTTAATTTCTATTATTAGTCTTGGTTATCTCTGGATTAATAGGAAACTTTTTAAATCTGTAATATCAAAATTTATGTCAAGAAAAAGATAAAGTGTAGAAGGAGATGATTGCATGTATAGAAGGAGTAGAAGACATAAAAAGTTTCCTGATCTTGCACTTGCTATTCTGGGCGTAGTGGCTTTTGTAACATTAGGCGCACTCTTGTTTATTAATGATAAACAAGAAAAAGAACAACAAGCTAAATATGAGCAGATAGCTCGCGAAGAACGAGAAAAGCAGAAGGAAATAGAAACTCAATACAACATTATCTTAACACAAGATAATATCGCTTTCCTAGACGATAGTGAAGCGGAAGAAGTGATTTCAACGGAGAAAATGATAGAAATAGCAAGATTTACATCTGGCTATTTGAATAATGCAACCGTGAATTTTTCTTTAGACAAAGGCAACGTTGAAAAATACTCCGATAATGATTTGAATATGTTGGTATTTTCAGCATATTCAGAAGAAACTGCAGAAGCGATTAATGTTTGCATTGGGACAGAATCAAGTAAATATTTTATTGACAAAGAGAAAAGTGTGTTTTATTTACCTATTTCAAGTCTTGGGAAGATAAGTATTTCATTAGATGGTGATTTCCAAAATACATATATTGGCGATATCGGTATTTATAAAATGGACACCTCCGACATTAGAACATGTAAATATGGACAATATAATCTGGGAGAAAGTAAAGAACTTCAACTTTCGAATGTAGATAGCACTGCGTGTAGAGATATTATAATTTCGAGAGATTATAATTACGTTTTATTTAAAAATGAGTTGAGGGTTCAAGGAAAGAACGGAGAGGTTATTGGCACGTTATCAGGACTAGGTAATACTGTGCACATGTGTTTGGTAAACGAGAAGACACTGGCAATTACTGCTAGAGAGAATGACGTATATTTGGTAGATGTTAGTGATGTAGCTAATCCGAAAATCGTATCTACTTATGACGGAATGGATTTGGAAACAGGAATTTCATCGAACGGTCAGTATCTATTCGTTTGCAGTAGATATTATGGCGTGGAGATTGTTGACATATCAAACATTAATAAACCAGTAACATGTTCAGTTATATATACAGGAGGAGAGTGCATTGAATGCGCAATTGAAGGCAGTAAACTCTATATTAGTAATTGGAACCTAAAGAAAGTATTTGTATTTGATGTATCCAATCCTAATAAACCAGTTGAATTATATAATATTTCCACAGATGGAAACCCATATGGAATAGAAGTTGTGGATAATAAGATTTTTATTGCGACTGGTCACCATTCTGCTGGAAACTATACTTCTATGAAGTCTGGTGGTTATGGAGCAGGCCATGGGTTTGAAGTGTATGATATCTCAGGTGAGAAAGCGACTTGGATTTCAACGTCTAAAATAGATGGACGCTTGTATTATGCTGCTGATGATAGTTGGGGAATATATATAAATGGCAACTATGCTTTTTTATCCAGTACGTATGCGGGAGTGTTTGTATATGATATTTCTGACGTATCAAATCCTAAAAGAGTGGGTACAGCTGAGGTGCGCATTGCTAATGGGACGGATAAATACTCATATTATGAAAGTGATAGATATATTTTTCCGTATAATCCCGCAGAATATATAGATGACACTTTTGCAAAGATAGCATTTGACGATGGAACAGTATATCTGGCTGGACAAACTACCGGTTTATATAAAATGTCTTTTGCAGAATCTAAATATCAGGATACAGTTAATATGGGCACATTGGAAGATAATGACGGAGAGTATTTTAAAAGTTTTAAAGAAATTAAAACGTATAAACTAAACTCTTCAGTTATAACAACGGGAAGTTGTGTGAATGCAATATGTGAATATAACGGTTATATCTTTTTAGGATGTGGCAATAATGGAATTGATGTACGGGATATAGATGGCAATGAGTTGTTTTCTATGGATACCTCGGGTCCTGTTCAAGATCTTAAATTAGTGGGGAACTATTTGTATGTTGCAGAGGGAAATTATGGCATTGAGGTATATTTGATTGACAAGAACGGACAACTTCAATTGACCAATTCCTATCAATGCACACTGAAAAATGAGACTGTTACTCAGTTAAACATTACTCCTGATGGAAAAAATATGTTGGCACAGGATGGCTGGACAAGATTAAGCGTTTTTGGCATTTCTTCTTTAGATGGTGGACTTGATTTGCTAGAAAGCTTTACATCGGCCAGTATGTATTTTCGAAATATGATTAATTCAGATGGAGTGACAGATGCGATTGGTTATGAAAATTCTCGTGAAGTAGGGATATACACCGTTAATGGTTCGGATCTTTCTGAAATTACGACATTAAGTAATTCAGTGTATGATGAGCGTAATGGAATGTGTTTTTATAATAATAACTTGATTGTAATAACAGGAGGAGGATTTGCTACAGTTCCTATTGACCAGCTAACAAAAATGAATGATTTAAACAATCTTTCAGTAACTACTTTTGGAGAGAATCTAAAACTAAAAGGAAAGGTTATTGCGAACGATGGGGTTATGGTAGTAAATGATCCGTACGATAAGAAATTAACAGTATTGGACATAACCGATTTGCATGACCCACACATTATTTTATCCGCTAATACTAGTGGAAATCCTGATATTGCATATATTACGGCCGATCGTATTTTCGTTCCATTAAAGTATCAAGGTTATATGATTATATACAGATGATTTTATTCGAGATGTTGTTGCTTGGCTAGTGAATTAATTTATTAATGCTAAGTAAAGATTTATACGGAGGAAGAGGTTATGAACACAACATTACTTATCATGGCTGCTGGTATCGGTAGCCGCTTCGGAACGGGTATTAAGCAGCTGGAGCCAGTGGATGCTTCTAATCACATCATCATGGATTACTCTATTCATGATGCAATTGAGGCTGGTTTCAATCATGTAGTATTTATCATCCGCAAGGATATCGAGAAAGAGTTCAAAGATGTCATCGGTGATCGTATTGCCTCCATTTGCTCTTCTCACAATGTAACTGTAGACTATGCTTTTCAGGATATTAACGATATTCCGGGAAATTTACCGGAAGGTCGCACGAAACCTTGGGGAACCGGTCAGGCTGTGCTGGCAGCGAAGAAGGTCATCAAGACTCCGTTTATCGTCATCAATGCAGATGATTACTATGGCAAGGAAGGATTTAAGGCCGTCCATGAGTATCTGGTGAATGGCGGCAAGTCCTGTATGGCGGGCTTTGTGCTGAAGAAC
>ERZ772991.2677-NODE-2677-length-11629-cov-3.689736_pt1 | contig 11629 bp, 18 predicted proteins | sample MGYA00511128_ERZ772991 | MGnify/ENA primary metagenome ERZ772991 (study PRJEB29015, sample SAMEA2737655) | human gut metagenome | biome: human gut; feature: human-associated habitat; material: faeces | place: China | collected 2012 ... | reverse complement strand
AGAAGTACTTCTCCGTCGCTTCCGGCGGCGGCACGGGCCGTACCCTGCATCCCGACAACGTCGCTGCCGGCCCTGCCTCCTACGGCCTGACCGACTCCATGGGCCGTATGCACGGTGATGCCCAGTTCGCTGGCTCCTCCTCCGTCCCGGCTCACGTCGAGATGATGGGTCTGATCGGTGCCGGCAACAACCCGATGGTCGGTATGACCGTCGCCTGCGCTGTTGCTGCTTCCCAGGTCAACGCTTGATTTGAACTGAATCATTAGGCTTTTCGCCGCCCGCTCCGCCATGGAGCGGGCGGTTTTTTTGTGTGCGGCAAAGCAGCGCCTTTTTGCTACTGTCAAGGGTTCCTGACAAAATTAGACAATTTTCACAAAGGTGTCAATAGATAATTGTTGCTTTTGTGGTGAAAAATCCCGGTGCAGAATTTGCTTGCGCAAATCTGCACCGGGATTTTCTGCTTTTTGCAACACCTTTAGCCCGTCGCATTGCGGCGGGCTGGTGGGGCATATTGTGGCCCGCTGCTAGAGCAGGTCAAAGAAGCGGTATACCTTTTCGCGGTTGTATAGGGGCAGTTTGTCTAATTCCTCTTTTAGCATATCGGCGGCAGATTTACCGCCGAACATGGGCCGGGCATAGTGGTTCACCCAATGCTGCACCTCGGTAGCCTGTTTCTGCGTTACTTTTGCCATGCTTTTACCTTTAGGCAGTTTGCGGCGCACCAATTTGTTTGTGACCTCATTTGTACCGCGCTCGTGGGGACTTTGCGGATGGCAATAGAATGTTGTCACGCCCAGCGCGTCTATACCGTCTTGGTCGGCAAACTCGGAGCCGTTGTCGTTCGTGATGGTGTGGAATATCAACTTCCAATCGCGGCCAATCTGACATTTAAGCCATTGCAGGGCATGGACTGTATCGGCGGCAGTTTTACTCCGGGCCTTGATGATGATTTCACCTCTGGTTTTGCGGTCGGTCATTACAAGGCAACTCTCGCCGGTTCCTTCGGCCTTGCCTATGACGCTATCCAGTTCCCAATGTCCGACTTCTTCACGGTTTCGGATACTCTTTGCGCGGTGTTCAATACTACGGTGTTTTGGGTGGGACACGTTGGCATGGGATACGGTGCCCTTGCCTTTCTTTGGGTGACCCTGTGGCAGGTGCTTATAGCGCAGGCTGGGAAACAGCTTCATTTGTATGTATCGGTAGCAGGTGGTCTTGCTGATGGTCACGCCGTAGTCACTGCCGACCTTCGCTATTGCGTCCTGCGGACTGGATCCGGTCAAGATGTGCGCTTCCAGCGCGGCCAGATAGTCCGCACGATTACCGATTTTCAGGTCAGGGCCGTGGGCACTTTTCATATAGTCAGCGTGGCTCTGTGCCTTTTGCGGGGAGTAAATGCGATAATATTCCCATGTGTCGCCGTTCAACTGGTCCACCATGCCGCGACGGAGCTCGCGGCAGATGGTGGACGGCCAGACGCCGACCTCTTTAGCAATCGCGGTCTGCGTGAAACCGAGCTTGTACAGGTGTTCTATCAAGCTGCGTTCTGTGCCGGTCAATGGTCGGCCTTTTTTGCGTTGCTGTTCGTACATGGTCACACCTCGCGCAAAAACTGCCGCCGCGTCCCTTGGGGGCCGCAACGGCAGTTTTTATTTTTTACTTTGTTGTCTCGTCCGCTTCTGCCGCGTTCCGCAGACGCTACGCGCCAGCTGCACACGGCCTACGCTGGCTTGCAAATAAGAAGGTGCCTGCGGCGCTTGTGCCGCTCAGACGCCGAACCTTTATAAATTGGGGTTCGGCTTTTCAAAAATGCACAGTGCCCGCGTGCGCGGGCTTGCGCGTCTAAGGAATCTTTTAATGTCCCAGGGCGGGGCCTGGGACTTCGTACCGGTCAAGTTTTGCACATTCCACCAACGTGCAGCAGTTGGACAAACTGACGCAGGGAAAAGCTCTCGCACTCTTGCGCCGTTTCACGTTGCTGGCCGGGCAAGGCTGGCGGTCTGGCGCTTGGGCCAATAAGAGGAAAATTCCGGGCTCCGGAAAGTTCCTGCTCTTGCCTTTGCGCGATTTCAGTTGCGGGCGTGGGAAGGTGAGCGCCGCGCAGGCGCTGCCAATATGGGGCTAGGCGCCCCATGCCCGCCAATCCGGCCCACTTTTATAAACTGGGTGGGCCGACCTCGCCCGGAAAGTCGCGGGCATTTTTCCATGCGTCATATTCCATGCGCGATTGTACGGCGTCCAGAATATACCGCTGCACGCTCTGGCCTGCTGCCGCTGCCGCCTGCCGAATGGCCGCGCCGGTCTCTTTATCGGGGCGAATCCCGAAATAGTCATGCGCCTTATTATATTTGACGCTGGCGCGGATTTGCGATTCTCTCGATTTTTTGCCGCCCATAATAACCACCGCCTTTTTCTCATTATAGCATTTCTACAGCGACGGTATCAATCACCATACTGCACAATTTTGGGGGCTTATTTTTACACAAAAAGCGCGGCCCGCATCGGGTCGCGCTCTTGGCTAATCGTGAGGAATGTTGTTTCGGTCTCGACAATAGGCACACTCTGCATACTGACCGCAGTTGACGTGCTCGCCCGGGTCGGCATCCTGCGGGCAGGTGTAGAAGGAGTAATAGTCCTTCACGGCCACCACCGGCCCGGCGCAACTACCATCCAGCCGGTACGAGCACGGCTTGCGCAGGCAATAGGGGCGGTTATTCGTTTTGTCCAGTCTGCAAATCTGCTTCATTTTTACACCTACAATATTTGGGATGTTCAAATCTTGACGTATCAAATTAAATTCAATGCGTCAAGATCCTGCACTACCTTTTGATTTGTCCCGACATCCGGCGCTGGGCCTTTTTCGTGGGCTTGCTGGCGACTTCCAGCCCCAGCGGCCCGGCCGGTGCCTGATTGCTGATAATTTCCGCCTCGGGCAGAATGTCACCTTCTTCGAATTTCTTTTGCAGGTTGTCCACCACAGCCAGTGTGTCGTAGGCGTTATAATCGCGGTCTCGCACGAACCACAGGCCGCGGCGGAGCGGGCGTATCATCTCGGCGTTTGTGGCGTTCTCCATCTCCCATGCGTCATAGCTGGCCCAAAGCTGAAAACGCCAAACCTTATTACACTGAATGACGGTATGGGTAACATCCCGGAGCAGCTTGTCAACATGCTGGAAACGCTGTGCAGAGCCGTAAAAGCTGATGTGATAGTGCCGGCAGCACAGCAGCGTATTGAGGAAGTAGGCATTGAAGTTATCCTTAAAGCTGCGCGAGTTCATCTGAACGGAAAGTTCATCCATGGCCACGATTGTAACCGTCAACGTTTCTTCCTCGTCGTCTATGGCTTGCGTGGTTTTGCTTGCCTTGACGACCTGCGCAAGACTTTCTAATTTTGTGTACGGAACAGCCAAATCCACATTTGAAAGAATATTGATTTTCTGCACCACAAACTTTTTACGCCGCGGGCACCACACGACTATATCATTGTAGCGGTTGTACAGGCCCACTACTTTATGTACCAAGGACAGCGTTTTGCCGGAGCCGAAATAGCCGCAGTAAATATCCAGCGCACCCACCGGGCAGTTATGCCAGCCGCGGTGCAGTTGGTAATAGTACAGGTCTTTGACGGCATTGAAGCCGGTCTGGAAAGGATGAAACACAATCTGCCGTGCAATGCGGGAGACTCCCAGCGTAATGAGCACGGCGACCAGAAGGAGCACCATATATCCGTTCATCAGAAGCGACCCCCGCGGGCAAATGTATGGGTGAAATCCTTGATAATGCCGAACACGAACAGGAACAGGGCCACCGCTACGAGGATAGCCAGAAACCACGGGAAGAACTCGGAAAGGTTTTGCGGCGCGTCGGCAGAGATACCGAAGAACGCCAGCAGGTCATAGAACAGAGATACCATTATAACACCTCACTTTTGCGGCGACGCGCGCGCGGGGCGGGGGCAATAGCCCCCGCGCCCCGGACGCGCTTGCCGCTTTTGCTTAAAAGCCACGAACCAAGCCAATAACGATTGCACCCACAACCACGGCGGCCAGTACCAACAGCAGCACCTCGGATACACTATAATCGGAGAATGCTTTCTCGAATGCGGCGGGCTGGGCCGTCTCGGCAGTAGCCATTTCTGCAGCCGTCCGCAGGTCTACAAGCTGGCCGGAGATCGTCTCCAGCTGGGCCGTGTAATCCTGCGCCGGTTCACCAGACTGTGCATCTTCCGTGCCGGTCTCGGCATGGGTCATTATATCAATCAATGTATTGAGAGATTCCTGCAGGGTGTCCAGCTTTTCATACAAAGTCGGGTCATAGGTCTGCACGCCCTGAACTTGCACAACCTCGTGCGTTTCCTCGGAATCGGTCACGGTCTGGGTGCTGTCCTCGGCGGGCGGGGTGTAATCCTCGGCACTGGCCCGGAGCGTGAAGAGCGTGGAAAGACCGAGCAACAGTAGAATGAGAACGCCGCAGAATTTATTGAAATTATCGCTCATGACAGCATCCTCCCGATAAACGCGGCGGCGATTGCGCCGACGATAGACCACAACCAAATGTCATACCACGAAAGCGTAAAGCCGTACACAGTGAACGGCAGGTTGAAGCCGTTCAGGATAACATTCATAACTTCAAGAAATGATTCCATGCTTGCACCTCCTACGACATGCGCCGGTACAGCGCATTGACGAAACCAAGAACAATTGCGAACTCAAACGCCCACCAGTACGGCAAAGGAACCCATTCAATAGACTGTTTAATGAATTGGGGGAACTGGTCTTTCACGTTATAGTGCAATTCACCGGGCGTGCTTTTCAGCGTATCGGCAAGACTGTCAACACCGTCCGAAAAATTGTCCGAGACAGAACCCTGCAATTCTGCGGCATCTCCCAGAAGTGAGGATTCTTCCGAGCTTGCGGAAGAATCGGCGGAGCTGTCGTCTGCAAAGGCGCAGGGCACGACGGCGAGCGCGGCGCAGAATACGGCGCAGACCGTAATACAAATTTTTTTCCACATTACTTTGACCTCATAATAAATTTGATGATGGTGAACAGGAAGATGACAATCAGGCAGGTGTTAATCGTCATGACCACACCATCCGGGAGGAACGGGAACAGGTAACCGACACCCACGGCCAAATTTGCAAAGAACGCGATAAGTGCAAGAATCAGTGAGACCAGCGCCCAGAAAACACCCTTTTTACCGTCCTCGGAGCCGCCGCCATTGGGGAAGATGATAGTCCAGAAGTTGTTGGTTTTATCTCCACTGTCGGGCTTGCCGGGGTCAGGTGCAGGACTAGGCGAGGGCGGGTCTGTCGGTGCAGGAGAGGGCGAAGGTGTAGGCGTCACAACATCTTTGGCATTATAACCATATAAATTTGCAGTACCTAAACCCGGCCATGAAACGGGTGCTTTTGTAAAATACCAACGGTAGTATTTATGTGCTTTGTGAACAGCAACATTAAAATCATGTTCTTTTTGGTCTTTCAATCCACCATCTGAAACAGAATCTAAATCAGTCCATGCTGAGCCATCATCACTATACTGAAACTGCCAATCGTCATAATAAATACCAGAACCAGCACCCTTTAAAACATATCCGTCGATATAGTAATTTTCGGGGTCAGGAATCTCAATAGCCAGCCAACAAGGCATTTCACGGTCATAAGAACCAGATTTTTTTGATTGAGAAGATGTCCACCAATACGATGAATCAACAGTAAAAGCACGAAAATATGTATAAAGACTACTGTATTCCGAACTACCAAACGCAGACCAAGTACCATGTGAATCACTAAAGGTATTACTAGTCATATTAGGAATAATGCGGAAACGATTAGCAGGTAATATCGGTTCTACCGGTGCAGGAGAGGGCGAAGGTGTGGGACTGGGTAACGCCGTCTCTGGTGTACTCTGGTCAGGAAATTTTTTATTGAAAACGTTTTGAATGTTCACATTCAAATTTTCAATAGCGAGGGTGAAGTTTGCGGAGAGTTCAGCGAAACCGGCCACAAACGCCGCTTTAATATCCAAGAAGCCTTGAATCATGTTGTCGCGAATTTCAACCAGCACGGCCAGAATACCCGTTGTGTCACCGGTATCGCCGCCCGGCTTGCCGGTCTCCGGCGTGGAGATACTGCCGCCCGGCTTTTCAGTCGGGGCCGGTGTGGGACTGGGGGACGGTGCGTTATAGGTTATGTAATAATAATTTTTCGTGGTCTGGTCGTAGGTGTAGTATTGTTTGGTTTCGTTGTTGTATATGATGGGCGTATTAGAAATGTTGGTTACGGTTTCGTTCTTCTCGTTGACGGTGGTGTACTGGGGGTAGATGTAGGTGAGATTATTAGATTTATCTACATAAATATTACCATTCCATGTGTTGTTATTGACAGTTAAACTATTGTAATTAGTAATATTAACCGTCTCCGGGATAACGTTTAAAACAATATCATGAACTTTAACTGTGTACGAATAAGGAATTTGAAAATCACCATATTTTTCACCAGCTTGTAGACTTATATCACAAGCAACATTGAATCGACGATTCTTACCAGCAGTAAATTTTTGAGAAAAACTAGCACTACGCGATTGAGGTTTACCAAGATTATCATGGTTCCAAAAATTCTCAAATGTAACAGTTGAATCACAATAATATAAACCATCTACAGGAGCATCAAAAGCATAGGAATAAAAAAAGGTGTTTAAATGACGCGCTTTACCATCATGAACAGTGTTACAAACATATATCGAATTAGGCAAACAACGCAAATAGAATTTACCATCATTGTCAAGACAATTACCCTCGGAAAACCAAGAACCATTAAATGCACTAGATGAAAGTGAATGAGTATTATAAACAGGATGAGCAACAACTTGAAACGCGCCAGTTGAACTAATATTAGCTGTACCACTGTCATCGGAGTAACCTTTGGGACGGCCTACGCCACCGCCAGAAGTAGAGCCGCCGCCTGCTGCGAATTTTGTGGCGGTAGCGTTTTTGCCGAAGTTGTTATACCAGACGTTTGCCCAATATGTAGCAAGTTCAGTCGGAACAAGACCATTTGCATCAACATTCAGTGGTGAATAGTAAGTAAACTCCGCAATAAAAATTGTTGCAACGTGCTTATACCATTTGCACTTTTTACACTGTTCAGTTTTAACGCTAAATGAAACATCCGAACCGGGAATAGTAATAGAATATCCACTTCTAAGCGGCGTTTCCCATTCATGCGTACAAGTATCAAAAGATACAGTTTCATCATCTGCATACGCCGCAGGGCATAACATACTAAAAAGCATAACCACTGCAACAATTAAAGAAATTAGTCTTTTTTTCATGTTGTACCCCTTGAAAAAAATTACGTTATATAGTAATCTATAATAAAAGGCGGTGAAGCTATGAAAGAACTACTCGAAGTCTATCAAGCAATCTGTGCAAACATCGAATCCATAATTGTAAGTATAGGCTTATTACTTCTTTTACTCTGGCCTATCAAGTGTGTTATCGACAAAATTGCGCACATGCTATTTTTCCGCAACCAATAACGGAAGGAATTGTTAAAAAATGAAGTTTATCATCAGTGAAACAGGCTGGGACTATCTGGAGAGACTTATGTATCGCGGATGCATCGGCCTGTTCTATGAAACCACTTTGCAGGGAATGCTTGCCTATATCATCTTTGGTCTGCTTCTTCTATTTGCCGTGATTGGTATTATTACCACCATCAAATTCTTCTTTGGGAAAATTTTCTACTGGGCCAAATACCGCAATACATTTAGCTATAAGCACGCGCACCATAAATACTGAATCTTTGCCGCCAGTAATGGCGGCTTTTTTAGTTGTCGTCAGTGTCTTCGTTCTCGTCATAAACGTCACAGCCAGACGACAGGAGCGCATCCAAAATGCGCATGAACACCGCCGCACCAATGTAACCGACCCAGAACAGTACAGACGGATGTTTTGCAAGCCACATCACAAACGCATCAATAGTAGCGAACATATATAAACCCTCTTTCGAGTTGAAACAAAAATAGCGGGGCCGGAGCTTTCCGGCCCCGCAGGGGCTTGTCTGAATCAGCCGCGGGCGGCGTTCTTCAGGCGGGCGAAGATGCCGATACCCACAGGAACCAGACCAGCGGCGAGACAGAACAACAGGATAGGCTGCTTAGTGATCTCGGTAACAACGGTGCCGGACAGGGTGAACACATCGGCCATAGCGGCGATAACGGTTTCCATAGCGCTCTTTGCAACCTCTGCACCAGCCTCCGCACCAGCGGCAAGCATAACAGTGTTCATGGTTGCGTCTCCTTTCCTCAAAATTTTTGTATGTAATCGCTTGCTGTTTGGGGGTAAGCGTTACAACGTGTAGTCATGCGGGACAACCGCGTATTCGTCCGGCTGGCCTTCATCGTAGCAGGTGACCAGCACGGAATAGTTGTTGCACTGACTGGCGTATGCTTGTTCAATATCTGTTTTCGCGGCAATCAGCAGCAGAAGAAATTCAAGGTTTTCGTCCTTAGATGCCTGGCAAATCTCCGGCAGAAGTTCGCCGTAATCGTACAGAGTTTTTTGTGTGATTCTCATTAGAAGTCTCCCTTCAAATCGTCGGGCATAATGCCGAAGCCATCCGAATCAACGACTTTCTGATTATTGCCCAGCTCGGCCAGGCGGGCGTTGACCGCTTGACGTTCGTCAGCGGACCGGGCCAGGTCGCGCAGGCGGAGACGCTCTAAAAACTGGTCTCTCCACATGGCGTAATTGCTTTTGAACGTCGCCCAACATCCCTGTTCATAAGCCCACCGGCACAACTCGTTGAAGGTATCGAAGGTGGGCATGTCCAGCAGAATCTGAACTTGGTCATCTTCCATCTGGGACATACCGGCGTGTTCGCTGGGTTCTTCAAATTCGTGGGTGCCGACAATATCTTTACTGTACTGGTATTTGTCGGGGTCGAGCAAATGCCACAGATAGACATACGCCTTATAAAGGTTGTTCACCTTGCGGATGACGTTGACCTCAACGCCGATTTCCTTTGCAATGCCCGAAAAGTACCGGGCATTTGGGAAACTGCACACAAAATGGATGTGCGGCTTTTTCAGGTCGCCCGGCATCCAGTCGGGAAGCGTGCCCTCATGCTTTTTTACGTAGTCGTCAAATGCGGCCTGCGTGTGTACATCCTTGTCATGCAGTGCCCATGCGCAGGGAAGGTTTTGTTTGCAGTAGTCAATTGCCGCTTGCTGGCTCTCGGGGTATAGTACAAACATGCACTGCCTACTGCGCAAACGTGGTGGAGCTTTTGTGTCGCCCATGTTCTACCATCCTATTTACTGTCATTTTTGTCTTGTGTCTTGGCACTGACACTGACACTCCAAAGGACGTAGCGCCTTTGGAGTGTCAGCCTTGCGGCTGACATTGCATGTGGGGCGGTCAATATAGCTACTTTTTCGCGCGGAAACCTACAGGCCGAACATCTTGAAAATGCACCTATAGAAAAAAAGTAGCTATACTCACCGCCCCACGGCAGTTATTTACATGGTGGCGGCTGGGCGTTTTCTGGTGGAGCCGGTAACATTACTTTACCAGCTCCCAACTCTTGATTTTGCCATAGCTGGTTTCAAGGTCGAACTGATGGCCGATGACCTTAGAAAAATCATCCATAGCACCGACAGAACCAAGCAAGTCGGCAGAATCCACAACCTTGATAGAACACTGTTCCGCTTTCTGCCCTGCACAGCCAACCAACCGTTTGAGGGTCACGCAGTGGAACACGATATTATCATAGTGAATCTGACGGTTGGAGCCGTCCCGCGGGGTAAAATCGCCAGTTTTACGCTCAACGCCAATAACCTGATACAACATTTTCTTACTCTCTTTCCGCTGGGCTTGTTTTCTTTCTTGCCAGCTTTCTTGTTTTTTGTACTTTTCGGTCAGGTTCAAGGCCTTCCGGCCTTTGTCACGATTATAAAACTCTAGGAAGCAGCGCCTTTTTTGCCTTTTCCCTTGCTTTACGTCACATCTTGCTCTATAATAAAATGGAGTATATGTAAATTTTAGTTGGGAGAAGTTACCAATGCCCAAAATCGACATCGACAATTACATAGAGCAGAGCGGCATGCGCAAGGCGCGCTTTGGCGGCTATGAGCCGGAGGACGTGCATCAGGCCATGGAGGATCTCTGCGCCGATTATGAGCAGCACCTGACCGCCATGACGTCGGAGCTGCGCACGCTCCGGCAGGAGAACGACGCCCTGCGCCGCCACGCCCAGGGACTGGTCATGCAGAACCAGACCCTTTCGACCCAGAACGCCACGCTGGCCGGGCAGGTGGATAAGCTGCAAAGCTACCGCGCCAATCTCGAAACGCAGTTCTCCACCGTGAAGGAGCGCAGCCATTCGCTGACGAACCAGGTCGATATGCTGCGCCTAAAAAACAGCGATCTGACGAGGGAAAATAAGGAGCTGACCGAGCGCTGCGAGGAGGCAAACTCCGCGCTGCGCGTCAAGGGCCGCGCCCATGACCAGGCCCGCCAGCAGGTCATCGCGGACCGTGATAAGGTCATTGCCGACGCCGAGGCCGAGGCTGCGCGCATCCGCCAGCAGGCCCGGGACGACGCGGACCAGATTTTGAAGGACACGAACCTCAAGGCCGAAGCCATCGACCAGCTTGCGCGTGAGCAGGCCATTGCCCAGGCCCGCAAGATGGTGCAGTCCGCCACCGACGAAACGCGCGAGATCCAGAACGCCCATCGTCTGCGGCTGCAGGATCTAAAGAGCCGTATCTCGGAGATGGAAAAGACCCGCGGCGAGATGATGGACTATCTGGCAAAAATGATCGAGGAACTGCAAAAAACGCAGGAGTACGCCAGCCAGAACGCCCCGCTGGTCCCCCATAAGGAGGAGCTGGCCGAGGCGGATGCCGAACCGCGGCTGGATCTGTCGGCCAACAAGGTCGATGCAGCAGCATCTGCGCTGCGCGGCAGCGAGGAAGCCCCCGCGGAGGAGCCGCCCGCCCCGGACGCGAACCGCGTTGTAGCGCCCGGCCTGGACGACGAGGAGCCGCGGACGAACACGGTCGTCACGCCGTCGCCGGATTATTTTGACACCACCCCAAACCCCCAGCCCGGCGACGCCCATGAGGAAGTGGAGATTCCCGGCGCGATCTTCTCCTACCCGATCCTGCGCCAGCAGGGAGAGCCGATTCTGGACGAGGGCACGCCGCCCCCGCCCACCCCGCACCGCCCCCTGATGCCCAGCATCACGCTGGCCGATGAGGACGACGAGGAGAGCGGCAGTGTGGTCCCCGCGCCGATGACCCGCCCGACGGCCCCGGCGGCCCCTGCCCCGCAAAAAACCGCAAAGGCCCAAACGAAGCGCCGCCGCAAGGCCATCATGGCGCTGCGCGCCCTGCACAGAAAAATCGGTGATTGACCACACGAGGGGAGGACCCCATGAGACAGCATAAACTCTGGCTCTGCACGCTGCTGGTGCTGCTGCTGGCGTTCGACTGGCGGTTGGGTCTGCTGAGCCTTGCGCCGGTGGTGCTGGCTTTCCTCATTATGGCGACCATGACCGGCAAGCGCATGGCTGAAAAAATGCGGCAGTACGGGAATGCCTTGGAGGCCATGTCCAACGAGG
>ERZ772991.2675-NODE-2675-length-11632-cov-2.743716_pt1 | contig 11632 bp, 6 predicted proteins | sample MGYA00511128_ERZ772991 | MGnify/ENA primary metagenome ERZ772991 (study PRJEB29015, sample SAMEA2737655) | human gut metagenome | biome: human gut; feature: human-associated habitat; material: faeces | place: China | collected 2012 ... | reverse complement strand
ATCTTATTTAACAAAAAAGCCGGTGGCTTTTATTTGCCGAAAACTCATTAGAATCAACTCGACTTCTTAGCTTTTTTATTCGTTCATCAAATTATTTTATACTCTACTGCAAAGATATTGATATACACTTAATTCTTTTCTACCCCCCCAGTGCTTTTTTCGAAAAAATGTTATATCATTAGAATCAATAATTTAGAAAAGGACATATTACCATATGATGCTAATTGTATTTTAGTCTCAAGGGACTAATCTACTTTCCCTTGAGAAAACCAAACTTAAAATCTATTTTCTTAAGGAGAAAAATAAAAAATTGAATAATACTGACGAAATCGAATTTTCACATGTACGTAACCTTGTAGCTCACTATGCTGTTTCACCAGAGGCTAAGGAGAAAATTTTAGCTCAACCACTTGCAAATAAGTTAGTCAAAGCAAATGCGTTATTAGATGAAACGGAAGAAATGGTCTGGATTTTAGATCACGGCCTACACATCTCTTTTATTAATTCAGATGCTTTTACCCCAATTATCAATAAAGTGAAAAAGGGATATATCTTAAAGCCTCGAGAACTAGAACAAGTTGCCGACTTTATACGGGTTACCTGCTTATTAGTACGCTTTTTTGATAAACAAAGAAGTAACGTTCCGATTATGGCAAGCTATTGTGATAGTCTAACTATTCTCGATAAATTAGAAGAAGTAATTTATCGAGATATTGAACGCGGAGAGGTTTCCGACCGAGCCGATAAAGATCTGACTAAACTACGCCAAAGAAGTAGTAAATTAAATACAACTATCAAGGAAACCTTACAGAAATACTTGCAGACAAAAAAGTACCAATCAATGCTGCAGGATTTTCAGATTATTCAAAAAGATAATCACTATACTCTTCCTGTTAAGGCAACTTTTAAGCATACTTTTGGTGGAAATATTATTGATCAATCTAATAATGGAGCCACGGCTTTTATCGAGCCAACTAAGATCCTTCACCTTACTCAAGAAAAAACTACAGTCGAAAATCAGATTTACTTAATTGAATCTCAAATTTTGGGGAATTTAACAGCAAAAGTCTATAATGAACTTACCTAATTTTGAAGCCAATCTTACTGTTATTGTTGATCTGGATTGTATCTTAGCTCGTGCAAAATATTCGCATGCTATTGGTGGCAAACGACCAATTTTAAATGAACAAAATGAGCTTCAATTGAACGGAATGAAGCATCCCTTATTAAGTAATCCAGTTCCCCTATCTCTTAAGTTAGATGCAACTAAATATGGCTTAATTATTACTGGACCGAATGCAGGTGGTAAAATTGTCACACTCAAAACTGTTGGCTTAGCTACTGCAATGACTGAATTTGGTCTCTTCTTACCTAGTGCAGCACGGTGCTCCATTCCGATTGTGACCGAAATCTACACTTCAATTGGTGATCATCAAGACTTAGATAACTCCCTCTCAACATTTTCTGCTGAAATGAAAAAGATGGCAGAGATTGTTCAAAAGACTACTCCAAACAGTCTGATTTTGTTAGATGAACTCGGTAGTGGAACGGATCCCAATGAAGGTGCAGCCCTTGCTATTGCTATTTTACAAACCCTGCAGCTAAAAGGATGCCTAATCTTAGCAACTACCCACTATGACGCTATAAAAGATTATTCGACTAAAAATCCTGCTTTTATTACGGCAGCAATGGATTTTGACTTACAAACGCTACATACCACATATAAACTACTTTTAAATCAAGTAGGCGCCAGTCGTGCTCTCTGGATTGCAGAAAAAAGTGGTATGGCTAAAACGTACTGTTAGAAGCTAAAAATTTCTTAAACACAGGAATCTTTCCTATAAAGCAAGCTAAGCTTAAATTTAAAAACAAGCAGAAAAAAGTTAAATCCCTACCTTCTTTTAAAAAAAGGCGATCGAATTAAAGTACCAAAATATCACCAAGAAGTACTCTTTTATGAGAATGCTGATATAGCGAATCACATTGTGGTTTTCGTTAATAGAACTTTTGAGACTATCCCCTTAAAAGGAGCAAAATTAGTTCGAAAAGCTGAAGAACTTTATCCTGCAGGTTATAACCTTGATTTATTATTTGTTCAAGATTGGCAAGAATATAAACTAAACAAGGATTTAGATCGCGGTTCTAAAAAGGCCTGGAAGAAGTTGAAAAAGTAATAACACAACTATTTAAATAATTATAAAAATAAGCTCTCCAGCTTACTTTAAGCTAGAGGGCTTATTTGTGTTTATTCAGATATTTTTATCCATCCAGCTCTACGCCTTGCAGTTCTTTCATTGCATCATAAGCAGCTGATCGTTTATTATGATCAACTCCCAGAATTAATAAATCTCCTGCTACAATTACAGTATCACCATGAGGAATTATTTCTCGACTTCCTCTTCTAATCGTTCTAACAAGTACATTATCTGGCCATTGAACATCCTTAATTTCCTGATCTACTAACTTACTATTTTCATACACGGGGATATCTAATTCGTCTTCTTCACCCGATATTGGTTGCAAACGTGTTCCTGGCATCATAGCGGCTGCCAAACTGTCATAGATTGGCTTGCCACCAAGAATTTGATCGATTAAAAGTGCAATAAATGCCACAACAGCCAGTGGCATTAAGTGAAGAAGTGACCCCACCATTTCAGTAATCAAAATTATTGCTGTAAATGGAGCGCGAATTATAGCTGCAAAATAGCCGGCCATTGAAAAAATTATCAAGTTAATAACTAAGTGTGCAGGCATTAAGCCAAGTTGTACCATTAATGTACCATAGGTTGCTCCAATTAGAGCGCCCATAGTTAAAATTGGCAAAAATATACCACTAGGTAACCCTGAATCATAAGAAATAATTGAAAATACAATTCGCAGCACATAGTAAAATGCTAAAATTCCAACTAGTGCCCATCCACTTTGAGTGAGCATTTTTTGTAAATATAAAATCAAACGATTACCTGGTCCAGTAATCAATGGCCAATAATACATAATTGGAATTAAAATTGTTAATGGAATTAAACCATGTAGCCAACGTGGTAACCAGGTGATTTTTAAATAGACTTTTTTTAATCCAAATAAACCTTTTTTATATAAATGGCCTAATAGTCCCAGGATAATTCCTAAAATCACCAAATGCCAGTATAAATAAATTGGAAATGAATGATCATAGGGCATCCCTAAAGCATGGTGTAAGCCAAAAAAGTAGGACACCATAAAATTAGCAGCAATTGCTCCTACCAAGGAATTCATCCAAACTCGCGGAGAGAAATTATGAAAAATTTCTTCTAAAACAAATAGTGCTCCACTCAATGGTGCTCCAAATGCAGCTGATAAACCACTGGCAGCTCCCGTTGCAAGTAACACCCTTTGATTGTATTTACTTTGTTTTAGCTTCTCACCCACTCCTTGGCCAATGGATGAACCAAGTTGAAGGGATGGTCCCTCAGGTCCTAGAAACAAGCCTGTTCCAATTACTAAGATTCCCCCGATGAGCTTTCTCCACAAAATCTGCCACCATTTAAGTTGGAGCTTACCTTGAAGCTGTAATTTAACTTCTGGAATACCGGATCCTCCAACGTGTGGATACTGTTTAACAAAATATCCCGCTATGATCCCTACTGCGGCTAACCCAAGAACAATTGCAACAAACCAAACTGGATTATTATGGACCTCTTTAAAAAGATGGAGCCAAAAAGCAGTAGTCTTTTCAATTCCAAATCTAAATAATCCAACTACGGCACCCGCAATTAGTCCTACAATTAATGCCTGTAGCATCAACTTCAAATTATCTTTTTCTTTTTTCCTCATTCTTACTTACCTACGTCCTCTTTATTAGATACTGCTCTATTTTAACGCAAAAAGCCACTACATCTGTAGTGACTTTTTTAGTTTCATGTGAAACATTACTATTTTTCTTCATACCATTCAGTATGGAAAGTACCTGGACGATCATTTCTTTGGTAAGTGTGAGCACCAAAGTAATCACGTTGACCTTGAATAATGTTTTGAGGTAAGCGTGGATTAAAAATAGATTCCAAGTAATTCAAAGCTGCACTAAGAGTTGGAGTTGGTACACCAGCATCAGCCGCAATTTTAACCACATCTCTAAGAGCACCAATATTTTCTTTCTTTACTTTATCAAAAAATGGAGCCTTGAATAAGTTAGGTAAGTCTTTATCAGCATTATACGCAAACTTAATATCATGAAGCATTTGTGAGCGAATGATACATCCAGCTTCCCAGTTTTGGGCAATAGTTGAATAGTGCAAGCGCCAGTTATAAGCTTTTGCAGCCATCGTTAATTGTTCAAATCCTTGACCATATGAAACAGCCATAGCTAAGTATAAGGCTTTTGCAAGTTGATCAACTAAGTCCTTTGGAGCTTTCTCTGGGTCAATCTTTGGTTCAGGATCATTTCTCAAAGTTGCTTTTGACATAAAACGAGCAAGAACGGCTTCTGCAATTACAGTAATTGGAGCACCTAAACGAATTGCATCTTCAAGCATCCAGTTACCAGTTCCCTTATAAGAAGCTTCATTTAAGATATGATCAATAATATGATCATCAGTTAAGTTATCCTTTTGTTTTAAGACCTTAGAAGTGATTTCAATTAAATAAGCTTGTAAACCACCCTTATCCCAATTCTTAAAGATTTCACTCATTTCATCGTTTGAATAATGACCAACGGTGCGGAGAACATCGTATACTTCAGAAATAATCTGCATAATACCATATTCAATACCGTTGTGAACCATCTTCACATAGTGACCACTACCTGCTGGTCCAATGTATCCGACACATGGTTGACCAGTTGGAGTCTTGGCAGCCATAGCTTCAAGGATTGGCGCTACTTCTTCATAAGCTTTTTCATCACCACCTGGCATTAAGGCAGGACCGTTCAAAGCTCCTTCTTCACCGCCAGAAACACCCATACCAATGAAGTGAATACCCTGCTTTTCCATTTCCTTATAGCGACGATTAGTATCATGGAAATTAGAATTACCACCGTCAATTAAAATATCGCCCTTATCTAAAAGAGGCAATAGTTTTTGTAAAGTTTCATCAACTGGTTTACCAGCCATGATTTGAATCAAGATTTTTCGTGGCTTTTCTAGTGAATTAACAAATTCTTCCCAAGTATAAGTTGGCTTCAAATTCTTATCTTCATATTTTGCTAAAGCATCAACCTCTGGCTTATCAATTGAAAATCCAGAGACAGAGTAGCCATGATTTTTAACGTTTAAGGCAAGGTTTTTCCCCATAACGGACAAGCCAATAACCCCAAATTGTTGCATATTTTTGCCTCCACATATTTAATAAAATTCGTTCATCTACTAGTATACTTTTTTATTATGAATTTCGCACAATTTTGCTTACTTTTTATTAAAAAAATAAAGAGTTCAGCTATGTGAACTCTTTATTTAATTATTTCCTAGGAAATTAATGGCGTGATGCGCCTGATGAAGCATCTTCTTTAGCTTCAACTGGCTCTGCTTCAGTATGTTCAGATGCACCAGATGCAGCATCTGCCTCAACTCCATACTTACCAGCAAAGTAACTAAATGGCTTCAAAGCTTGAGCATCATATTTAGCAACGAAAGCTGGATCGTCTAAAGTATTTAATTCAGTTGAATATGGCATATCATGAGTAATCTTACAGTCGATCAAAATTGGACCTTCCATTTGTTGAGCCGCAGCGACTGCGTCTTCAAATTCTCTCTTAGTACGAACAGTAAAGCCTTTTACATTCATACCTTCAGCAGACATCGCCCAATCATTATCAGGAAGTTTTACACCAGATAATGGTTGATGAGACTCATCGACTTGTTCCGCTTCAATAAAACCCAAAGTTTCATTTGTGAAGACCACGTTAATAATATGCATATTGTAGCGTGCTTGGGTTAAAAGCTCTTGGTTCATCATGGCAAAGCCACCATCACCAGCTAAGTTCCAAACCTCACGCTTTGGATAAATAGTAGCAGCGGCTAAAGCAGCTGGAGCGCCATAGCCCATAGTTGCATATAAGCCGGAGGTAGTCCATTTCTGATCATCATGTAGGTGCATCAAGCGATCAAAGTTAATATTTACATTACCTACATCTACTGCAAATACGGCATCATTAGCAGCCTTTTTATTGATTACATCAAAAATTGGTTCTACTCTCATTGGGATTTCGTCTGAATCATTAAAGCTCTCAAGCCAAGCTTCCCAGTTTTCACGATCAGCAAGAGCAGCCTTGTATAATGGAGATTCTGCACGCCCTTCACCTGCTTCAATTAAAGCACGTAAAGTTTTCTTGGAGTCAGCTAACATTGGAACAGTTACAGCATGACGCTTACCCAGTCTTTCTGAATTAATATCAATTTGGATTACTTTTGCCTTAGGATTGAAGAAGAAGACGGAGAATGGTGAATTGTTACCAACCCAAACTACTAAATCGGCATGAGTTTGAATATCATTACTTGGCTTAGCACCAACACGACCAATTGAGCCCATGTATGCTGGGAACTCATCCTCAACAATTCCTTTTCCTAAAACTGATGAAACTAGTGGCATCTTAAATTTATCAGAAAATTCCTTTAACTCTGCACTAGCATCTTGGGCACCATGACCAAAGTAAACAATTGGATTTTTAGCTTCTTTAATTAATTCAAGTGCTTTATCAATTTGTTCCTTACGTGGTGCTGGGAAATTAGGAACGATCTTGTGTGCTGCAGCATTATTGCGGAAGTTATCTTCAATCTTATCCCAACCAAAGTCTTTCGGTAAAATTAAAACAGCTGGCCCTTTCTTTTGATAAGCTTGACGAATTGCCTCATCCATTAAAACCGGAATAGCTTCCGCTGTCTTTGCTTGGTGATTCCAAACAGCGACTGGATCAAACCATGGCTTTTCATCAAAAGCTTGGAAGAAATCAATATCTTGACGACTTGTTGGAACATTAGCAACAATTGCAACCATTGGTGTCTTGTCATATTTTGCATCATAAAGTCCATTCATTAAGTGAACGGCACCAGGGCCTGCAGAACCAAAACACACTCCTACTTTTCCACTAATTTTGTATTCAGCAGAAGCTGCTAAGGCACCAGCTTCTTCATGTCTTACTTCAATAAACTTTATCTTATCTCGCCAGTTATGAATTGCATTCATTGTTGAGTCAAATGAGCCGCCTGGAAAACCGTATATATGGTCAATACCCCAGTCATATAAGACTTGAAACATTGCATCTGAGCCACTAATCTTTGTCATAGTCTATAAGCATCTCCTTAATGTTTTTTCTTACACCTTGATTAAAGCACATTTGTAGCATAATTGAAAGCGGTTGCTATGACTGCTAGTCCTGTATTTACTCATTATCAAAAATAATTAATTCACAAACTATTTACTCTTCTTTCACAACTTATCATTAGGTAGCAACTTTAAACTGTGATTAAGTGATCATACTCAACAAAAAAATTTTTTATTTTTTTGCTTTAAAACTAATTATTTATTTTTCACCTTTGCAATTCGGCCTTGTTGAATATATGCCGTTAATATTGCCAAATCAGCTGGATTTACACCAGAAATTCTTTCAGCTTGAGCAATTGACTCAGGACGAATCTTTTCAAATTTTTGACGCGCCTCAGTTGCCAAACTTGGAATTGCATTGTAGTCAATATCTACTGGAATTTTCTTTGATTCAAGTCGATGCAAACGATCAACCAAGGTCTTTTCCTTCTTGATATAACCTTCATATTTCAATGCAATTTCAACTTGTTCTTTCACATAGCGATCAGTAGCTAAAGTTTCACCACTTAATTTTTCAACTGCGTCAAAAGTTACACGTGGTCGCTTCAAAAAGTCTGCCCCGCTAACTCCTGCATTTAAACGATCTTGCTTAACACTAGCTAAATATTCTTGAACCTCATCAGTAGGGTGAATGGTAACTTTCTTAATAGCTTCCATTGCCTGGGAAATAGCTTGCTTTTTATCTTGGAATTCCTTATAACGATCTTCTGAAATCAAGCCTAATTCATGACCTTTTTCAGTCAAACGCAAATCTGCATTATCGTGACGAAGAAGAAGACGATATTCTGCCCGGCTAGTTAGCAAACGATATGGTTCATTTGTCCCTTTAGTTACTAGGTCATCAATTAAGACCCCTATATATGCTTCATCGCGTTGTAAAGTAAATCCAGGCTTATTTTGAGCACTTAAGGCCGCATTAATACCAGCAATTAATCCTTGACCGGCTGCTTCTTCATAACCAGATGTTCCGTTCATTTGACCAGCAGTGAAGAGGTGCTTAATATTTTTTGTCTCTAATGTATGCTTTAATTGCCAAGGTTCAATTACGTCATATTCAATTGCATATCCTGGGCGCATCAATTCTGCTTTTTCTAGGCCAGCAACACTATGAAGCATCTTCAATTGTACTTCTTCAGGCATTGAAGTAGAAAAATCACCTACGTATATTTCCTTAGTATGGCGTCCTTCTGGTTCCAAGAAAATTTGGTGACGATCTTTATCTGCAAAACGAACTACCTTATCTTCAATTGAAGGACAGTAACGTGGGCCTACACCCTTGATAACCCCAGAAAACATTGGAGCACGATCAAGATTTGCACGAATAATGTCATGCGTTACGGTATTAGTGTAAGTCATGTAACAAGACATTTGATCTTCTAGGTAATCACTATCTTTGCTAGTGTAAGAAAAATGTCTTGGTTCTTTGTCTCCAGGCTCTTCTTGAGTTTTTGAATAATCAATAGTATTTCCATCCACTCGAGGAGGAGTACCAGTCTTAAAACGACGTAATTTAAAGCCTAACTTTTCAAGATTTTCAGGTAATTTAATAGATGGAAGTGAGTTATTAGGACCTGAAGAATAAGCCAATTCTCCAATAATAATTTTTCCTCTAGCAGCTGTTCCTGTGGTCAACACAACGCTTTTAGCATAGTACTTTGCACCAGTATTAGTAATCAAACCTTTACATACTCCATCTTCAACGATCAACTCATCTGCAACAGCTTGACGTAAAGTTAAATTAGGCTCGTTTTCAATTGTATCTTTCATACGCTCATGATATTGCCATTTATCGGCTTGTGCCCTCAATGCTCTAACAGCGGGACCCTTACCTGTATTGAGCATTCTCATTTGAATATAAGTGGCATCAATGTTTTTACCCATTTCGCCGCCAAGAGCATCGATTTCACGCACAACAGTACCCTTTGCTGGTCCACCAACTGATGGATTACATGGCATGAAAGCCACCATGTCTAAATTGATCGTTAAAAGAAGTGTCTTTTCTCCCATTCGTGCTGCTGCTAAGGCTGCTTCTACTCCCGCATGGCCTGCTCCAACAACAATTACATCATATTCATTTGATTCGTAAGTCTTCATTTTCATCCTACTTTCCAAGACAGAATTGACTAAATAATTGGGTAATTAATTCATCAGGTGCACTTTCACCAGTAATTTCACCCAAAGTATCCCAAGCATTTTTGAGATCAATTTGAACCAAATCTAAAGGCATTGCATCATCAATTCCATTGACAACGTCTTCTAAAGATTGCTTTGCTTTGGCTAATAAACCAGCTTGTCTTTGATTTATTACCAAGATTTGATTTTGTGAATTTTCTATTCCACTAAAGAATAATTGCTCAATTGCATTCTCAAGCGCATCCATATTTTTTTGCTTTAAGATTGAAGTTACAATAATTGGATTATCAGTAATTTCTCTTATCATTTCCTGGGAAATTTTTGTGCCTAGATCTTGTTTGTTTAAAATGATAATTCGTTTTTTATTAGCAGTTAAATTTAATAAATTTTTATCTTCGTCTGTTAAATCTTGACTTGCATCCAGAAGTAAAAGCACCAAATCAGCTTCAGCTATAGCTTTCTTTGAACGTTCAACTCCAATTTTTTCGACCTTGTCTTCTGTATGGTGAATCCCAGCAGTATCAATCAGCTTCAGCGGTACGCCTTTAACAGAAACATATTCTTCAAGTGTATCTCTTGTTGTTCCCGCAATATCAGTAACAATTGCTTTATCGTCCTGCGTTAAATAATTTAAAAGAGAGGATTTACCAACATTTGGTCTTCCCACGATAGCCGTTGCTAGACCATTACGGATAATTTTCCCTTCCTGAGCTGTTTTTAGCAATTGATCAATTTGCTTTGAAACTTCTTGGGCCTTCTTTTTCATTTCTTGAGAAGTTAAATCGTCCATGTCATATTCTGGATAATCAATATTAACTTCCTCATGAGCCATTGTATCTAACAGTTCCTGGCGCATTGTTCTAATTTTATCTAACAATCCACCAGCTAATTGTGTCATAGCAACTTGACGAGACTTATCCGTCTTAGCCCGGACAATATCCATTACAGATTCAGCTTGCGTCAAGTCAATACGACCATTCATAAAGGCGCGCTTAGTAAATTCACCCGGATCAGCCATTCGAGCACCGTTTGCCAAAAGTAGCTGCAAAATATCATTAGTTACAATCATTCCACCATGACAATTGATTTCAACCATATCTTCTCGAGTGAAAGTTTTTGGTGCGCGTAACACACTAACCATTGTCTCGTCTACAACATCCTTAGTTTTAGGATCAACGATATGTCCATAATGAATTGTATGTGAGGGAACCTTATTTAAATCTGCTCCTTTAAAAAGTTTATTAGCAATCGCTACTGCATCTTCACCAGATAGACGAACAATTGATATACCTCCTTCGCCAATAGGAGTAGAAATTGCAGCGATTGTATCAAATTGTGTTAATACTTGTGCCATTTTTTCACCTACATAAAATAATCTCAATAAAAAAAGTGCCCACTCCACCACTACAAAAAATAATGATGGATAAAGCACTTTGACTACTTTATCTTCAAATTAAAGATAATTTATTTTTGTTGTTTACGTCCTAAACGTTTGTATGCGCGACGAACTTTGCGCTGACGTTCACGTTCTTCCTTCTTTTGTTCCTCAAGTTCACGTTGATACTTGAATGGATTTTGCAAAATAAAGGTTTGAACTACTTGGAATAAGTTGGAAATCACCCAGTAAAGTGAAATCGCAGATTGGATACCAATTGCTGAAACCCCAATAATAAGAGGCATCAAGTATGTCATTCCCTTAGTCATTCCATTTTGTGAGGATTGGGGCGTTGACATCTGACTGATGTACGTACTCATAAAAGTGAATACAGCCGCCAAGATAGGCATGATGTAATATGGATCGGGACGTCCCAAATCCATCCACAAAAACCGACCATTTTGCAACTGTGGAGTCCGCCAAATTGCTTGATACAAAGCATACATAACTGGTAGTTGAATTAACATTGGTAAACATCCAGTATATGGATTAATACCAGCTTCTTTATACAACTTGCTAGTTTCTTCTTGTAACTTTTGACGTGACTCAACATCCTTACCTGGATACTTTTTACGCAATGCATCCATCTGTGGTTGCACTTTTTGTTGCTTAGCCATGCTTCTAATAGAAATGGCATTCAATGGTAATAAAATTATTCTTACTATAATAGTAAAGATAATGATTGCCCAACCATAGGAATCATGAACTAAACTTGCAATCCAAAGAATAAATTGGGAAATATAGTAAACAATATACCGATCCCACCAATTG
>ERZ772991.2672-NODE-2672-length-11649-cov-3.814128_pt1 | contig 11649 bp, 10 predicted proteins | sample MGYA00511128_ERZ772991 | MGnify/ENA primary metagenome ERZ772991 (study PRJEB29015, sample SAMEA2737655) | human gut metagenome | biome: human gut; feature: human-associated habitat; material: faeces | place: China | collected 2012 ... | reverse complement strand
CCGTGCCGCAGCCGCCGGAGCGGTGCTTAAGCCGTAAGGCGGGAATTGTGCGGTGCTGCCTTAGTTATTTGTGCGGGCTTTCCCTGCGTGAAAACCCTGTGAGACGGGTGTCCGCATTCCTCGATGGGACACCCCGGAAATGCGTTTGTGGGCAATCAAACGCTATGCTATGTAAAACATCTTCCCGCCCAAAGCGTGGGCAATCAAGGCGGGTAAGCGGAACCATGATTTATTGAAAATTCGGAAAAGAATCTGTATAATACTTATCAGATAGAGCCTATAGCCATGAAAGGCAAGCGGCATAGCAGTCGGCACATAAACGCATTCATTTGCTCTCAAAAGGAGAATTCTCGTGAACTACATCGCAGTAGTCGAGGACAGCGCGCAGGATCGGGCAGTGCTGGACTCGTATCTGGAAAAATACCAGCAGGAGAAAAACTGCCATTTTCAAATCACGCATTTTTCGGATGGCGACGAGATCGCGCTGGGCTATAAGGGCGGCTATGACCTGATTTTGATGGACATCGAGATGACCTTTATGGATGGTATGTCAGCAGCCGAGGAGATCCGCCGCGCCGACCCGGAGGTGCTTATCATCTTCATCACCAACTCGCCGCAGTATGCCATCAAGGGGTACGCGGTGCAGGCGCTGGACTATATCTTAAAGCCGCTGAGCTATTACGCTTTCTGCCAGCGGATGAACCATGTGCGGGAGCTGCTGGGACGCCGCCAGAAGCATTTCCTCACGGTGCCCTGCGCGGGCGGTGTGCAGAAGCTCGATGTCTCCGACATTTATTATGTAGAAATTTGCGACCACGCCCTGCTGTTCCACACCAAGCAGGGCGAGGTGCATTCCACCGGCTCCATGCGCGATGTGGAGCAGAAGCTGCCGCCGGAGAATTTCTTCCGCAGCAGCAAGGCGTACCTTGTCAATCTGGAACACGTGGACGGTATTCAGGACGAGGACGCCATCGTCAACGGTGATCGGGTGCAGATCAGCCGCGCCAAGCGCAAGGCATTTTTGGCGGCGCTCAACCACTACATGGGGGAAACCATCTGATGGAAACGGAAGTTCTGGGCAACATTCCCCGCCTGTATACCGCGCTGGCGGACTGGCTGGCCTGCCTTTTATATCTGTTCTTCCTGCCCAAGCGTACAGCAGGCTGGCGGCGGTATACGATCCACGCGGTGTTTTTGCTGCTGCTCGGCGTCTTTATGCAGGCAACGGGGCAGGTGCCGCAATTCTGGTTTCTGCCCTGCATTGCGGTATCCATCTTGATCATGTATCTGTACATCCGAATGCAGGCCGACGTGCCCGCCCGGAGCGCGGGGTATTACTGCGTCCGCGCGTTTATTTTGGGGGAACTGGCCGCCTCGCTGGAATGGCAGCTCTACTACTATATGGCCGGGCGGCAGGGCACGCCGGGCGCGGGTGTGCGTGTGTGCATTTTGGCAGTCGACTATGCCGCAGTGTATGGCGCGGTGTTCGCGCTGGAACGCAATTATAACGATATTGCCTCGCCTCTGCACGTCCACAAAAAAGAATTCCTCAGCACGCTGTTCATCGGTGTGGCGGTCTATGCCGCCAGCAACCTGAGCTATGTCAGCCCGGACACGCCGTTTTCCGGCAAGATGACGGCGGAAATTTACAACATCCGCACGCTGGTAGACCTGGGCGGCATGGCAATTTTGTTTGCGCACCACATGCAGCTGGTGGAGTACCGCCGCAAAAAGGAGCGCGACGCTTTGCAGAACGTCTTGCAGGCGCAGTACGCACAGTACCGCTCGGCGCAGGACAGCATTGACCTTATCAATAAAAAATATCACGACCTCAAGCACCAGATCGCCGTGCTGCGCAGCGAGACCTCAGAGGAAAAGGCCCACTATCTCGACGCGATGGAGCAGGAGATCCGCAGCTATGAGGCGCAGAACAAGACCGGCAACGAGGTGCTGGACACGATCCTGACCAGCAAAAGCCTGTACTGCCAGCAGCACGGCATCACGCTGACCTGCGTGGCAGACGGTGCGGCGCTGGATTTTATGGATACGATGGACCTGTGTTCGCTGTTCGGCAATGCGCTGGACAACGCCATCGAGAGTGTAGAAAAGCTGCCCGACAGCGAGCAGCGGCTGATCCATCTGGTGGTGGCACGAAAAAAGAGCTTTGTGTGGATCCGGGTCGAAAACACCTACGATGGTGCCTTCCAAGCGGACGGCACGCTGCCCAAGACCACTAAGACCGACGCCCGCTACCACGGCTACGGTCTAAAGAGCATCTACGACACCGCCGAAAAATACGGCGGCACGGCAGAGATCACCACCCAGGAGAACCAGTTCACATTAAAGGTGCTGTTTCCCATCAAGCAGAAATAACCCGGACAGCCCATTTTGGTGGGCTGTTTTTTGCTTTAAGCAACCTGCACATAAAGCGCATGATACGATTGTCTATTTCGCCAATGCCGCAGGCGGCTTGCGCGGGAAAAACGACCGTTCACGTAGTGAATCCCCTTTTTGCTGTACATTGTGATATAGTGCAGACAACAGAAAAGGAAAGTCTCCTGCGGTTTTTGCTATGGATAACCTTGAAAGCGAGGATCTTGTATGAAAGCAGCATCCCTTCTCACCGGCTGGACGTGCCGCCATCTGGGCGATACCGCACCCGGCAAACCGGTGACCCTGCCCCATGATGCCATGCTGGCTGAACCCCGCACCGCCCTGAGCGCGGGCGGCACCAATACCGGCTGGTACGAGGGATATGACTACGAATACCGGCGCACCCTGACTGTGCCGGAAAACGCGCTGGCAGACACCCACATTCTGGAGTTTGAGGGTGTCTACCATAATGCCGAGGTCTGGCTCAACGGTCAAAAGGCAGCGTTCCGCCCCTACGGCTACACCAACTTCTATGTTGATTGTGCGCCGTATCTGCACGCAGGGGAGAACGAGCTGCGGGTCATTGCCCGCAACGCCGACCAGCCCAACAGCCGGTGGTATTCCGGCGCGGGCATCTACCGCCCGGTGCAGCTTTGGACGGCAAGGGGCGCGCATATCGCACTGAACGGCGTTAAAATCCGCACCCTGTCGCTTGACCCCGCCGTCGTGGAGGTGCGCGTAAAGACCACCGCCCCCGGCACGGTGCGCCTGACGGTGGACGACCTGCCCGCCGTGCAGCAGGAGAGCGACGGCGAGGCCGTATTTACCCTGACCCTTGATAACGCCCGCCTCTGGACACCTGAAACGCCCAACCTGTACACCTGCCGCGTCAGCTTTGCCGATGATGAGGTGACCGAGACGTTCGGTGTCCGCAAGGTCGAGTGGGGTACGGACGGCTTCCTGCTCAACGGCAAACGGCACATCATCCAGGGCGCGTGCATCCACCACGATAATGGTCTGTTGGGCGCAGTTTGTGACCCCGACGCCGTGGCGCGCAAGGTACGCCTGCTGAAAGCGAACGGCTACAACGCCATTCGCTCAGCGCACAACCCCTGCTCCAAGGCGCTGCTGGCAGAGTGTGACCGGCAGGGCATGCTTGTCATGGACGAGTACATCGACCATTGGTACATCCACAAAACCGAGCATGACTACGTGGATTATTTCAATGAGTGGTGGCGTCAGGATCTGACCGACATGGTGGAAAAAGACTACAACCACCCCTGCGTGGTGCTCTACTCCACCGGCAACGAGGTCAGCGAGACTGCCCAGAAGCGCGGCATCGCCCTGACCAAAGAGATGACCGACTTCCTGCACGGGTTGGACGATTCCCGCCCGGTGACCTGCGGCGTGAACATCTTCTTCAACTTTTTAAGCTCCATCGGCTTCGGCGTGTACAGCGACGAAAAGGCAAAAAAAGAAGCCGAGCGTGCCGAGAAAGCCAAACAGCGCGGCGAGAAGGCCGCCAAGAAAAAGGCGGTCGGCAGTCAGTTCTTCAACAATCTGGCGGGGCTGCTGGGCGATGAGTTCATGAAGCGCGGCGCGACCCTGCACGGCTGCGACGTCAAGACCCGTGACGCCTTTGCCAACATGGACATTGCGGGCTACAACTACGGCATCTACCGCTATAAGCACGACCTGAAAAAGTACCCGCAGCGGTTGATTTTGGGCAGCGAGACCTTCTGCAACGATGCTTATAAATTCCGCGAGCTGGCCAAACAGGAGCCCCGCTTGGTGGGCGACTTTGTCTGGGCGGGCATGGACTACCTTGGCGAAGTCATGGTCGGCTCGTGGGAGTACGCCGACTACGCCGAAACGTTCGACGGCGGTCCGGGCTGGGTGTCGGCGGGTTCGGGACGCATCGACCTGACCGGCAAGCCGCTGGGCGAAGCCCTCTATACCCGCGTGGCGCTGGAGGCCGACAACGGCCCCTATATCGCCGTCTGTCCGGTCAACCATACCGGAGACCGCCACAGCCCCAGTGCGTGGAAGATGACGAATGCCATGCCCAGCTGGAGCTGGACCGGCTGCGAGGAGCGCAAGGCCAACGTGGAGGTCTACGCCCGCGCCGCCCGCGTGGAGCTGGTGCTGAATGGTCACACGGTGGGCAGCAAAACGCTGAAAAATGATTGCTTGGCGAGGTTCAGCATTCCCTATGAGAGCGGCACGCTGGAAGCCGTCAGCTATGACGCTGCCGATCACGAAATTGGTCGCTGCAAGCTGCAAAGTGCCGGCAGCACGACCCGCCTGACGCTGGACGCCGAAGAACCTACTGTAAAACCGGGGCACCTGTGCTACATCCGTCTGCGCTACACCGATGAAAACGGCATCACCAAGCCGCTGGCGCGCGGCAGTATTCAGGTACAGGTGCGCGGCGGCACGTTGGTGGGGCTGGGCAGCGCCTGCCCCTTCAACAAGCACAGCTATCTGGACAGCGAAACCGATACCTACTACGGCGAGGCACTTGCTATCGTCCGCATGGGGGACGGCGACGCCATGACGATTGCTGCTTCCGACGGCGAATACAGCGCGGAGCTGACTGTGCCTGCGCAAGCATGAGGTGAGCTATGGAGGTATGGGCTATTTTGCGGCGCTTGCCATCACGCTGTTTCTGGCGGCGTTCGTCCTCATCACCGTCATCAACGGCGGCGTGCAGATGGTGATTTGCTTCCCGATTTATAAAATCATCTTCCCGGAAGGGGAGCAGATTAAAAACTAACCTGCCCACAAAAGGGCTTGGAACAGGTCGGTACCATGCAGCATACCTTTGTACGCATGGGACAAAATCCGTTCTGAGCCTTGGCACACAGCACCACAAAGCCCAACAAAAGCTCGTTGAAACGATAAGTTTCAACGAGCTTTTTTCTGCAATATGGCAAAACTGGTAACGATCTGGTAACTTTGACCCCAAAATGACCCCAAAACGGGAAAACGACTGCGCCCGGACGGTTGAGATTTTCAACCGTCCGGGTGCTTTTTGTGGATAAATTTTGCGGAGTTGGCAGGTAAAAATAGGAGCGGTCAGTGTAGTCAACTCGCCTTGACGAGTACCAACACGCTGTTGTTTGGCACGACGATCTGTTCCTGTTTGGTAGGAATGGGCGGGTTCTTGTACTGGCGCAGGGCTTTTTGGATTTGCTGCTTGACTTCCAGCAGGGCGGCATTTATTTAGTATTTATTTGTGTTGGATTTACCTGTACAGGGAAATCCAGTTTAGGTAAATCTCATTATGGCAAAACAAAAGATCCCCGGAAAGCGGGGATTTTAGGGCAATATTTGGCTGGACGAGTACCACGCCGATGCACTGCGGATGAGTCCAAACCGGGGCGTTTCTCGCGGCGACAGGGGCGGTGTGAGGGGATGGTGTAGAGTTGGTTTGCGTACAACTTCTTGCTGGAGAACAAAACTTATATACTGGTTCGTAGGGCTTTTCACTTGCGAGAACCCTGCGATGTAGGTATCTGCATTTCTCAATGGAACCAAAGCTGCTTCGATGTACAGGTGGCAGCCATGCGGGTAATTTCACGAGTCGCAGAGTTTTCATCGAGCGTTGCTTCCGGATAAAAAAGTTTATCCGCAGAAATACCAAGGCATCGAACAATTTGGCAGCAGGTTTTTAAGCTGGGGGTTCGTTCACCTCGTTCGATAGCAACAACATAGCGTTCGCTTTTTCGTATGCGCTCTGCAAGGTACTCTCTTGTAAGACCTTTATCATTGCGAGCGTGTTCAATAGCTATAAATCAAAAATACGGCATTACCCCTTGCCCCCGCGCAGCGCCTCAAGGTCGCTGCGGGTGTCGATGTCCCGCAGCTCGGCGGCGGGGGTGGGCAGCAGGCGGATCGCCTGCGGGTGGGCGCGCAGCACGGCGCTGCCGCCGCTGCCCTCCGGCAGGTGAAGGAGGGCAGCAAAATAATCCCGACCGAACAGCACAGGGCTGCCCGGTGTGCCGTCGGGTGCGGCCAGCCGCCGGATCGTGTCCGGCGCGGCACCGATCGCCAGCGCCTCCAGCGTCTGGCGGGTCAGGCAGGGCTGGTCCCCCGGCAGAAACACACACCCCTGCAGGTCGGGCTGCTGCGCCAGCAGCGCGGTCAGGCCAAGGCGCACCGTATCGCTGCGGCGTGGCTCGGCATGGCGCAGCACGGGGAAACCCTCTGCGCGGCAGAGGGCCTCGACCTCGGCTGAGCGGGTCACGGCAATGCGCCCGGCAAACACCGGCGCGGCGGCCAGCGCCAGCGCATGGACGGCCAGCGGCCGGCCGTTCAGCTCGGCCATCAGCTTGTTGCCGCCGAACCGCCGCCCCAGCCCCGAGGCCATGACGATGCAGCCCAGCGGCGGCACAGGACAGTCCAGATCGTACACAAAGGCGTCCGGGTCGGCGCAGAGCGCGCGCAGGAACGGGGTGTCCTGCTTGCGGACCACCGCGAGAACACGGCAGACTTTCAACAGTTCCAGCACGCTTTGTTGAAAATCCGCGCAGCCGCTCTCCAGATAGCCAAGCTCGTCCAGCACGGCCCAGCCGCCGGCTGCCGCCATCCGCTGCAGGGCGGGCAGCCCCACGGCGGCAAAGCCGGCCGGTACGGGGCGCATCCGGTTTTCACCGGGGGGCAGGGCGGCATCAAACCGGCCGATGACCGCCGCTGCCCCGGCGGCTGTATCGTGCATCTCGACCCATCTGCCCGGGACGGCAGCGGTGAGAAGCATCGGGGCATCGGGGCAGAGGGATGGCATAAGTGCGCGCAGCAGCGTTGTTTTGCCGCTGCCGCGCCCGCCGGTCAGCAGCAAGTGGCGCTTACCGCTGGCCCGGAAAGAACGCAGAATAGAGCTCGCGGCTGGTCTGTACACAGGCATCACGGTAGGCCTCATACCTTTCTAAAAATTGGCGGGCCTCGGCGGTCAGGGTGCTGCCGCCCCCGCCGATGGTCTTGCAGGTCAGGGCAAAGCCCAGTTCTTTTTCGGCGTGCTGCACAAGCCGCAGCGCCTTGGAGTAGGAAAGCCCCATCTGCGCCGCTGCGCTGCGCAGCGAGCCAGTCTCCTCGATCAGATGGAGCAGGCGGCAGGGTCCCTCGCCAAAAAAGCGCTCGCCTGCGTCATCGCAGAGCATCACGCGCAAAGCAGGTTTCATGGTATCACCTCACAGCGGCAGCAGGGCCAGACGGCGTCGGCCCCGGCAGTCGGTAACGGGCAGCAGCTCCAGCGGGCCGTACACGGCGGCAAGGGCTGCCTGCAGCACGGCAGGCGGGTCGGTTCTGGGGTGCAGCACCGCCGCGACCCCGCCGCCCTGCAATACCACCAGTATATCACAGCTGTCCAGCGCCAGCGCGGGGTCGTGCAGACAGACCAGCGCGGTCTTGCCGCCGGTGTGGACCAGCTGCGCCAGCAGCGCGGTCATCCGGCTGCGGTTCGCAAGGTCAAGCGCACTGTCCGGCTCGTCCAGCAAAAGCAGCGGCGCATCCTCGGCAATCGTGCGCGCCAGAATACAGAGCTGCTTCTCGCCGCCGCTCAGCGTCAGGTAGTCCTGCCCGGCCTTGTCGGCCAGACCTACGGTGCGCAGGGCCTCGTCCGCAGCGGCGCGCATGGCGGCGGTGGGGCTTTGCAGGACCCCCAGCCGCGGGTTGAAGCCCATAAGCACGACCTCCCGCGCCGAGAGCGAGACCGAGATGCCGCTCTGCTGCGGGATATAGCTGACGGTCTGCGCAAGCCTGCGGGTGGACAGGCTCTCCAGCGGGACGCCGTTCAGAAGGCACTGCCCGGTGTGGGGCAGCAGCCCGGCGGCGGCCTTGAGCAGCGTGGTCTTGCCGCTGCCGTTCACCCCCAGCAGACCGATCAGCTGCCCGGGCACCGGGACCGAAAAGCTGACCCCTTGCAGCACAGCCGCTGCGCCGTACTGCACGGTGAGGTCCTGCACGCAAAGCCCCGCGGGCGGGGGCGTGGTTTGTGGCATCATGACGCATCCCTCCCTGGCCGCAGAATCAGATAAAGCAGAAACGGCACGCCCAGCAGCGAGGTAAAGATGCTGACCGGCAGCTCGGTGGAGGCTGCCGTCTTGGCCAGCGTGTCGGCTGCCAGCAGCAGGGCGCTGCCCAGCAGCCCGCTCAGCAGGCAGGCCGAGCGCCGGCTGTGCCCCGCCAGCAGCCGGGCGCTGTGGGGGGCCAGCAGCCCGACAAAGCTGATAAGCCCTGTCACGCTGACAACGGCGGCAACCGTCATGGTGGCAAGCGTCAGCAGCAGCAGGCGCATCGCGCCCACCCGCACGCCGAGCAGCCGGGCCTCGCCCTCCTCAATCGAGAGCAGCAGCGCCTGCCGGTGCAGCGCAAAGATCGCCGCGCAGCAGACCAGCACGACCGGCACCGGGAACCACACCCGGCTGCGGGTCACGGCGGCCAGACTGCCCATGATCCAATACTCGATGCTGGCCAGCTCCTTCTCGGGGTCGGCGGTCAGCTTGAGCAGCATCAGCAGCGTCTGGGCCAGCGCGTGGACGGCGATGCCCGCCAGAACCAGCGACATTTTGCTGCGCCCCGGCGCGGCGGCGGCCAGCCCCAGCGAGAGGAACACCGCCGCCAGCCCGCCCGCAAAGGCACAGACCGTGGTGGACAGCGCCCCTGACGAAACGAACAGGATGGCGAACGCCGCGCCGACACTGGCCCCCGAGGATACGCCGATGATGTCGGGGCTTGCCAGCGGGTTGCGGAATACGGTCTGGTAGACAAAGCCGGCCACCCCCAGCCCAAAGCCGCCGATCAGCGCCATGACGGCGCGGGGCAGCCGCAGCACGGTGAAGGTGCGCACCGCCATGGCATCGCCGGCCAGCAGCGCTGCCGGTGTTATGGGGTAGCGGCCCAGCGCAAGGGCCGCACCAAAGGCCATAAAAACGCAGAGCGCTGCACCCAGAAGGCACAGCGCCGTGCGCTTGCGGTTATTCATAGGAGGCAGGGGTAAAGCCGTAGTAGGCCGTGTAGAAGGCATCGGCGCAGTCATGGTAGAACTGCTCACTCACCTGCTCGGGATGCAGCACGCTGCCCAGATAGACGCTGCCCAGGAAGCTGCCGGGCACGGGGGAGTCCACAGCCTCGATGGCGTGGGGCAGCTGGTAGACATGGCCCTCCTTGACGGCGGTGCAGTCGGCCAGTGCGGCATCGTTCAGGACGGAATCGACATCATAGTCGGCATCGGACGCCAGAATGATGTAGTCGGGGTCCCAGTCCAGCACCTGCTCATAGGAGACCTCGGCCCAGTAGGTGTCCTCAACACTGGCGGCGGCGTTGAGACCGCCGGCGTTCTCGATCATATAGTTCTGGTACATGGCGGGGCCGGCGGTCTGCAGCACAGAGCTGTTGCCGGCCATGTAGACGGTGGGAGCCGCCGATGGCCTCGCGCAGGCTGAGCAGGTTGTCCTCGATTGCGGACTTCAGCGCCTCACCGCGGGCAACGGTGTTGGTGGCCTGTGCCAGCAGGTCGATGGCACCGTACAGCTTGTCCTGATCCTCCGGCTTGACGGCCAGCACGGTCAGGCCCAGCTCCTCCATCTGGGGGATGGAATCCTTGAGCTTGGCGGGCACGATGACAAGGTCGGGGGTCAGCGCGGCGCAGCCCTCAAGGTCAAACTCCTTGGCGGTGCCGATGCTGGGCAGGCTCTGCAGCTCGGGGGCGGAGAGGCTGTAGATCGTGCGCTTGTCGGCCTTGGCCTCGACGCCGACCAGCTCGTCCTGCACGCCGAGGGCGATGAGCAGGCTGGTGGAGATGTAGTAGCCGCTGGCCAGCGTCTTGGGCTCGGTCTCAATGGTGACCTCGCGGCCCAGCTGGTCGGTGACGGTCAGCGGGTAGGTGACGGCGGTATCGGCGGCAGCGGGTGCAGCGGCAGCCTCCTCGGGGCTGGCGGTGACCTCGGGTGCAGCGGCGGCGGAGGCGGCAGCCTCACTGCTTACGGCGGCGGTGCTGCCGCAGGCGGTCAGCGCCATGGCGGCGGCCAGCAGCAGAGCGGTCATTTTGGTCATTTTCATGGATCTTTTTCCCTCACACAATAAAAAATATCGTTGTATTTTTAAAACAACAACGGTATTATACCAGATTTTATGGTAGAATAAAAGTACCTATCCACGAAAAGTGTGATTTTTTCGCCCAAAACAGAAAAAACGGAGATTGACCCATGATGACGATACGCGAATATGCCCGCCCCGCCACGCTGGAGGAGGCATGGCAGCTGAACCAGAAAAAGCCCAACCGCGTGCTGGGTGGTATGCTCTGGCTCAAGATGGAAAAGATCAATGTCGGCACGGCCATCGACCTGTCGGCCTTAGGGCTGGATACGATCGAGGAGACTGACACCGAGATCCTCATCGGCGCTATGGCAACGCTGCACGATCTGGAAACGAACGCCGCCCTGAACGCTTACACCGCGGGGGCTGTGCGGGAGGCTGTGCGCCACATTGTCGGCGTGCAGTTCCGCAACTGCGCCACGGCGGGCGGCAGCATCTATGGCCGGTTCGGCTTTTCCGATGTGCTGACGCTGTTTTTGGCGCTGGACTGCGAGGTTGAGCTGTACAGGGCGGGCCGGATGCCGCTGGCGCAGTTTGCCGCAATGCCCTATGACCGCGATATTCTGACCCGCATCTGCCTGCGCAAGACGCCGGGGCTGAAGGTGCAGTACCAGTCGGTGCGCGCGACCCAGACCGATTTCCCGATCCTGACCTGTGCGGCCGCCCGCACGGCGCAGGGGCAGTACCGCTTTGCCATCGGCGCGCGCCCGATGAAGGCCGTGCTTGTCACGCCGGACTGCGACCCGGTGCAGCTGCCCGCCGCCGTGCAGGCAGCCGTCAAGACCGGCAGCAACCTGCGCGGCAGTGCCGAGTACCGCACCCACCTGACCGGCGTGCTGGTCCGGCGTGCCGTGGCCGCGCTGGAAAATTGACGGAGGTATACCATGCAGATCACATTTACCTTAAATCATAAAAAAGTCACCGCCGAAATCGCGGCTGACACCGTGCTGCTGGACCTTGTGCGCAGCCTCGGCTGCAAGAGCGTCAAGCGCGGCTGCGAGACCGCCAACTGCGGCCTTTGCACGGTCTTTCTCGATGAAAAGCCGGTGCTGTCCTGCTCGGTGCTGGCAGCGCGGGTCAACGGCCGCAGCGTCACCACGCTGGAGGGGCTGCAGGAGGAGGCTGCCGAGTTCGGCGCCTTTATCGCCGATCAGGGTGCGGAGCAGTGCGGCTTCTGCAACC
>ERZ772991.2671-NODE-2671-length-11650-cov-3.147995_pt1 | contig 11650 bp, 4 predicted proteins | sample MGYA00511128_ERZ772991 | MGnify/ENA primary metagenome ERZ772991 (study PRJEB29015, sample SAMEA2737655) | human gut metagenome | biome: human gut; feature: human-associated habitat; material: faeces | place: China | collected 2012 ... | reverse complement strand
GTCCGGGCGCAGCATGTGCGCCCCGAACATCCGGATGCGTGCCGTTTCGAATCCGTGCTGCGCGAGTATCCTGAAGAACCCGTCGATCTGCTTGTCGGTCTGCCCCGGTTCGATGAACACCTGCGCCCCGATCTGCGGGTATTCGGTGCGTTGCGGGTAAAGGGGCTGGCACAGGAATCCCAACGCCAGTAACAGGATTATCTTTTTCATGGGCTATCGTTTGTTGCAAAGCCTCCGGCCGTTGCGGATTGCTTCGGATTCGTTATTGCAGGGAAGTAGCGTGAATTTATAGGCATAGCGTTTTGCCAGCAGGCGGTACTGCTCCGAGGGGCGCGCATTCAGGCTCCAGGTATCGGTTCCCCCGACCCCGGCCTGCACGCAGTCTATGTTGACCGTCAGGGCATCCGGAAGCCGCTCCACTTCGGTGACGTGACGTGCCCTGTCGAGCGCCTCCTGCGTGCAGTCCCATACCGACATGCTCAGGGGGCTGTCCCCCGCGATCTGGATGCCGCGCCCGTTGCCCTCCGTCAGCGTGAGCCAACGCACTGCGCAGCGGTTGCCGTTCTCCTGCGGGGTGATGTAGTCGTGCATGAAGTCCCCGGGCGTACCCCGGTAGAGGCCGATGAAAGCACCGCACGAGCGGTCAGAGTAATTTTCCTGGGGCCCTTTGCCGAAGTAGGCCATCCGCCCCAGTGTATTGGGAACCCGGGTTCGGAGCCCCGCGCGCAGCGGTTCGGGCAACTGCCCGGCGATCTGCAGGTCGTATGCCACGGCCAGCGCCCCCGTACCGTCGAGTGTATAAACCAGCGTCAGCCGCACGCTGTCGGGAACCCCCTTTTCGACACGCACCGTCCCTGCGGCTTCGTCGATGCGGATGCCTTCCGTCCGGATCCTTCCGGGCATCTCTTTCCAGCATCCGGCGATCTGCCCGACGCGCCATCCGCGCCAGTCGTTGTCGGTCGACGCCCGCCAGAAGTTCGGCCGCAGGGTGTCGCATACCAATGCCTTCCCGCGTACCGTATAGGAGACCAGGTAGCCGCTTCTGCGGTCGATTTCCGCCCGGACACCCGCGGCGCTCAGCACGATGCGCTCCCCGTCCTGCGAGACGGCCGCCCTGCCTGCGGCGGGTTTATGCGCGGGAGCCTTGTAGAAAGGCAGTCCGAACTGCTCTTGCGCAGCGATGTGCCCGGCCCCGGCGTAAGGGGTCGCCCGTTTTTCCCGGGCCTGTACGCGGAGCAGGTATTCGGCGCCGGGTTCGGGCTCGAAGGGGCGGAACCCGACGGTGGCCGGGGCGCTCTTGCCCGCGGGCGTCGTCGGCACGTCGAAACTGCCGCGTTGCAATACGCCCTTGTCGGTCGATATTTCCCAGGTGAAGTCGTAGCGGTCGGTCGGGGAGAAGAAATTACGGTTGTGTACGACAACCCTTCCGGCAGCAAGGTCGTCCGCCGTGAACCCGATGGGCTGGAATACATATTTGCACTCCAGTGCCGCGGGCTTCAGCGTACGGTCGGGGTTGACGATGCCGTTGCAGCAGAACGCCGCGTCGTGATGCTCCCCTGCCGGTTCGAAATCCCCGCCGTAGGCCCAATAAGTGCGTTGGCAGGTGTCTTTTTTGACCAGCCCCTGCTCTGCCCAGTCCCAGATATGGCCGCCCAGCAGTCCCTCATGGCTGCGGATGACCGTCCAGTAGTCGTTCAGCCCGCCGGTCGAATTTCCCATCGAGTGAGCGTATTCGCACATCAGCACGGGGCGGTCGATCCGCGGGTTGAGGGCCATGCGCTCCAGCTCCCCGACCGTGGGATACATGCGGCTCACGATATCCACGTAAGCGGGGTCGGTCGGATTGCCGCCGTCCTGCGGCTGTTGAGGGGTGCCCGGCTTCCCGTCTGCGGGGGCGGCACTGGTGAATACGGCCGCCGAAGTGCGCCTGAGGGGTATGTAAAGCGGGCTCGCAGGTTGTCCCTGCGCCCCTTCGTAGTGGATCAGGCGCGTGGGGTCGTAATCCTTGGCCCAGCCGGCCGCCGCCGCGTGCGCCGGGCCGCATCCTGATTCGTTACCCAGCGACCACATGACGATGGAGGGGTGGTTGCGGTCGCGGACGACCATCCGGCTCACACGCTCCAGGAACGGGACTGCCCACTCCGGGTCGTTCGAGAACTTCCCGCCCGAACCGTGGCTCTCGATGTTGGCTTCGTCGATGACGTAAAGGCCGTAGCGGTCGCACAGTTCGTAGAAATAGGGGTCGTTGGGGTAGTGGGACGTACGCACGGAGTTGAAATTCAGCAGTTTCATTAGCCTTACGTCCTGTTCCATCCCTTCGCGCGTGACGGTCTTTCCCGTATATTGGTCGTGGTCGTGGCGGTTTACGCCGTAGAGTTTCACGGGGACGCCGTTGACCAGCATCTCGCGTCCGCGGAGCCGGACGTCGCGGAACCCGACCTTGCAGCTGCGCGATTCGGCGACCTGCCCGTCATCGTTGCGCAGGGTCAGCACGAGGGTGTAGAGCGCAGGGTTCTCGGCGCTCCATTTTTCGGGCGCCGCGATGCGCTGCTCCATCAGTGCGAAGTAGACGTTGTCGCGTTGCGGGTAAGCCTCCGACAGGATTTCTTCGACCGGTAGTCCCATTTCACGGCCTTCGGGCGTCCCGTCGGGGGCATAGAGTTGCGCCCGCAGATGCCATCCTGCCGCCGGGGTGCCCTCGCGCAGGTCGATCGTGGGGCGTATCTGCAACAGCGCGTCGCGCATGTCGCCGTCGAGCAGCGTCCGCACCCCGAAGTCGCCGATGGCCACATCGGGTTTTGCGGCAAGGTATACTTCGCGGTGTATGCCCGCCATGCGCCAGTGGTCGGCATCTTCGAGGTAACTGCCGTCCGTCCATTTGAAAACCTTCACGGCGAGCGTGTTCTCGCCCGGTCGCAGCAGGCCGGTGACGTCGAATTCCGAGGGCAGGCAGCTGTCCTCGGCATATCCTGCCAGGGTGCCGTTGACCCAGACGTAATAACCCGAGTATACGCCCCCGAAGTGCAGCACTACCCGGTCGCCTTCCCAGCTTCGGGGTACGGTGAACTTTCGGACGTAGCATCCCGTCGGGTTGTCGCGTGTGATCGACGGCGGCCTGAACTCGAACGGATAGGGGATGTTGGTGTATATCGGATACCCGTAGCCCTGCATCTCCCAGCACGAGGGAACCTCTATCTCGTCCCAGTCTCCGAGGTCGGCGCCCGGTTGCCAGAACCCTTCGGGGCTTCGGGCGGCGTCTTCCGCAAAACGGAATTTCCAGACGCCGTCGAGCGGCATCATCCGTGATTGGGCGCGGTCTCCCGCCAGTGCATCCTGCGGGGTTTCATAGGAGTAGGAGGTGGCCCGGGCGGGCAGGCGGTGCAGGGCGTTGACGTGCTGGTCGGCCGGGGCGTCCCACCCGTCGGCGGCTGTTGCGGCGCCGTATGCAAGCGTGCACAGGAGGATTGCCGTAAGTCGTTTCATAGTTCGGATAAGGTGAGTTTTCGATGAAACAAATATAGGAATACTCCACCCGCCGGATTTGCACGGATTTATCAAAAAATAACAGAAAACCGGCCTTTCGCCTCTCCTGCGCCGTTCCGACGAAAATGTGTTAGCATCTGCGGAACCGGTTATATTCCGTGCGCGGGGAATTTCCTACTTTTATCCTGTCGCTCAAACCTAAAGACTACGACCTATGAAACGACTCATCCTTTTGACCTGCCTCCTTGCCTTCGTGTCGGTAGCGGAGGCGTGGGCCAAGCGCCCCGGGCGCTCCTTCAGGCGCTCTTTCGTCCAGGTAAGCGCCCGGGATCCCCGTTATTTCTGCCTTTCGGACGGGCAGCCGTATATCCCCGTGGGATGCAACATCGCCGCGATGGGGTCGGTTGCCGACATGGAACATTACCTCGGGGAGATGCACCGCCACGGCGCCAATTTCGGCCGCGTGTGGCTCAACACGGGCCTCTTCGAGATCGAAACCCGTTACGGCGAGGTGGACACCGCCAAGCTCGTGCGCATCGACCGCCTGCTGGAGCTCGCCGACCGGTACGGCATCAAGATCAAGTTCTGCATCGAGAGTTTCCGCCATATCCGGCCGGGCGTGAACAAGTGGGACACCAAAGCCTCGTACCATACTTCCAACGGCGGCCCGTTTGCCGATGCCGACGATTATATCACTTCGCAGCGTGGTGAGGAGGAGTTCCTGCGCCGCGTGCGCATCTTCCGCGAGCGTTACGGCGACCATCCCGCCGTTTTCGGCTGGGAGCTGTGGAACGAAATGAACGCCGTGGAGACGCCCGAGGAGCACCTGCGCGCGTGGAATGTCCGTATGCTGCCGCGTGTGAAGGAGATCTTCCCGAAAAACCTGGTGATGCAGAGCCTCGGCTCGCTCGACCGGGAGTCGAGCTTCCCGATTTATGAATTCATCAACCGCCTGCCTTCGAACGAGGTGGCGCAGGTGCACCGCTATATCGACGAGGGTGCCGAACTGGCCGTGTGCGGCGCTCCGGTCGACAGCATGGCCTCCGATGCCATCGCCGTGCTGCGCGGATACGGCCTCCGCAAACCGATGCTGCTGGCCGAGTCGGGCGCCGTGAAACCCGTGCATACCGGCCCCCATCCTATATATAAGGTAGATACGATGGGTTCCGTGCTCCACGACGTGCTCTTCGCCCCCTTTTTCAGCGGGGCCGCCGGGCCGGGGCACCTCTGGCATTGGGATCACCATATCGACAAGCAGCATACCTGGTTCCAGATGGGGCGCTTCGCGCGTGCCGTCGAAGGTGTCGACCCCCTTCGCGAAGGGTTCGAACCCGTGCGCCGCGATACGGCGGGTCTATGTGCTGCGGGGCGAACACACGCTGCTTGCCTGGTGCCGCGATACGGTGAGCACGTGGCGGCACGAGCTCTCCGAACGCATTCCGGCACAGCGGCTGTCCGGCCTGCAGGTCGACTTCACACCGCTGCTCGGCGGGCGCAGGGTGAAGAAAGTGCGGATCTACGACCCCTGGCGGGACGAGTGGGTGCGCGCGTCCCGCCGTGCCGACGTATCGCTTCCGGACTTCACGCGCTCGGTGGTCGTCCGGATCGAATATTGAAGCGCAGGAGGGTGGATGATGAAAACGGACAAATAAATGATAAATCCGTTCTTTATATCCCTGTTCCGTCTTCCTAAATTTGTTGTAACGAAAATCCTGAAGCATAACCAAACCTATCAGCCTATGAAAGAAAAAGACGCTCCGACCTTTTCGATTTTGTGATCCGGCCCTCTCGGTGAACCTCAGTGCGGGCCTGTCCCGCGGCGGCGATTCTCCCCGCGGGACGCAATCAACCAACTACAACCTAAATACCTATGAAAATGAACCATTATTTGAATGTGCCGGGGCTCCTGCGCAGATTCGCGAAGATCGGGCTGGCTCTGCTGCTCGTCCTGTCGGTCGCTTTCGGCGCCGGTGCGCAGGACGTCTCCCCTGCCAGGGTCTCCGGGACGGTCGTCGACCAGCAGGGCATGCCGGTCGTCGGGGCCGGAGTGGTCGTCAGGGGAACCCAGACTGGCTCCGTGACCGACCTCGACGGGCGTTTCACGGTCATGGCGGCCAAGGATGCGACGTTGACAGTTTCATTTATCGGCTATACCACCCGGGAGGTGCCCGTAGGAACCCAGACCGATATCCGCATCGTGCTCGAGGAGAATGTCCAGAGCATCGACGATGTGGTGGTGGTCGGCTTCGGCACCCAGAAGAAGGAGACCGTCACCGGCGCCATCGGGCAGCTGTCGGGCAAGGAGCTGATGCGCTCTCCCGTGACCAATATTTCCAATGCCCTCGTAGGGCGTATCGCCGGTATGGCCGCCGTCCAGAAGACCGGCGAGGCCGGCTTTGAGGAGTCCACGATCCGCGTGCGCGGCGTGGGGACGTATGCCGGCGACCAGAACCCGCTGATCGTCATCGACGGCATCGTGCGCGACATGACGGCCTTCAACATGCTCGACCCGAACGATGTGAAGAACGTCAACGTGCTCAAGGATGCTTCTGCGACGGCCGTGTACGGCGTGCGCGGTGCCAACGGCGTCATCATCGTGACGACCAAACGCGGCCGCGAAGGCAACCTGAAAATTTCGTTCACGGCCAATGTCGGCTTCACCTCCCCGACGACCCTGCCCAGCCTGGTCAACTCCTACGATTATGCCGTGCTGCGCAACGAGGCGTTCGCCAACGACGGCAAGCCCGACGACATCAAGGTATTTTCGCAGGACGAACTGTGGAAATTCCGGCATAACCGCGACTATACGCCCTCCGAGGTCGAGGCGATGGGACACCTTTCGCCCGAACAGAAACAGGCGTTGCTCGACAGTCCCGCCATCTATTACGGCAGTACGGACTACATGAAGCGGATTTTCGACGCCGGGGTGTCGCCCCAGCAGCAGTACAGCGTCAATATCTCCGGTGGTACCGAAAAGGTGGCCTTCTTCACCTCGGTGGGGTATTCCAACCAGAAGAGCCTCACCAACGACTTCGGGTTCAGCGATGCGGCCTCCAACTCGGGCAGCCACAAGTATAACTTCCGCACCAACTTCGATTTCAACATCATCCCGCTCACCGAGATCAATGTTTCGCTCTCGGGGCAGGTGCGCGAGACGAAGATCATCACCGACCGCAACAGCAGCGTGGACATGTGGGGCCGTTACCGCGACCTGATGCTCAACATCTACGAAGCCCCGCCCTTCTCGGCGCCGGGCGTCTCCGACGGCCGCATCATCACCGATTATGCCGGCGGTACGATCATGGACAGCAACAAGGGCGCATGGGGCAAATCCCCGATCGCCTACATGCTCGAAAAGGCACAGGCGCGTATTAACCAGAGCAGCCTGAATACCTCGATCCGCATCCGCCACCGGATGGATTACCTCGTCGAAGGGCTTTCCGTACGCGGAGCGTTGTCGTATGACCATTATTTTACCAAGACGCTGCGCGTTGCGCCCAACCTGCCCGTCTATTCGATCACGCGCAACCCCGCCGATCCGGCCGAGCTGCTCTATTACGGCGGCGAACACAATGCCAAATCCTACGAGGAGACCGGCTGGGGCAAAAACCGCAAGGTCTATGTCGAGGCCGGCATCGACTTCAGCCGCGATTTCGGCAAGCACGCCGTCACGGCCATGGCGCTCGTCACCGGCGAACGCTACACCTCGCCCGGGCTGAAGTACAACGTCCCCCGCGGCTATTACGGTGTGGTGGGGCGTGTCACCTACGGTTACGACCAGCGTTACCTGGCCGAATTCAACATGGGTTACAACGGTTCCGAGAACTTCGCGCCCGGCAAGCGGTTCGGGTTTTTCCCGGCCGTTTCGGTAGGCTGGGTCGTGTCGAACGAACCCTACTTCCCGAAGAACGACATCCTCACGTGGCTCAAGTTCCGCGCCTCGTACGGGCAGACCGGCAACAGCGAGATCGGCGGCGACCGCTTCCTTTTCCTGCCCGGCACCTGGGGCAGCCACAGCTACGGCCCCTGGAACGGCACCCCGCTCGACGGGTATTTCTTCGGCTCGTCGAACGGTTCGGTCAATAACCCGGCCTTCCCCGGCAAATACGAACAGTCGACAGGCAACCCCGACGTCACGTGGGAGAAGAAGGAGTCGTACAACATCGCCGCCGAGGTGCGCATGTTCCGCGACCGGCTTTCGGTCACGGTCGACCTGTTCGAGGAGAAGCGCAACAACATCCTCACCAAACTGGGGGTCACGCCGGGCATCATCGGCCTGAGCGGCAGCGCCCTGCCGCCCGTGAACGTGGGGCGCATGAGCAACCGGGGTTACGAGATCCAGGTCTCGTGGCGCGACAACGTCGGAACGGATTTCTGGTATGAAGTGGGCGGACAGGTCTCCTATGCCGTCAACAAGATCGACTACAAGGCCGAACCCTCCTACATGTACGCCTGGATGAACGAAACGGGGTTCGCCTACGGACAGTACAAGGCCTATTACAACGAAGGCTTCTACAATACGCCCGAAGAGGTGGCCAACCACCCCTACAACGCCATCGACGGCAACCGTGTCCAGGGCGGCGACCTGCGTATCGTCGACGTCAACGGCGACGGCATCATCGACGACAAGGACATCACCCCGACGGGCTTCTCGAACGTCCCGCGCTTCGCGTTCAGCAGCAACCTGAGCTTCGGCTACAAGGGGTTCGAAATATCCGCGCTCCTTACCGGTTCGGCGCAGGGGACGTTCAACATGAACGGCTACCTCATCACGCCCTTCGCCCAGGGAAACGGTACGCCGCTGAGCTATATGAACGGCCGCTGGACGCCCGAACGCCATGCCGCCGGCAAGCAGATCACCTTCCCGCGCATGTCCGTGAACATGGCCAACAGCCAGAACAACCAGAACAACTCCTTCTGGTTCCGTTCGACCGACCATATCAAGCTCAAGAACGTCGAGGTGGCCTATACGTTCCGGAACGCCCGCTGGATGCGCAAGGCGCATATCGGCTCGATCCGCGTATTCGTCAATGCCAACAACCTCTGTACCTGGGGCGGCAAAGACCTGGTCGACGGCATCGACCCCGAGCTGGTGCAGGACGGCAGTACGTCCGAAGGCATCATCTATCCGCTCACGCGCGTGTATAACTTCGGTTTCAACATCCAATTTTAAGTCGCAGCCTTATGAAAAAGACCATTTATACGCTTCTCGGCCTGTTGCTGGCGGCCGGCCTTACGTCCTGCCAGGACTGGTTCATCGAGAAGCCCGAAGTGACGGGCATGGATCAGGACGAGGTCTTCAGCACGGCCAAGAACGCCGAGGGGGCGATCGCCGAGGCCTACGCCACGATCCTCTCTTCGGGATTGCCCGTACTGGTGTGGAACAACTCCCCGATCATGCCCTACGAGACGACCGAAGCCATCATGGGCGGCGAAGACCTTTGCCGCCTGACATGGGGATACATGGATAAGCAGGTCGTGGCGGGCATGCTGGCCAACAACGAGAATAACGGCGCCGGTTATACCGACGACTATTTCCCCAACAACTACGCCTACATCCGCAAGGCGTGGCTCGTGTACGAGAACATCGACAAGGTCGCCGACATGTCCGACCGCGACAAAGCCATCGTCAAGGCCGAAATGCAGGTGCTGGTGGCTTTCCGCTACGTGGAGATGCTCAAACGCTACGGCGGTGTGCCGCTGGTCGAATCGACGCTCACCACGGTCGACGTGCGCCCCCGCTCCACCGTGCAGCAAACCCTTGACTTCATCGTCGGGCTGTGCGACGCGGCCGCCGCGACACTCGAAGGTGTGCGCTGGCCGGCCGACTGGCTGGGGCGCGTGAACAAGGGTGTGGCGCTGGCCGTCAAGGCCGAGGCGCTGATGTATGCCGCCCGTCCCCTCTTCAATGCCGACGCCCCTTACATGCAGATGGCCGACCCCGCGAACAATGAGATGATCTGGCTCGGGGGCTACGATGCCAAGCGCTGGGAAACGGCGCGCCTGGCCAATCAGGAGGTGATCGACTGGGGCAAGGCCAACGGCTTCGAGCTGATCGACACGGGCGACCCCATCAAGGATTACGGCACGGCCGTCGGCACGCCGTCGAACCGCGAGGTGCTGCTGGCCTACAAGCAGCAGCGCGAGGCTGACGACAACGGTATCTACAAGAACTACACCTTCATGCCGACCCACACCGGCCACGACCTGGGGCAGTACCGCGGCACCGGCTACGGTCAGCTCTGCCAGTACCGCAAGGCCGATGGTACGGATCAGACGTGGGCGGGCGTGGACGACTGGCGCCCGGCCGGCGAATACCGCGACAAGGCCGAAGAGTTGGAACCCCGTGCGCAGGCGTCGCTCTATTTCTACGGCGTCAACCCCAAGAACAATACCGGCAACAGCCGTTGGGATCTGTACCAGAACTGGCAGCTCGAATACAAGTGGCAGGACGGCTGTGCCAAGAACATCAAATTTTGGTACGAAGCCGGTTCGCGCGAATGGTTCGAATTCCCGATCTACCGCATGGCGGAGTTTTACCTCAATATCGCCGAGGCCTACAACGAGGAGGGCAACCCGACCATGGCGCTGCGCTACCTGAACGACATCCGCAGGCGCGGAGGCATCCCCGACGAAACGCAGACCGACCGGGTGGGGCTGCGGCGGAGCATCCACCGCGAATGGGCCGTGGAATTCTACGTGGAGAACCAGTGGTATCCCCACGCCCGCCACTGGAAGCAGGGGGCGTCGATGGTCGGCGGGGCCAAGTACAAGTTCGAGTTCTCGCAGGCCGCCGGCGTGTCGTGGAACCCCCGCAAACCCGAGGAGTTCGCCAATTACACGCGCAAGCCCTCCTATGTCCCCGAATACACGTGGCACGAGCGCATGTCCCTTTCGCCCTTTACGCTCAGCGAGGTGAATAAGGGCTATCTGGTGCAGAACCCCGGATATTGATCCGCCCATACACAATCGTTTACCGAAAAAATCAGAATTACATGAATCCCAACCATATGAAAAGTGTGTTTCTCGGAGGCGCGGCACTCGCGGTTCTGGCCGTCGGTGGTGCCGGCCCGGTTTCCGCCCGGGATACCGCGGCTGCGGAACAGCCCGACAGTGCGGCCCTGGAATATGTGATCCCCGGGACATCGGCCCGCACGAAGGCAATGCTGGTCACTTCGTCCGTCTCTTCCGTGACGGGAGACGAGGTATCCATCCCCTCGGCCAATATCAACAACATGCTTTACGGACGTATCCCGGGGCTCGTCGTGTCGCAGACCAACGGGGAACCCGGCTACGATGCCGCTACGCTCAGTATCCGCGGCGTGGCGACCTACAACAACTCGTCGCTGCCGGTCTATGTCGACGGCTTCCAGACCAATATGGCTTATTTCCAGTTTCTCTCGCCTGCCGAGATCGACCGGATCGAGGTGCTGAAGGATGCCGCGGCGCTGGCTCCCTTCGGCATGAGGGGCGCCAACGGCGTGATTTGGGTCACGACCAAGCGCGGTCGTATCGGCCGCCCGCGCGTCACGGTCAATGTCCGGGGCGGCGTGCAGCAGCCCATGAACCTCCAGAAACCGTTGCGTACGGGCGACTATACCCGGCTTTACAACGAGGCGCTGAGCAACGACAACGGCAACGTTTGGACACCCTATTACACGGCCGACCAGGTCGCCCGACTGCCCGACGTGGACTGGTACCGCGAGGTCACCAAGAAGGCCACGCCCTATACCGATGCCGACGTGTCGGTCTCGGGCGGCGACAAGACCGTACGCTATTTCGTGCTGTTCGGCTACATGGGGCAGCGGGGAATCTACGACACCCCGACCAACGATACGCTGGCCAACGCAGGCATCGACCGCTACAATATCCGCACGAACCTCGATATGAACCTCTTCGGTTTCCTGGAGGCCAAGGTCGATGTCGGGGGCCGGATCGAAGACCGCCGTTACCCCAACCGCGCCGCGGGCGACCTGTGGAACGACCTTGCCAAATACCCCGGCTCGGTTTATCCCGTGCGCAACCCCGACGGGACGTGGACGGGTACCCCGATCTACAATTTCAACCCCCTGGCCTCGATCAAGGCGCTGGGGCGCAACTCCACGCACGACCGTACCCTGCAGGCCAATTTCCAGCTCAAGGAGCGGCTCGACTTCCTCGTGGAGGG
>ERZ772991.2670-NODE-2670-length-11655-cov-11.560000_pt1 | contig 11655 bp, 9 predicted proteins | sample MGYA00511128_ERZ772991 | MGnify/ENA primary metagenome ERZ772991 (study PRJEB29015, sample SAMEA2737655) | human gut metagenome | biome: human gut; feature: human-associated habitat; material: faeces | place: China | collected 2012 ... | reverse complement strand
GGATGGACAAGATGGGATTGACGGAAAAACTCCAAAATTTAAAATTGAAAACAATGCCTGGTATATATCTTATGACGAAGGAAAAACCTGGAAATACATCGGACCTGCAACTGCATCTAGCGGAAGTTCATTCTTTTCACAAATAATAGATGATATTGAATATGTACATTTTGAAATAGCGGAATCACAACAACTGATATCTATACCAAAATTTAAATTGCTCACGATTATTTTTACTCCTAACGAGACGGATGTACGTTTGCTCCCGAACACAACCTATTCTTTTTCTTATCTTGTAGGAGAAGCTGATGAAAAACTGGTTGTAAAGGTCGCCACACAAAATGGATTTCAAGCCGTGGTAAAACCAACAGCTTATGACCGGGGGGTAATAGAAGTTACAACTCCTGCCACGCTTGGAACTTTTTCCAAGGACAATGTTACTGTATTTTTTTTCGATGGAAAAGGACGTACCATTTTGCGCACAATCACCTTTGTGGAAGGAAAGATTCAAATACCCACGAAAAGTTATTCGGTCGGTTACGGGGGTGATCGAGTGGACGTGGAACTGGAAACCAATATCGAATATGAAGTAGAGATTTCGGAAGAAGCAAAATCTTGGGTTGAACTGATGCCAGATAGTAGGGCAACTTTCCGAACCGATCGCATTTCTTTTATGGTAAGACCTAATCCTACCGGCAAGGAACGTGTCGCAATTATAGAAATGATTGATAAACAAGGTATATCTTCAGAAAAAATCGCAATTTTTCAATCTTCCGGAGTATTACCTAAAACTTTTCATGTATCTACACCGGGAACTCTTGGACAATTACTTGCAGAACAAGAGTTGCCACATGAGCTAATAATATCAGGTTCATTGAATGAAAGTGATTATGCCTCCTTAAAAGACTATTCAACAGGCAAAATTTTAGATTTAACAGGTGTGACTGATACAAGTATACCTGAAGCTGCTTTCCAAGAATCAACTGCATCCTACGTATATTTGCCATTGGGACTGACGGAAATTCCGAAAAACGCTTTTCGTGAAAGTACCATGACAACCATAGTAATTCCGGAATCTGTAACAGATATTGGGGCAAATGCTTTTTATCAATCCCAAATAACATCATTAGTCCTTCCGGAAAATTTGGAACGCATAGAAGCCGGTGCTTTTGCCGGTCTCAATATCCAAGGAAATCTTGTTATTCCTGATGCAACGACCTTTATTGGGAATGTGGCATTTGATGGAAGTACTTTTGATGGCACTTTGTCGATAGGTGAAGGTGTGAAAGAAATAGGAACGGGTGCTTTTGCCGATATAAAATTCACTGGCGATTTGATTATTCCCGATGCTGTACAGGTGATGGGCGAGAAGGCATTTTATAATGCAACTTTTACAGGTTCTTTAAGAATTGGCAACGGACTGACCGTTATTCCAAAGGATGCATTCCTTATGCAGCCAGGCAACTTCCCTAGAGATTATCCTTTTATGCGGGAGTTAAGCTAATGGCCCTTATGAAATTTGAACGTACCTGTGAGGGACGTTCAAATGACCCTTCGTAGGTGAAAAGTAGGTGAAACCGCTTTTTTGAAGTTTGAAACTTCAAAAAATAACGAAAAAACGCTGTTTTGAAAAGGTGGAAACGGTAAGGTCTGGCGGTTATGAGCCGCCAGCTCTGACCAACTGAGCTACTGGCCCACGAAGACGGCGGTCTGCCGCACATGGACTAACTATAAGTATACCAAAAAATCAGAAAAAAGCAAATCCCTTTGCCGGAATTATTTTGTGCGGCGGGCGTCGAACTTGCGCAGCATGAACTCGTCCAGCATCGCGGGCTGGAACAGCGGCTCTTTGTAGCCAAAAGCTTCCCGAATGAAGATGAGGGTCACGATGGTCTGGCGGCCCGGGTCGAACCGGAGGGTGTAGAGGGTGTCCAGCGGCTGCTGGGTGGGCTGATGGAGCGTCAGGTGGAGGGTGAAGCCGCCGTCGTTCTCCCGGCGGCACTCGTAGGCAAAGACATCGTCCGGGCTGTGCTGGTCCAGCCGGTCGAAGCAGTCGTCCAGCGGCAGGTCGGTGCGGAACTCGGACAGGCCGCTGGGGCCGTACTGGCTGCGGCGGTTCTGGTCTTTCTTAGACAGCAGAAATACGATAAAGCCCAGAATGGCCGCGAGAAGAAGGATGGAAAAAACAGCGTTCATGTGCGCCTCCCCATGGAATTTGTGTCGAGTTTTCCTTATTGTAACACAACACGCCCCAAAATGTGTTATAATATTTGAAAAATTCCAAAAACTGATGGGGAGCCTGCGCCCTTTCTGCGGGCGGGAGGGACGATATGAAACTCAAATTCACGCGCAAGACCTGGTATTTCCTGCTGCTGGCTTCCGCAGCGGCCTCCATGCTCAACGGTTTTGCCGTCCTGAGCGGCACCAGCTTCGGCCTCATCGAGCAGATCGCATTCGCCGCGGCGGGCATCGCGGCTCTTTTCCTCGCGGCGGAAAAAGGCTCGGCAAGCTGGGAAAAACGCAATTTCACCGGCGTGTTCGTGCTGCTGATGGTGAGCTACATGGTCAACGGCTGGGCGGGCTACCTCTGCTCTGCGCTGGCCTGGCCGCTGCTGCTCAGCACCGAGTATAAGCGCGGCATGGCCATCCAGCGCCAGCTGCAGCTGGTGGGTGCCGCCGAAGCGCTCCACCTGTTCTTCCTGCTGATGGCGAAATACGGCGGCATGGCCGCGCTGGGCTTCTGGACGAACCTGCTCTGGGTGCTGCTGGCCTGCGCCCGGGGCTGGGCGGCACTGAGTCTTTATAAGATGCAGGAGGACGCATGACCCAGCGGCGGAGAAGACGCCGCGCCCGGCGGGGCCGGTTCGGGCGGCGGGCGTTCCTGGCCGGGGCCGGCTGTGCCGCGCTGGCCGGGGCAGCGGTGATGCTGGGCCGGGGACAGACGGCCTCGGCGTCGTCGGTGCCGCCGACGGACGAAGCAGAGCCAAACACCGCCCTGCCCTCGGGTGAATGGCGGGCCGTCTGGGTGAGCTATCTGGAATGGGCCGGGATGGACTTTTCCTCCGAAGAAGCCTTCCGTGCCGGTGCGGCGGAGCTGATGGACAACTGTCTGTCCATCGGGCTGAACACCGTCATCGCGCAGGTGCGGCCTTTCGGGGATGCTCTTTACAGGAGCACCCTGTTCCCGTGGAGCCATCTCTGCACCGGCGTACAGGGGCAGGACCCCGGCTTCGACCCGCTGGACGTCCTCATCACCGAAGCACACAGCCGGGGCCTTTCGCTGGAAGCGTGGGTGAACCCCTACCGCCTCCGCTCCTCGGCGAAGATGCCGCCCGCACTGGCGGAAAATAGCCTTGTCAATGTACATCCCGAGTGGGTCTGTGCCGTGGGCGAGGGGCTGTACCTGAACCCGGCGATCCCGGAAGCCGCAGACTATGTGGTGCAGGGCGTGGCCGAGCTGGTGCAGAACTATGCTGTGGACGGCATCCACTTCGACGACTATTTTTACCCCACGACAGACGCCGCGCTGGACGCGGCCCAGTTCGCCGCCAGCGGCGCGGGGGATCTGGCCGCATGGCGGCGGCAGAACGTCACCGCGCTGGTGAAAGCGGCCCACGATGCCGTCAAAGCCGCCGACGCTACCCTCCGCTTCGGCGTCAGCCCGCAGGGCAACCCCGACAACGACCTCGGCCAGCAGTACAGCGACGTGAAAGCATGGCTGGCCGCCGAGGGCGAAAACGCCGTGGTGGACTACCTCTGCCCGCAGATATACTGGGGCTGCGGCTATACCCTCCAGTCGGGCAGCACCCGCTTCGCCTTCGAGAACATCGTGCCGGAGTGGCTGGCCATGCCCAGGGCGGCATCCACGGCCCTCTACTTCGGGCTGGGGGCCTATCGCATCGGCGAGGGGGACGGCGGTGCCAACGAGGACAGCCAGAGCCAGTGGTGTACGGGCAGCGCTCTTGCCCGGCAGGTGGAACGTCTGCACAGCCTCGGCGCGGGCGGATGGGCGCTCTACCGGTACGATTCGCTGTTCCGGTCAGCCCAGCCGGAGCTTGCCGACGCCGAACGTGCGGCGCTGGCCGCTCTGACTACAGCCTGAACTCTTGTATGGAAAAGCAAAATGCGGTATACTATTAAAAGCTATTTTCGTAAGCGTTGCACACCGCCTGAGCGGTCTTTTTGCCTGCATACTGCGTTGATTTTCCTCGCAATCCGCCTAGGATTGCTTCGAAAAACCGCCTTGTCTGCCGACAAAAATCCTCGTCATTCGGTGCACCCTGCTTGCGAAAATAACTTTTAAGAATCGTGTAAAACCTCGTGTTAAAACAAAATTTGAGGATAAAAGATCATGAAAAAGATAAAGCGAATCGCCCTGCTCGTCGTGGCGGTGCTGGTGCTGCTTGTGGCTGCATCCGGCGTCAAGACTGTGCTGGACATGAAGAACAGCGCGGACAATGAGGTGCAGGAAGAGGACAGCACCCGCTGGGCCGAACCGACCAGCGACCCGCTGAACATCGAGGGCATTGCTGACGCCTCGGCCAAGTATGCCTCGGCGGCGGTGAACGGGAGCCTGAACCTCGTGTTCAACGGCATCTGGAGCCGCCAGACCGATTACTTCACCGTCCCGGGCGGCAGCCTGACCATCACCGGCTACGGCACCGCCGAGGGTACCCAGCGGTACAAGGTGTCCGTCTGGCAGAAGGTGGCCGGCGGCGCACAGTACGTCAACGGAAGCACCTATTATATCAAGACCGATGGTCAGAACTACCGCTGCGTCATCTCCGGGCTGGACCCGGCGGCCAGCTACCGCCTGACCATCTCCTACGATTCCAGCCGCTACTACCTCTATGGCGGACTCAAGGTGGAGGGCATCGCAGGATGAAGACGCAGACCAGACATTCGCTCATGCTGATGCTCTGCGCCTTTATCTGGGGTACGGCTTTCGTGGCCCAGAGCGCAGGCTCCGGCATGGGGGCCTATTCCTTCCTCGCAGGGCGCAGCTGGCTGGCTGTCCTTGTGCTGATCCCCACCGTGTTCGCTTTCGACGCCGTGCGCAAAAAACAGGGCCAGCCCTACGGCTGGCCGAAAGAAAAGCCGGAGCGCAAGACCCTGCTGGCGGCGGGCCTCGTCTGCGGCACCTTCCTGTTCGCGGCCTCTGCGGCTCAGCAGATCGGCATCACCATCAACCCGTCCACGGCCAAGGCTGCGTTCCTGACGGCCATGTACGTCGTGCTGGTGCCGGTGTTCGGCCTCTTTCTGGGCCGGAAGGGCAGCGCTCAGCTCTGGGTCAGCATGGTCATCGCCGTGGCGGGCCTGTATATGCTCTGCATGAAGAACGGCTTCGGCGGCATTGAGACCAGCGACTGGATACTTCTCAGCTGCGCTGTGCTGTTCAGCTTCCAGATCATGTCCATCGACCACTTTTCGCCGCTTGTGGACGGTGTGCGGCTGAGCCTCATCCAGTTCATCGTGGTGGCTGTGGAGAGCTCTGCGGCGGCGCTGATCTTCGAGACGCCCACGCTGGCAGAGTATGGCGCAAACTTTCTGCCTGTGGTCTACTGCGGCGTCATGTCCAGCGGCGCGGGCTATACGCTTCAGATCCTGGGCCAGAAAGAGCTGAACCCCGCCATCGCCAGCCTTATCATGTGTTTGGAAAGCGTATTCAGTGCGCTGGGCGGCTGGCTGCTGCTGGGCCAGAACCTTTCGATGCGGGAGAGCGCAGGCTGCGCCCTCATCTTCGCCGCCGTCGTGCTGTCTCAGCTGCCCTTTGCGGAGCTGCGCAGATGCAAAAAGAGCGCGTGATGCTGCGGGCGGCCGGGGGCATCCCCTATGAGCTGACGCGGGGGCGGGTCAAGCGGCTCAACCTCCACGTCCGGCGGGACGGCACCGTGGCCCTCAGCATCCCTCTGCGCACGACGCTGGAAGCCGCCGACGCCTACGTCATCGCCGAGGCGGAGTGGATACGGGCCGCACAGGCCCGGCAGGCTGCCCGCGAAAAGCGGCAGGAGGAGCTGCCCGACAAGGCGGCCGCCCTGGCCCACTTCACGGCCATGAGCGACAAGGTCTACCCGGCCTTTGCCGGGGTGCTGGGCGGGCAGAAGCCCACCATCAGAGTGCGCAGCATGACCAGCCGCTGGGGCGTCTGCCACATGGCGAAGCGCCAGATCACCTTCGCGCTCCAGCTCTACAATATGCCCGAGGCGGCACAGATCTATGTGGTAGTGCATGAGTACTGCCACTTTTTGCAGCCCAACCACAGCCCGGCTTTCTGGGCCGAAGTGGCGAAGCTGATGCCGGACTGGAAAGCCCGAAGAGACTTATTAAAAGGATAACGGCCTTGCCCTCTCCGTCACCTTCGGTGACACCTCTCCCAAAGGGAGAGGCAAAAAGGCTCCCCCTTTGGGGGAGCTGGCAGACCCGAAAGGGTCTGACTGAGAGGGCAAGCCAGTAAAAAATAGGAGAGAAAATCTTTTGGAAAGCGAAAAGACCTCCGGCGGCGATAAATATTCGAAGCTCGCCGGCAATACCATCATCTTTGCCATCAGCAGCTTTTCGTCCAAGCTGCTGACGCTCATCGTCCAGCCGTTCCTGACCTACGCGATGGCCGAGATCTCCGACCTCGGCCTGTCGAAGATCCTGAGCCAGTACGCCAACCTGCTCATCCCCTTTGTGTCGATGGGTATGTCCAACGCCATCATCCGCTTCGGCCTCGACAAGGGCAACAGCGAAAAGCAGGTGTTCACCAACGGCCTGCTCACCATCCTCGGCGGCTTCGGCATCCTCGTGCTCTGCTGGCCGGTGGCGCAGTTTTTGCCCGATATGGCCCAGTACGGCCTGCTCATTTATATTTACGTCCTGATGAGCTGCCTGCGCACCCTCTGCACCCAGTTCGTGCGCAGCCGCCAGTGGAACAAGCTGGTGGCCGTGGACGGCATCCTGTGCACCTTTGCCACCCTGATGTTCTATGTGCTCTACCTTGTGGGCTTCCACTGGGGTGCCAACGGCTACCTGCTGGCCATCATCAGCGGTGACCTGGTCAGCGTGCTCTTCCTCTGCATCACCGGCAGGCTGTGGAACTATGTGGAGCTCAAGGGCCTGAACCGGGATCTCTGGCAGCAGATGCTACGCTTTTCCCTGCCCATGATCCCCGCCCAGATCAGCTTCTGGGTCATCAACGCATCGGACCTGTTCTTCGTGCGCGAGATGTGCGGCGGGCTGGACGGCCACAGCGGCGATGCCTGGAGCGGCCTGCTTTCCACCGGCTACTTCCTGCCCACCATCCTGACCACGCTGGGCCTGATCTTCTACGATGCCTGGCAGCTCTCCGCCGTGACTGAGGAGGAGGGCCGTGCCCGGTTCTTTACCAAGATCTTCCGCACCTATTCCTCGGTGCTGTTCTGCTGTGCGGCAGGCATCATCTGGCTCTGCCGTCCGGTCATGCACGTGATGAAGGCCAACTACTACTACGCCTGGCACTTTGTGCCCTTCCTGATGCTGGCTTCCACCTGCAGCTGCTTCAACCAGTTCCTCAACAGCGCATACGTTGTCAACAAAAAGTCCACCCACAGCCTGTGGACCATGCTGGCCGGTGCCGTGAGCAACTGCATTATGAACTACTTCTTCATCAAGTGGTGGGGGCCCATCGGCGCAACGGTGGCTTCCTTCTTCGGTCTGGGCATCGTGTTCGTGCTGCGCGCGCTGGATGCCCACAACATGATCGGTATGTCCATCCACCCGGGCCGGGTGGCGGTGAACTTCGGCGTGCTGGCTGGCGAGGCCCTGCTCCTGCTGGCCGAGCCTCCGCTCTACGGCCTGTGGACAGGCCTCCTGACCGCCGCCATCATCCTGTTCAACTTTGCAGGTGTCTGGGCCATGGCCCGGATGCTCCTGCCCAAGCTCCTGGGCCGCCGGGGCAGGGCTCTGGTGAGCGCAGTGGACAACTGGATCAAAAAGTAAGCAAAAAACGACCCTCTCCGGGAATTGCAATGCGGAGAGGGTCGTTTTCTCTTAATATTCCAACTTATACGCCAAAGAACTCCTTGGCAATATCGGCACTCTGCTTGGCATCCTTGGCGTACCAGTCGGCACCGATCTTTTTTGCATATTCGGGGGTCAGCACAGCGCCGCCCACCATGATCTTACAGTCCAGCTTGGCATCGTGCAGGGCCCGGATGGTCGCCTCCATGCTCTTGAGGGTGGTGGTCATCAGGGCGGAAAGCCCCACCAGATGCACATCCTTCTCCCGGACGGTGTTCACGACCGTTTCCACCGGCACATCACGGCCCAGGTCGATGACCTCAAAGCCATAATTCTCCAGGATGACCCGGACGATGTTCTTGCCGATGTCGTGGACATCGCCCTTGACGGTAGCAATGACGATGCGTCCCTTGCTGGCGCTGCCCTCGCCCTTTTGGGCAATGGCGGTCTTGATCTCCTCAAAGGCTCCCTGCGCGGCGGTGGCCGCCTGCAGCAGCTGCGGCAGGAAGAGGGTGCCCTTTTCATACTTTGCGCCCACGATATCCAGCGCCGGAATGAGGGCTTCGTCCACCAGCTCCAGCGGCTCCTTTTCCTCCAGCAGCGCCCGGGTGCGGGCAGCTGCCTCGCCCTTCAGACCCTTTTCCACCGCCTTCATCAGGGGGGCATAGGGGCCGGCGGCCTCCGGTGTTTCGCCTGCTGCCGGGGCGGTCTGAGCATTCTGCACGGCCTGCACCAGTGCGGCAGAAGCGGGCACCCGGTTGGCATACCGCTCAATGTACTTCGTGCTCTGCCGGTCCCGGTTGGTCAGAACGTTGTAAGCGTAGACCGCCGCCATCATCTCCTCGCTGGAGGGGTTCATAATGGCAAGGTCAAGCCCGGCATACATGGCCATGGTGAGGAAGGTGGTGTTCAGGTAAGAGCGGCAGGGCAGACCAAAGCTGATGTTGGACACGCCCAGAATGGTGCGCACCCCCAGCTCCTCCTTGCAGGCGTGAAGGGCCTGCACCGTGGCAAGCACATCCTCCTGCTGGGCGCTGGCCGTCAGGGTCAGGCAGTCGATATAGATGTCCTCCTGCGGGATGCCTGCCGCCAGTGCCGCGTCCCGGATGCGGCGGGCAATGGCCACGCGGTCCTCGGCTTTGGGCAGGATGCCCCGCTCGTCAATGGCAAGGCCGACCACCGCCGCGCCGTACTTTTTGCACAGGGGCAGAATGGTGTTCAGCTTTTCTTCCTCGCCGTTCACCGAGTTGACGATGGGCTTGCCGTTGTAGACCCGCAGGCCCCGTTCCAGCGCCTCGGCATGAGAGGAATCCAGCTGCAACGGCAGGCTGACCACGCTCTGCAGCGCCTTGACCACCTGCTCCATCAGAGCAGGCTCATCCACGCCGGGCGCACCCACGTTCACATCCAGGATCTGGGCCCCGGCCTCGGTCTGGCTCACGGCCTGTTCCAGCACATAGTTCATATCCCCTTCCCGCAGGGCCTGCTGGAACCGCTTTTTGCCGGTGGGATTGATGCGCTCCCCCACCACTGTGATGCCGTCCACATCCACGCAATCCATGGGGCTGCACACCACCGACTTCATTGGGTGGTCGGGGCGGCCCGGCCTGCAATCGGCAAACACGCCGTTCAGCAGCTGGATAAACTCCGGGGTGGTGCCGCAGCAGCCGCCTGCAGCAAACAGGCCCAGTTCCCGGTAGGGCTTCATCTGCATGGCGTAGAGCTGCGGGGTAATATCGTAGCCCGAGCCATCGGCGCGGGGCAGGCCCGCGTTGGGCTTGACGAACACCGGGAAGCTGCCGGGCAGGGCTTCGGTCAGCCGCTTTGCCATGGGGAAGATCTCCTTGGGGCCAAGAGAGCAGTTGATCCCCACGGCATCGGCCCCCAGGCCCCGGGCGGTGGCGGCAAAGCTCTCGACCGTGCAGCCGGTAAAGGTGCGGCCGCCTGCTTCAAAGCTCATACTGGCCAGCACGGGCAGGCTGCTGTTCTCCTTGACGGCCAGCAGGGCGGCCTTCAGCTCATACAGATCGGTAAAGGTCTCAAGGAACACGAGGTCAGCCCCGGCGGCCACGCCCGCCCGGACGATGCGGCCATACTCTGCCACGGCATCCTCAAACGCAAGGGTTCCGTTGGGCTCCAGCAGCTCCCCCAGGGGGCCCACATCCAGTGCGGCCAGTGCGCCGTAAGGAGCACAGGCCCGCTTACAGTTGGCAATGCCCGCCGCAATGATCTCCTCCAGCGTGTACTCGCTGCCCGCCAGCTTGTGGGCGGAAGCGCCAAAGGTATTGGCATTGATGATGCGGCTGCCTGCGGCGGCATACCGGGCATGGATGCTCTCGATGAGCGCCGGGTCGGTGATGTTCAGCTCCTCGGGGCGGGCCCCCAGTTTCAGGCCCGCAGCCTGCAGCATAGTGCCCATGCCGCCATCCAGCAGGATGGTATTGGGCCGGTCAAACAGTTCATTCGCTTGCACAGGTGATCCCCCTCTTTCTATATTCGCACCGGGTGCGGAGCACACAGTGCCCGCACCCCGCCAGATGACCCCGGACCGGGTGATCGCTGACCCCCAGAATGGCCGTGATGCTCTTGCGGGGGGTCATCAGGTTGTTTTCCGTGACACAGAGCCCGGCGCGGCGGGCGGTGTCCAGCGCGGCCGCCAACAGCGGCTGCACGGCAAGGGGCCAGTCCCCGTAGCCCGGGGAATAGCGCCCTGTCAGATACTTGCCCTGCCGGGCAGCCCACTGGCGCAGCTCAGCCTCAGCGGCCTCGGCAGCCTGTTCGGCCAGCGCGGAGCCCAGCGCATCCGATGCCACACCGGCGGCGATATCGCCCACACCGGCCCGGCGGATCTGGGCATCCACACCGGGGCCAAGCGTCACGGCCAGCAGCAGGGCGGCGGTGCAGCCTTCCAGATGCTTTGCCACATCTTCCCCCGCCAGGATCCCCGCCGCTGTCAGGCTGTCGAGGTCGGCCTCCAGCCAGACCGCCCGGGGCGTGGCCGCCGCCAGCAGCGGCACGGCGCATTTTTCCAGCAGTGCCTGGGTGGCCGCGTCCGCGCCGCCCCGGGCCCCGAAGTACCGCGCCGCCTGTGCAAGATCGATGCGCTCCGGCTTTTCCAGCCGCAGCGGCATACTTGGCCCAATGCTCATCTGCCCGCCCTCCTTTACAAGAATAAAGAATAGACTTAGTATACAGCACCGGGGGCCAGCCGTCAACGATTTCAAAATTTCCAACTTTTTTGCAATAAACCTATTGACAATCTGGGTAAATAGGGATATAATCCAGACAACAAATCCACCAACCTAGTGGGAAATTGAGATCAAGTTTCCCGGGGTCGTAGAGGATTGGGAAAATCGTTGAAAGGAGGGCACAAAAATGACGCTGATCTGGAAAAACCTGCTTCACGCGAACTTCCGTTGTGGGCGAATGTACACCACCCGGGCAGAATATGGGACCGAGCGCTGTGCATTGCCCTCCGCAGACCGAATGTGTGTGCGAATGTGATGGCAAAGCTGCCAAAGCGCTAAACCCGAATTTTGCCCGGTGCACTGAAATGGTGTCAGTGACCGGGATTTTTTATGCGTCAGAATTATACTTTAAGTACAGATAGAGAGGTTAATTACTATGTCTAACTATAAATTTGAGACCCTGCAGCTTCACGTTGGCCAGGAGCAG
>ERZ772991.2656-NODE-2656-length-11706-cov-3.381856_pt1 | contig 11706 bp, 9 predicted proteins | sample MGYA00511128_ERZ772991 | MGnify/ENA primary metagenome ERZ772991 (study PRJEB29015, sample SAMEA2737655) | human gut metagenome | biome: human gut; feature: human-associated habitat; material: faeces | place: China | collected 2012 ... | reverse complement strand
CCATAGTCGCCACGGAAGTGATGATCTGGGTGATGCTCTGGTTCAGGCTCTGGCCCAGTGTGTCCACGTCGTTGGTGATGCGGGACAACACTTCGCCGTAGGTACGGCTTTCAAAATATGCCATTGGCATGCGGTCGATTTTTTCCGAAATATCTTTCCGCATGCGGTAGCAGACTTTCTGTGTGACACCGGTCATCAGCCAGCCCTGCACAAAGCTGAACAGAGTACTCAGCAGATACAGTCCCAGCACAAACAGCAAAATCTGTCCGATCTTGGTGAAATCAATGCTGCCAGTTCCCTGAATCTTCGCCAGCAGTCCGTTGGAAAGTTCCGTGGTCGCCTTACCCAGAATGTCCGGTCCGATCACGCTGAACACGGTGGAGGCAATTGCACACAGAATTACCACGGCCACTGCGGCATGATATTGCTTCATATATGCAAACAGTTTGCCAATAGAGCCTTTAAAGTCCTTCGCCTTTTCTACCGGCATCTGTCCGCGTCCGCCCATACGCCGTCTTTCATTCGCCATCTGTCATCGCTCCTTCCTCCGGTGTTTCCTCCAAGCCCAGTTCCGACGGGGAAAGCTGGGACTTGGCGATCTGCTGATATACCTCACAGTTCTTCAGCAGTTCCTCATGGGTGCCCTTGCCGACAATTTTGCCTTCTTCCAGAACCAGAATCTGGTCAGCATGGAGAATGGTGCTGATTCGCTGTGCCACGATGATCATGGTGCTGTCCTGCACCTGTTCTCCCAGTGCCTTTCGCAGAGCCGCATCGGTTTTCAGATCCAGTGCGGAGAAGCTGTCGTCAAAGACGAACACTTTCGGGTGCTTGGCAATGGCTCTGGCGATAGTCAGACGCTGTTTCTGTCCGCCGGAAACATTGGTACCGCCCTGTGCAATGGTACTGTCAAACCGGTCGGGCTTCTCTTGGATAAATTCCATTGCCTGTGCAATTTCCGCCGCCTGCTGTACTTCTGCATCGGAAGCGTCCGGATTGCCGAACCGCAGGTTGCTGGCAATGGTACCGGAGAACAGCACGCCCTTTTGCGGAACAAAACCGATCTGCTGCCGCAGTTCTTCCAGCGGCAGGTCACGCAGTTCCACGCCGTCCAGCGTAATGCTGCCTGCTGTGACATCGTACAGACGGGGAATCAGGTTCACCAGTGTGGACTTGCCGCAGCCGGTGCTGCCGATGATCGCCGTGGTCTGGTTGGGCTTTGCCGTGAAGCAAAGGTCTGTCAGAGCGTTCTCCTCCGCATGCGGATAGCGGAAGCAGACATGATCAAAGGTCAGCACGCCCTTGCTGTCCTGCAAATGTTTCGGCTGTGCTGTTTCCTGTACAGAGGTCTTGGTTTGCAGCACTTCGTCAATACGTTTGGCTGCCACAGAACCACGGGGCAGCATGACGGACATCATGGTCAGCATCAGGAACGACATGACGATCATCATCGCATACGTAATGAATGCAGTCATAGAGCCGACCTGCATAGAGCCGCCGTCAATGCGGTGAGAACCGACCCACACGATCAGAATGGTCAGGCTGTACATGATCAGCATCATCACCGGCATCATGAAGGTCATGACACGGTTGACAAACAGGTTGGTCTTGGTGAGGTCGCGGTTCGCCTTGTCGAAGCGTTCTTCCTCGGTCTTTTCCCGTCCGAACGCCCGAATGACGGACAGTCCGGTCAGGATCTCACGGGAAACCAGATTCACCTTATCCACCAGCACCTGCATTTTCTGGAACTTCGGCATAGCGATCGCCATCAGCACGCCGACGATTCCCAGAATTACCAGCACTGCCAGTACAATGACCCAGCCCATGCCGGCTCCGGTGTGTACCACTTTCAGAACGCCGCCAATGCCCAGAATCGGAGCATACAGCAGCATTCGCAGGAAAATCGCCGTAACCATCTGCACCTGCTGAATATCATTGGTGCTTCGGGTAATCAGTGAAGCAGTGGAAAACTGATCCATTTCCGCACTGGAAAACTGCATGACACGGCTGAACACCTTGCCGCGGAGATCACGTCCGACACCGGCACCCACGCGGGAAGCCACATAACAGACACAGATCGCCGCAGCCATCATGGCAAATGCCATTGCCATCATCTTACTGCCGGTTCGCCAGAGATAGCTGGTCTGGATCTTGTCTACGTCCAGCCCTGCGTCTTTGTCACACTGCACCGCATAGGCAACGCCCATAGACTGTACCAGCGAATCCCCCATAGTGTCCAGCATATCTTCCAGCTGGGAACGCATCTGGATGACTGTATCTTCATTCAGCTGTCCGCTCTGCTGCATTGCCGCAAACACAGGACGGACATCGACACAAGTCACTGTGGACGAATTGCCGTCGCTGTCCTCCTCTGTCCGCTGGAACGGGTGCAGTTCCACGCCCATGGCAGCACCGAGTTCCTCCACGGTCATCTGCTCCATCTGAGCCGCCGCGTTGGGATCGGTCTGCTGCTGTGCCAGCATCTCCCGAAAGCTGTCCTCACTCATCATGGACATCTGATAGTTCAGCAGCACCGGTACCAGCAGGTCGCTGTCCAGTTCGTCCAGATCTTTGCCCGACAGACTTTCCTTTCTCTGTTCTCCGTCATAGGCATTCTGCCACTTCTGTTTTTCGCTTTCCGTCATGAAAAGCTGGGCGTTTTCGAATTCTTCTGCTGTGATCTGTTCCGGCAGAATGTGTTCCACGCCGCTGTTCTGGATTCCGGTGTCAATAATATCCGAAGTGTACTGCGGCAGGGACAGGTCACAAAATGCCTGTACCACCAACAGCACCAAGATCAGCAACACGGAACTCCAGTAGGGTTTCAGATTTTTGAAAAGTTTACCCATTGGTCGCTCTCGCTCCTTTCATTTCCTCCAGTTCCTCTGAGGCCGCCGCATAGAGCCGCTGAAGCAGTTTCATCAGCTGGTCGGCTTCTTCCTGTGTAAAGCGTTTCTGAATCCCCCTGTGAAAATCCTCCAACAGCTGATTCGCCCGCTGCACCTCTGCCTCGCCGGCAGCCGTCAGTGTCACATAGGTATTCCGCCGGTCAGTGCGGCATACTTCGCGGCAGATATAACCGTCATTTTCCAGCCCACGCAGCGTGCGGGAAACTGCCGGCTGGGGCACGTGCATCTTCTGTGTCACCATAGACACCGTGCTGCCCTCCGGATTGGTTTTCCGCTGTCCGGCAATTACAAACATCACCATATACTCCTGTCGGGACAGCGGCAGCAGCGAAAACAGATTCAGACTGCGAAACGCATTTATCACCCCGAAAAATGTTTTTGCATCACACTCCAAGTGTTCCACCTCCTATTCGTATTCAATAACATTGTTATGAAATAACTTTGTTCTATTATAACGCATGCTATTTACTTTGTCAAGGGGATTTTGCGGTTTTCATCTGCCTGACACAAAAAAAGTGCATTCCGCCAAAGCACAGCAGAATGCACGAAAAAGTTTTATTCAATTTGTTCAGAACCACAAAAATCTGAACGAGTTCTTAAGGAAACGCTGCATAAAGCTTGTGCGTAAGATGCGTCGTCAGATTTTTCGACAGATTGCATAGAAATTCCGCAGGCATACTTTATGTATGGCAAGGGATTTCTGGGCAATATGACGGAAAATCTGCACGCAGATTGCGTACAAAGCCGTCAGGCGGGCTTTATGCAGTGTTTCCTTACCCCAGCCGCTTTTTCAGATCTTCCCAGACGCGGCGGGAGATCTCTGCGGTATGGTCTGCATCACCGTCCGGCAGGGACAGATTCCGCAGCACGCAAACAGAAATGACCAGATCTGCCAGAAACAAAACGACTACACCAGTCACCAGTTTTCCGGAAACATAGCCGGGGATCCGGTGAAACAGCATCATCAGAAACGGATTGATGCGATAGAGGGCAAATGTGCCCAGCAATCCGAACGGCAGCATGGTTTCCAGACAGATCCGTCCGTGAATGTTGAACTTCATGTCGTGATAATCCCACCAGCGTGTGTGGAACACTCGTTCCATGAGGGCACTGACTGCGTATTCCAGCAGACTGCATAGCAGAATGATCGAGAAGAACACGTGCCAATAGCCGTAGTGACTGCCCTGAAACAGCAGGGTGATGCCCAGCATGCCGGCTCCATAAATCGGACAGCAGGGTCCCAGCAGAAAACCGCGGTTGGTGAGATGCCGTTCCCGCACGCCCATGTACAAGACTTCCATAAACCAGCCCATGGCGGCATAGGCGAAGAAAAGGGCAGCACATTCTGTTAAATTGTATACCATCTGTCAGACCCTCCTTTTCCGGAACAGAGCTGCCGCTGCATGAACCATGCCCGCTACCGTTTCCAGCGTGGAGCAGTACTTGTCCGCAAGGCAGACAATCACCGCTTCTCTGGAACGGGGCACAAACCGCAGCGTCAAGGGCCACATGTGTGTGGTGATGATATGCTGCACCTCTGCATTGACATGAAACCGCATTGCCGCATTTTTGCAGGCAATGTGCGGGTGTGCAAAGCCGTGGAGCACACCCTCGTCCACATGGTTGTGCCAGTCGTACAAGTAGAAATCATGGAGCAGTGCCCCGAGAATCAGATTTTCATAATTTACATGGATATGCAGACCAACGGCAATGGCACAGCTGATCCGCACTACCGAAAGGCAGTGCTGTAATGTGCTGGTCGTTCCGTGCTGAACATACTCGTCCATGGAGCAGACCGCATTGTCCTGCAAATATTCCTGCATTTTTGCCTGTGCCAGTTCCAGTGTTTCTTTTTCCTGTAAAGACATAAATTCCTCCTGCTGCAAAGATCGCAGCAATTTTCTCCGGTGCGTTCTCCCACCGGTATCCCCCTGTTTTCCTCAATCTTATCCTATTACTTCTGTTCTCCTACATTATAGCGGATTTTTGCCGTATTGTCAACAAAGTCTGCGTTATTTTTTTCGACAATTCCGCCAAAGAACAAGCCGGTTTTCGCCGTTCCCCCGTAATTTTGACAAAATCTCGATTTTTCCGTTGCATGCAGCAGCACTTTATCGTACAAATACGCTAAAAAGCACTTGCAATTCCGCAAAAAGCATGGTAAAATAGATAGCGAACGCAAAATCCAATTTTTTCAAGGAGGTTTATTTTGCAACATTTTCCATTCTGGCTGGCACTTGCCGCGGGGCTGGGGACTGCCTGTCTGCTGGGCGGTGTTTCCGCAGCGGCGGAGGACTTCCCTGCCGTACCGGTGGCAACCGCAACCACCCAAGGCACATGGGAAACCCGCGGGGACGGCAGCCGCTGCTATTACGATGCCGACGGGACACCGGTCACCGGCGAAGTCACCATAGACGGCACCGCCTATCTGTTCGACTACACCGGCACCCAGAAAACCGGCTGGCGGACAGTTGACGGAGAACGCCGGTACTACGATCCGGAAACCGGCGAACTGGTTCTGGGCTGGGTGGAGTCCGGCGGCTACCGCTATTACACCGACGACAGCGGACTGAAAGAAACCGGCGAACAGGAAATCGACGGACACCGCTACAGCTTCTCGGAAACATACGGCATGCAGGACACAGGGATACACGCCTTTTCTGACGGCAGCCTTTCCTATTATAATGTAGAGGGCGAGATACAGACCGGCTGGCAGACGGACGGGAGCAGCAGCTACTACTTCAGCGAGGACACCGAAACCGCCCTGCTGGGGCTGCAAGAGATCGACGGGGCGTTGTATTATTTCGGCGAGGACGGCAAGCTGGTTCGCAGCCGCACCGTGACGCTGGACGGCGTGGTCTACCGTGCCGATGCCAGCGGCAAGCTGACCACCGAACTCACGCCGATCACCGGCACGGCACAGGCGACTGCCGCACAGATGACCGCCTATCTGCGTACAGTGAATCCCAATGTGGCACAGAGCGTACTGGACATGATCCCCTGCTACCTGAGCGAGGGGGCTGCCGAGGGGATACGCGGGGACATTGCCTTTGCACAGTCCTGTCTGGAAACGGGGAATTTCACCTTTCGTGGCTCGGCGGTGACGCTGGAGCAGAACAATTTCTGCGGCATGGGCGTGACCAGCAACGGAGTAAAAGGCAATTCCTTTGCCACGCCGCAGCTGGGAATCCGTGCACAGATCCAGCACCTGAAAGCCTATGCCAGCACGGCAGCCTTGCAGCAGGCCTGCGTGGACGACCGCTTCCGGTATGTGCAGCGGGGCTGTGCCCCCTATGTGGAATGGCTGGGGATTCCGGAGAATCCCAACGGCAGGGGCTGGGCAGGCGGTGCCGGCTACGGGGCAAAGATTCTGCGAATCCTGACGGCGATTCTGCAAATGTAAGAAAATCGAAAACCGGCTCCTGCATGGGAAATGCGGGAGCCGGTTTTTGCTATATTGTTATAATGCGTTGTTACTTCGCAAGGACTTCTTCCCAAGAGGTGTTGTGTCCTGCCCCGTGGAGAGCCACGTAGTACATGATGTAGAAGCTGTCGGTGGAATCCACCATGCCATTGCCGTCTACATCAGCGGCAGCAATCTGTTCCAGTGTCAGTCCGCCGTCATTGCCTACGGCGACATTGGCAATGTAGAGCATGGTGTAGAAGATGTCGGTGGAGTCAATGCCGCCGCTGTTGTCCACGTCGCCCTTGGAAAGAGTGGGTGTCGTCGGCGTGGTGGTTGTTGTAGCAGTTGTTTCTGCTGTAGTCGTTGTAGTTTCGGTTGTAGTCGTTGTAGTTTCTTCGGTGGTAGTTGTTTCTTCTATTACGAAAGGAATATCATATTTTATAGCATATTGCAGTGCGTAGGAATCGGCAGAACCATACATTGTTAAATTTACACAACCAGAAAAAATATCATACCCAATTTCACTTACACTGTCCGGAATTGTGATTTTTGTCAAAACAGCACAGCCCTTAAAAGCATAATCTCCTATGCTGGTCACGCTGTTCGGTATATTAATATCAGACAAAATTGCACAATCGCTAAAAGTAGAATCTTCAATACGAGTAATGCCATTTGGAATATTAACATTTATTAAATGATTACAACCACTAAAAGCACCATGCCCCAACTCAGTTAGATTAGCTGGTAATGTAATACCTGTTAAATTTACACAATCATAAAAAGCCCAATCCCCAATACTTGTTACATCATTGGGCAGCACTACTTCACCAGAGCATGTAGTACCATCAATTAAAATATGATTTACTATCACCAACGAATTTTCTTTTTTCTTTTCAGTCAGCCAAGGTGTGTTGTAAAAAGCCCAACCCCCTATGCTTTCCACACTATCTGGTATAGTAATATTTGTTAAATTCGTACAATTTTTAAAGGTATTACTTTCAATTGTTGTCACTTTATCTGGTATTGTGATATTAGTCAAACTGGTACAAGATGCAAAAGCATAACCTCGTACCTTAATTACACTATTGGGTATAGTAACATCAGTTAGATTAGAACAGCCCTCAAAAGCTGAACTTCCAATGATTTTCATTCCGTCAGGCATAACGACACTTTTTAAATTACTGCATAAGGAAAAAGCTGCCCATTTAATAGTTGTTACACCAACTGGAATAATGACACTTGTTAAATTTTCATGATCATAGAATGCAATATCACCAATACTCGTTACTGATTTCCCGTCGATTTCCGCCGGAATTTCCAGTTCTCCAGCTGCTTCATTGTCACAATCTGTGATTTCAACTGTATCATCGTCAAACGCTTGATATTCCAATTGCGTCGTTCCAGTTCCTACACGAACTGTTGTTGTTCCGGTGCTAACAGGAACTCTTTCCGTTTCATCTGTTCCTTCCGCACTCACAGACAGCACCGTCCCCACAGATTCCAACGTGTTCTGCAATCCAGTCACGCCAGCACTTCCCAAGCAAAGCACACCGGCAGTTGCCGCAGCCAGAACCTTTTTCCATAACCGCATCTTCTCATTCCTCCATTCCTTTTTTATGCAAATTGTTCGCACTTTTATTGTAGCACATATTTTGTAAAAAGTCAACTGTTTTTTAGTATTTTTCACAACAAAAAACCGGCTCCTGCCCCCAGAAACCGGTTTTACAAATTGATTCAAGACATATCCTGTATTTCTGTCCGAGCCAGCGTTTCCACGATCTCCCGTGCCTTTGCCTCCGGCAGAGCCGTCAGCTTGAACCGCTGCTGGCGGGGCCCGTTACAGGTGATATACAGATGACAAACGCCGTACATCTTCTGTGCGGGTGTCTGCATCAGGTCCGTGCGGACAATGCGGGCGTGGTTCACCGTAATGGTGTGGAACGTGAACCAACTGCAAAAATGCATCTGCAAATGCTGGTCGTCCATGGTGACCGATTCTGTGAACATCGCCACAATGCGGATACACAGCAGCCACACCAGCGGAATAATCAGCATCACGGAACAGAACCGAATGATCGCCCCCAGATTCGGCAGCAGCCACAGCAGGATAAACCGTGCCGGCAGAATCGCACAAAGCCCGATCACCGGCGGCCACACAAAGGACCAAAAAAACCGGATATTGGAGCGTGCATGAAGTTTCGGGTGCTCCATGACCGGCACCGCGTGCAGCTTTTCCAGCAGTGCCTGTGAGTTTTTTTTCCGAACCAGCGGAATCAGCACCGGCAGCGTATCCCGCCGGCTGCCGTAGCCGGGGCAGCGAATGTGGAGGGATACCATGCCGAATATCTTCATCAGCAGATTCTGCCGCAGGTCGGGGAAAATAATGGCGTTGTCCCGCAGATGATACCGCCGGCGGGTGAGGATTCCCGTGTGCACCGAGATGAACTCCTCCCCAAACCGCATGCGGAATCTGCCGTACCGCAGCAGGTTCCGCCCGAACGAGATCAGCCACAACGCCAGAATCACAATGCCGATCGTAATGGCGATTCGCGGCACGCCGTGGAACGCTGTCGATGCTCTGTCGGTGGCATCTTCCAGAATTTGCTGTGCCTGAAACTGCTGCACCAGATCGGAAGTGATGCGTCCGCCCTGAAAGCAGATGGTGGCAATGTATATCGCACCGGAAAAGCTGCTGGAGAACAACGCCGAGAACAACAGCATTCGCCACGCCGGCGTGTGATACGCCACCGCACCGGTGCTGCCATTTTGCAGCACGGGAATATGCTGCCGCAGCCGGTGCAGATCCCGCAGATACAAGGTCAGGTGCATATCCGCTTCCGGCACAGCACCGGCTGCGGTGCTGATCTGCAAACAGGCTGCCCGCAGAGGGCGGAGGTAAAACGGGTGTTCCTCCACCGTGGAGGCAATACGTTCCAGCGGGATCTCCGTCCCCCGCCGCAGGAGGAGCCCGCTTTGGGAACGAATGGAAACTTCGTCGAAATAATATGTGCAGGCATGCCAGCGAAGCGTACCGATGCCCAGAATCAGCAGGGCAACCAGCAGGTCAAACCACGCACCGGCTCCCCAGTCGATAAGTTTCTGAAGTGAGAACGGATAGAACCGCAGGCTTCGCAGCAGCGGGAAAATCAACAGCCACAGGTTCTTGGCACTGTAGCGTAAAATCTTGATCGGGTGTTCCCGATACACTGCCTCACCGGCAGTCCCAAGCCGCATCATGAACTGCTCCTTTCCGGCGGATCTTCCGCATTGCTGCCAGTTCCTGCCGGCGGCTGCACCGCACTTTCAAAGGCATCGAACTGCGGCTCCTGCGGAATGTCTGTGGGATTTCCGGCGGCAGGCACTTCCAGTGTCCGCTGGCTGTGGCTGTAGACCGTCTTTTGCAGAAACGCCTGTATCTCTGCCGCGTCAGAACTGCTCAAAAACGACAGAATGACTGTGCCGCCATAGGCATGCAGCGGGATAAAATTCATGCCGGTGGCATCAGCAAAGGGTGCCTGAAAAATGCTGCTGAACTGCAACGCCTGTGTCCGCATGACTTGCTCCTGTATGAAAAAAATGCCGCATTTTCGGGTGATATGAGTCGCCGATACACAATAGGTCACAGTGCAGAACCACATAGGCAGCAGCAGTGTAGACAGCAGGATCGCCGCCGCCGCCAGCACTGCCGTCAGTGTCCACAGCAGCCAATGGGGCAGCACTGCCAGAAAGTACCATATCAAACCGATCAGCACCGCCGTCACGATCGGTGTTGCAATTTGCAGCGTATATTGTGCATGTTTATCCGCAGTATACTGCTTCATGGATTCCTCCTACAGACATAATCGGGGTTCCTACATTCATATACATTAGTAGAGCGATCTGCTCTGTTTCTATTATACCCCGAGAACACATTTTCGTCAAGAGAATGCGAATAGATTGCACACAAATCCTTTTTAGGCAATACCGCATATAAACCGTTTTGTGCAGACAGATCATGATAAACTATGGATATACTGTCAGGAGGGAAATTATGCTGGAACGCGTAGCATCATACATCTGGGGGACAGGGCTGCTGGTGCTGCTGCTGGGGACAGGGCTATACCTGAGTTTCCGGCTGCGGTTCTTCCAGTTCTGGGGCTGGAAAACCATTCTGCGGCGGACGTTCGGCAGCCTGCGTACCAAGTCCGGCAAGGGCGGCACTTCCCTCACCCAGTTCCAGACCTTTTCCACTGCACTTGCCGCCGCGATGGGCACGGGAAACATTCTGGGCGTGGCGGCGGCTCTCTGTCTGGGCGGTGCCGGTGCAATTTTCTGGATGTGGGTATCCGCCCTGCTGGGCATGGCTCTGACTTACAGCGAAAATGTACTGGCTCTGCGGTATGCCCGCACACTCCCCGACGGCACCAAGGCAGGCGGCCCTATGGCGTATCTCCGGTTCGGACTGCACAGTCCTGTTCTGGCAGTATTTTACAGTCTTTGCTGCATCGGTGCTTCGCTGGGCATGGGCAACATGACACAGAGCAGTGCCATTTCCACCCTTGCCGCGGAGGCGTTCTCCCTGCCGCCGCTGTGGACAGGAATCGGTGTCACGCTTCTGCTGGGAATTATTTTGCTCCGCGGCACACGCTCCACCGGCAAGGTCATTCAATGGCTCATGCCGGTGCTGTCGGCGGTGTATCTGCTGGCGGCACTGGGAGTGATCTTCCGGAACGCCGCCGCACTGCCGGCAGCATTCGGGCAGATTTTCCGCGAAGCATTCGGGCTGCATGCCGTAGGCGGCGGGATCTCCGGTGCTGTTTTGCAGCGTGCTGTGCAGACTGGTCTGCGGCACGGGGTATTTTCCAACGAAGCCGGACTGGGGAGCAGTGCCCTTGTCCACGCCGGCGGCAGTTCCGAAGATGCCCAGCTACAGGGCATGTGGAGCATGGTGGAGGTGGCGTTGGATACGCTGGTGTGCTGCACGCTGACGGCTCTGGCAGTTCTCACCAGCGGAGCCATGACGCAGGCAGACAACGCCGACGGCATCATTTCCGCCGCATTTTCGGACGTTTTCGGGCAAGCCGCACCAGAACTGATGGCAGGCATCACCGCACTGTTTGCATTCTGTACGCTGATCGGCTGGTGCTGCTGCGGAGAACAGGCGGTGCGGTATCTGGGCGGCGAAGCGTGGCGGCTGCCCTATCGGGTGTTGTTCTGTCTGGCGGCAGGCGTAGGGGCTGTGGTTTCCCTGCGGTCGGTGTGGGCACTCTCCGACATTGCCAACGGGCTTATGGCAGTGCCGAACCTGCTGGGGCTGCTGCTTCTGGGGAAACAGATCGGGACACAACGAGAAAAATAACCAAAGGCAATACCGCACAAAGAGCGTCTGGCGACTTTGCACGCCATCTGCTT
>ERZ772991.2646-NODE-2646-length-11737-cov-14.188495_pt1 | contig 11737 bp, 4 predicted proteins | sample MGYA00511128_ERZ772991 | MGnify/ENA primary metagenome ERZ772991 (study PRJEB29015, sample SAMEA2737655) | human gut metagenome | biome: human gut; feature: human-associated habitat; material: faeces | place: China | collected 2012 ... | reverse complement strand
AGGTTATCAAGGTTGTTCGTGAAATCACAGGTCTTGGATTAAAGGAAGCTAAGGAAGTTGTTGATGGCGCTCCTAAGGTTGTTAAGGAAGGTACTTCTAAGGAAGAAGCTGAAGAAATCCAGAAGAAGCTTGAAGCTGAAGGTGCTAAGGTTACTCTTAAGTAATTCAGATTGTCAGTTTGATACTTGCTTGACATATATATGCCGTATGGCATAGCATATATGAACAGAATTTTTAATATATTGCGGTATGCTGAATAATCGCTTGATTTTTTAAAGCATATTTGGTATATTATATAAAATATGAAAAAGTTCCAGTTGTTGTATTGACAGCTGGAACTTTTTTTGTTACTATGAATAATGCACTATTATGGTATGGTGTGCATAGTATTTGCACGCATATCGATAATGTAATAAATTAATGTAAAGTAAAGAAAACTAAGGGGTGAAACGTCAATGGAGAAAAACAGAATACGTCCAGTAAAGTCAGGCAAATCGATGCGTATGAGTTACTCAAGACAGAAAGAAGTTCTTGAGATGCCTAACCTTATTGAAGTACAAAAAGATTCTTACCAGTGGTTTTTAAATGAAGGCTTAAAGGAAGTCTTTAGCGACATCTCTCCAATTGCAGATTATAACGGAAGGCTCAGTCTTGAATTCGTTGATTTTGCATTATGTGAGGAAGAGAGAAAGTACTCTATAGAAGAGTGCAAGGAAAGGGATGCTACATATGCAGCTCCACTTAAGGTACGTGTAAGACTTCATAATAAAGAGAGCGAAGATATAAGCGAACATGAAATCTTTATGGGTGACCTTCCTTTAATGACTAAGACCGGTACATTTGTGATTAATGGTGCAGAACGAGTTATTGTCAGCCAGCTGGTACGTTCACCTGGTATTTATTATGATATACAGAAGGATAAGTATGGAAAGATATTCCTCTACAGTTCAACAGTAATTCCTAACAGAGGTGCGTGGTTAGAGTATGAAACAGATGCTAACGATGTATTCTATGTTAAGGTTGATCGTAATAAGAAAGTACCTATTACAGTTCTTATAAGAGCACTTGGTTTTGGTACTAACGCAGAGATTCTTGACATATTTGGTGAAGAGCCTAAGCTTCTTGCAACAATGGAGAAGGATACATCTACTAACTATCAGGAAGGTGTACTTGAACTTTATAAGAAGTTAAGACCAGGAGAACCATTATCAGTTGAGAGTGCAGAAGCACTTATTTCTGGTATGTTCTTTGATCCTAGAAGATATGACCTTGCAAGAGTAGGCCGTTATAAATTTAATAAGAAGCTTTCATTCAGAAACAGAATTGCAGGACACATTCTTGCAGAAGACGTTGTAGATGGCAATGGTGAAATTCTTGCTAATGCTGGTGATAAGCTTACAAGAGAAACAGCTGAGAAGATTCAGAATGCAGCTGTTTCAGCGGTATTTATTGCTGCTGAATTAAAGGGTGCAGAAGGTGCGGTTACTAAGAGAACAGTTAAGGTTCTTTCTAATCTTGCTGTAGATATCACTAAGTGGGTAGATATCACAACAGAAGAAGCTAAGGAATTAGGAATTAACGAAGCTGTTTATTATCCGGTCCTTGCACAGATTTTAGCTGATAATGAGTCACTTGATGATATCAAGGATGCTATTGCTAAGAATACAGCAGACCTTATGCCAAAGCATATTACAGTAGAAGATATTCTTGCATCTATTAATTATAATATGCACCTTGAGTATGGCATTGGATACAAGGATGATATTGATCACCTTGGTAACAGAAGAATAAGAGCTGTTGGTGAATTATTACAGAACCAGTTCAGAATTGGTATTTCAAGAATGGAAAGAGTTGTTCGTGAAAGAATGTCAACTCAGGACTTAAGCGGTATTTCACCACAGTCATTAATCAATATCAAGCCTGTAACAGCAGCTATCAAGGAATTCTTTGGTAGTTCACAGCTTTCTCAGTTTATGGATCAGAATAACCCATTATCTGAGATTACACATAAGAGACGTCTTTCAGCACTTGGTCCTGGTGGTCTTTCGAGAGATCGTGCAGGTTTCGAGGTTCGAGATGTACATTATACACACTATGGTAGAATGTGTCCTATCGAAACACCTGAAGGTCCTAATATCGGTCTTATTAACTCACTTGCTTCATATGCAAGAATTAATGAGTACGGATTTGTTGAAGCACCTTATCGTATAATCGATAAGACAGACCCTAAGAATCCTAGAGTTACAGATGAAGTACATTACTTCACAGCAGATGAGGAAGATGATTTCCATGTAGCACAGGCTAATGCAGAGATAGATGAGAATGGATACTTCGTTAAGAATACAGTATCAGGACGTTACAGAGAAGAAACATCAGAATTCGATAAGAGTATGATTGATCTTATGGACGTATCTCCTAAGATGGTGTTCTCAGTGGCTACATCTATGATACCTTTCCTTCAGAATGATGACTGTACACGTGCCCTTATGGGTTCTAACATGCAGCGTCAGGCGGTGCCTCTTCTTATGACAGAAGCACCAGTAATCGGTACAGGTATAGAGAATAAGACAGCATGTGACTCAGGTGTATGTGTAGTTGCAGAAGAAGATGGTGTTGTACTTTCATCAGAATCTAACAGAATTCTTGTAAAAGAGACAAGTGGAAAGGTTCACGAGTACAAGCTTACAAAGTTCTCAAGAAGTAACCAGAGTAACTGCTATAACCAGAGACCTATCGTATTTAAGGGTGATGAGGTTAAGGCAGGAGATGTTATCGCAGATGGTCCTTCAACATCTAATGGTGAGATTGCCCTTGGTAAGAACCCTCTTATCGGTTTTATGACTTGGGAAGGTTACAACTACGAGGATGCTGTACTTCTTAGTGAGAGATTAGTAAGAGATGATGTTTATACATCAATTCATATAGAAGAATATGATACAGAAGCAAGAGATACTAAGTTAGGACCAGAAGAAATCACAAGAGATTTACCTTCTACAGGTTCAGATGCAGTTAAGGATCTTGATGAAGATGGTATCATCCGTATCGGTGCTGAGGTAAGAGCCGGTGATATCCTTGTTGGTAAGGTTACTCCAAAGGGTGAGACAGAGCTTACAGCAGAAGAAAGACTTCTTAGAGCTATCTTTGGTGAGAAGGCAAGAGAAGTAAGAGATACATCACTTAAAGTTCCACACGGTGCTTATGGTATCGTTGTAGGCGTTAAGGTATTTACAAGAGAAAATGGAGATGAATTAGCTCCAGGTGTTAACAAGAATGTCCGTATCTATATCGCACAGAAGAGAAAGATTTCTGTAGGTGATAAGATGGCTGGTCGTCACGGTAACAAGGGTGTCGTTTCAAGAGTTCTTCCAGTAGAAGATATGCCATTTCTTCCTAATGGCCGTCCACTTGATATTGTACTTAATCCTCTTGGTGTGCCTTCGCGTATGAATATTGGACAGGTGCTTGAAATTCACTTAAGCCTTGCTGCCAAAGTATTAGGTTTTAACGTAGCGACACCTATCTTTGATGGAGCTAACGAGAATGATATTATGGATACACTTGATATGGCCAATGCTTATGCTAATCATCCATTTGATGATGAAGAGCTTGCACGCGAAAAGGCAGATGCAGAAGCTAATGGTGAAGAATATCCTGCTGATATGACAACATTTACTGCTGAATACAAGGATCTTTTAAGAGATGACGTATTCCAGTTCCTTTCAGATAACAGAGCTCACAGAGCTGAATGGAAGGGCGTTCCAATCGGAAGAGATGGTAAAGTAAGACTTCGCGATGGTAGAACAGGTGAATACTTCGATAGTCCGGTTACTATCGGTTTCATGCACTACTTAAAGCTCCATCACCTTGTTGATGATAAGATCCATGCTCGTTCAACTGGTCCTTACTCACTTGTAACTCAGCAGCCACTTGGTGGTAAAGCCCAGTTTGGTGGACAGAGATTCGGAGAAATGGAAGTATGGGCTCTTGAAGCTTATGGTGCATCTTATACACTTCAGGAAATCCTTACTGTTAAATCTGATGATGTTGTTGGTCGAGTTAAGACATATGAAGCTATTATTAAGGGTGAGAACATTCCTGAACCAGGAATTCCTGAATCATTCAAGGTTCTCCTTAAGGAACTTCAGTCACTTGCTCTTGATGTAAGGGTTCTTGATCAGGACAATAACGAAGTTAAGCTTCTTGAAAGTTCGGAATATGAAGTTACAGATTTCAAGAAGGTTCTTGATGATGGTGGTTATAAGAGAAGTAGCCGTGATGAAGAAAATGAATTAAAGAACGCAGGTTATCACGCAGAAAAGCAGGGTGATGACGGTGAGGCAACCATAGAAGAACTCGGATCAGAATATGACGATTTCGATTATGACAGCTTAGATGATGACTATGATGATTACGGTGACGGAAATATAGAAGAATAATAGAAGGGAGCACTATAATGGCAGAAGAGATTAAGTCAAATAAATCAATGAAATTTGATAAAATTCAGATAAAGCTTGCTTCTCCTGAGAGTATTTTAGAGTGGTCTCACGGCGAGGTAACTAAGCCTGAGACTATCAATTACAGAACTTTAAAGCCAGAAAGAGATGGTCTGTTCTGTGAAAGAATATTCGGACCTAGCAAAGACTGGGAGTGTCATTGCGGTAAGTATAAGAAGATTAAAGATAAAGGCATCGTATGTGATAAGTGTGGTGTTGAGGTTACTAAGGCAAGTGTACGTAGAGATCGTATGGGTCATATCCACCTTGCTGCTCCAGTTTCACATATCTGGTATTTCAAGGGAATACCTAGCCGTATGGACCTTATCCTTGATATAGGTCCTAAGAATCTTGAGAAGGTACTTTACTTCGCTTCTTATATCGTAATTGATCCAGGCGAAACAGATATACCATTCAAGAAGATTCTTACAGAAACTGAGTACAGAGATCTTTATGATCAGTATGGTAATACATTCAGAGTTGGAATGGGTGCTGAGGCTATTTTAGAGCTTCTTCACAACGTCAACCTTGAAGAAGAAGTAGCTAAGCTCAAGGAAGAGCTTGCTACTACTACTTCACAGAAGGCTGCAAGACTTATTAAGAGAATTGAAGTTATGGATGCGTTCATTGCTGCTGGTACTAAGCCAGAATGGATGATTCTTACAGAAATTCCAGTTATCCCTCCAGATTTAAGACCTATGGTTCAGTTAGAGGGTGGACGTTTTGCAACATCTGACCTTAATGATCTTTATAGAAGAATTATCAACAGAAATAACCGTCTTGCAAGACTTATTGATCTTGGAGCACCAGAAATCATTGTTCGTAACGAGAAGAGAATGCTTCAGGAAGCTGTTGATGCACTTATAGATAATGGACGTAGAAATGGCCGTCCTGTAACAGGACCTGGTAACAGAGCTCTCAAGTCTTTATCAGACTTATTAAAGGGTAAGCAGGGACGTTTCAGACAGAACCTTCTTGGTAAGCGAGTTGACTACTCAGGACGTTCAGTTATTGTAGTAGGACCAGAACTTAAGATTTACCAGTGTGGTCTTCCTAAAGAGATGGCTATTGAGTTATTCAAGCCATTTGTTATGAGAGAGCTTGTAAGACGTAATCTTGCAGATAATATTAAGAAAGCTAAGAAGAGCGTAGAACATCTTGAGCCAGAAGTATGGGATGTACTTGAAGACGTTATTAAAGAGCATCCAGTTATGCTTAACCGTGCTCCTACACTTCACAGACTTGGTATTCAGGCATTTGAGCCAATCCTTGTAGAAGGTAAGGCTATTAAGCTTCATCCACTTGTTTGTACAGCTTTCAATGCCGATTTCGATGGTGACCAGATGGCGGTACATCTTCCATTGTCTGTAGAAGCTCAGGCAGAGTGTAGATTTATGCTTCTTTCACCTAACAACTTACTTAAGCCATCTGATGGTGGTCCTGTTGCTGTTCCTTCACAGGATATGGTACTTGGTATCTACTACCTTACACAGGAAAGACCTGGTGTTAAGGGTGAAGGTAAGATATTCAAGAGTGTTAATGAAGCACTTCTTGCTTATGAGAATGGAATTATAACACTTCATTCTAAGATTAAAGTTAAGATGACTAAGACTAATGCAGCTGGAGAAGAGATTTCAGGTGTTGTAGAGTCTACACTTGGTAGATTTATTTTCAATGAAATACTTCCTCAGGATTTAGGATATGTAGATAGAAGCAAGGAAGAGAATTTACTTCTTCCAGAAGTTGATTTCCATGTAGGAAAGAAACAGTTAAAGGATATTTTACAGCACGTTATCAATACACATGGTACAACAAGAACTGCTGAAGTTCTTGATGATATTAAGGCTATGGGTTACAAGTATTCTACTAGAGCGGCTATGACAGTTTCTATTTCGGAGATGACAGTGCCACCGGTTAAGAAGCAGCTTATAGCTGATGCTGAAAAGAAGGTTGAACAGATTAACATTAACTACAACAGAGGTCGTTCAACTGATGAAGAAAGATATAAGAATGTTATCAGAGTATGGCAGGAAACAGATAAGACATTGCTTGATGCACTTCTTTCTGGTCTTGATAAGTATAATAACATCTTTATGATGGCTGACTCAGGTGCCCGTGGTTCTAACCAGCAGATTAAGCAGCTTGCAGGTATGCGTGGTCTTATGGCAGATACTTCAGGTCATACAATCGAACTTCCAATCAAGTCTAACTTCCGTGAAGGTCTTGATGTACTGGAATACTTCATTTCAGCCCATGGTGCTCGTAAGGGTCTTTCAGATACAGCCCTTAGAACAGCCGATTCAGGTTACCTTACAAGACGTCTTGTAGATGTTTCTCAGGATCTTATTATAAGAGAGACTGATTGTAGCGTTGGTAAGATAATACCTGGTATGTATGTTTATTCATTTGTTAACGATAGAGCTACTAATTCAAGTGATGCCAAGGAAGATATTCTTGAGCCATTACAGGAACGTATTACTGGAAGATATCTTGCAGAAGATATCAAAGACCCGGCTACAGGAGAGATTATTGTTGCAGCTAACCACCTTGTAACTCCTAAGAGAGCCGCAGCTATCATTAAGACTGGTGTAACACAGGTTAAGATAAGAACTATTCTTACTTGCCGTTCACACATCGGTGTATGTGCTAAGTGTTATGGTTCTAACCTTGCAACAGGTCAGGCAGTTCAGATTGGTGAAGCAGTTGGTATTATCGCTGCCCAGTCTATCGGTGAGCCTGGTACACAGCTTACTATGAGAACTTTCCATACTGGTGGTGTTGCCGGTGATAACATTACTCAGGGTCTTCCTAGAGTAGAGGAACTTTTCGAGGCAAGAAAGCCAAAGAGCCTTGCAGTCCTTGCAGAATTCGGTGGTGTTGTTAGCTTCTCTAAGACAGAGAAGAAGACAGATATTGTAATTACTGATGATGAGGGTAACTCAAAAGCTTATCCTGTATCAAGGGATACAAGAGTTAAGGTTCAGGAAGGACAGGTTGTTGTTAAGGGTGAAGAAATCACAGAAGGTTCAGAGAACCCACATGATATCGTTAGAATCCTTGGTGTAAGAGCTGTTCAGGATTATATGCTTCGTGAAGTTCAGAAGGTTTATCGTATTCAGGGTGTTGATATTAATGATAAGCATATTGAACTTATTGTTAGACAGATGCTTAAGAAGATAGTTATTGAATCTGCTGGTGATTCAGATTTCTTACCTGGTTCACAGGTTGATACTCTTGAATTCACAGAGGTTAATGAAAAGCTTGAAGAAGAAGGTAAGAGAAAAGCAACTGGTACACCAATTATTCTTGGTATTACTAAGGCATCACTTGCTACTAATTCATTCCTTTCAGCTGCTTCATTCCAGGAGACAACAAAGGTTCTTACTGATGCAGCTATTAATGGTAAGGTTGACCCACTTATCGGTCTTAAAGAAAATGTTATCATTGGTAAGCTTATACCTGCTGGTACAGGTATGAAGAGATACCAGAATGTTGAACTTGACACAGCAACAGCTTATGATGAGATTGAAGAGTCAGATGATGAAGTGTTAAGCTTTACTGAAGATTCAGATGAAACACTTGATTTTACAGAAAATGTAGATACATTAGATGCTGATGTCGAAGTTAGCGATGATGCTGATGTAACAGAAGATACAGAAGCGTAAGATAATAAATATAGAAGCCGTTATCCTTAGGAAAGCGGCTTCTTTTTTGTTTTATAAAATATCAATAACAAGGACAGCATAGTAATGTGATATTTTAGTAATATTTCTAATAATAAATTTTTGAAAAACTCTTGACGAATTTATTCTAAAAATATATACTAAATAAGCGTGCGAATAAGCAAGTTCTTATTTATGTACGCTGATTATAAAGATGAGCAGTTTAAGAGGACAGGCTCACGCATTTTCTTAGTGATTATACTAAGTGCAACCATTCATTATTCTAATTCCGGGAGGTGAAAAAGGAATGCCAACATTTAACCAGTTAGTAAGACAGGGAAGAAAGTCAACAGTTAAGAAGTCTACAGCACCAGCTCTTCAGAAGGGATATAACTCACTTCAGAAGAAGGCTACAGACGTATCTGCACCACAGAAGAGAGGTGTTTGTACAGCTGTTAAGACTGCAACACCTAAGAAGCCTAACTCAGCTCTTAGAAAGATCGCCAGAGTACGTCTTTCTAATGGAATTGAAGTTACTTCATATATTCCAGGTGAGGGCCACAATCTTCAGGAACATAGCGTTGTTCTTATCAGAGGTGGTAGAGTTAAGGATTTACCAGGTACAAGATATCATATCATCAGAGGTACACTTGATACAGCAGGTGTAGCAAAGAGAAGACAGGCACGTTCTAAGTACGGTGCTAAGAGACCTAAGGATGCTAAGTAATTCATAAAGAATTAAGCATCATAAGTCTGTGATTGATTTACAGGGTAAGTCAGAATATTTGCAGATTATTGCATACAATAATTTACGAACAATTAAATTAATTAGTGCCGGAGTTAGATTAATCCGAAGGTTGCAGGTTTAAGATATACGGCGCGAACACAATTTAATTTGTGAGTACCGATGAATTAATGAAACGTCGTGATGTGTCAGGCTGATGAAGCTGTAAGGCGTTCATTAGTGCTAACAATGACGACAATACAATGTTAAGGAGGGAAGAACCGTGCCACGTAAAGGACATACTCAGAAGAGAGATGTATTAGCAGATCCTATTTACAATAACAAGGTGGTTACTAAGCTTATCAACAACATTATGCTTGATGGTAAGAGAGGAGTAGCACAGAAGATTGTATACGGAGCATTTGACAGAGTCGCAGCTAAGACTGAAAGACCTGCTTTAGAAGTATTCGAAGAGGCTATGAACAATATTATGCCAGTTCTCGAAGTAAAGGCTAGACGTATCGGTGGAGCAACATACCAGGTACCTATCGAAGTTAAGCCAGATAGAAGACAGGCTTTAGCTCTTCGTTGGATGACAACATTCTCAAGAGCAAGAGGCGAGAAGACTATGGAAGAAAGACTCGCTAATGAGATTCTTGATGCAGCTAATAACACAGGTGCATCTGTAAAGAGAAAAGAAGATATGCACAAGATGGCAGAAGCAAACAAGGCTTTTGCTCATTACAGATTCTAATAATAATTATAGGAGGTTTTATCCATGGCTGGAAGAGAATATCCATTGGAGAGAACCAGAAATATCGGAATTATGGCTCATATTGATGCTGGTAAGACAACATTAACAGAGCGTATCCTTTATTATACTGGTGTTAACCACAAGATTGGTGATACTCATGAAGGTACTGCTACTATGGACTGGATGGCCCAGGAGCAGGAAAGAGGTATCACAATCACTTCAGCTGCTACAACATGTCACTGGACACCTGAAAAAGAAGGTAAGCCAGATAAGACACAGCCAGAGTACCGTATCAATATTATTGATACTCCTGGTCACGTTGATTTCACAGTTGAAGTTGAGCGTTCACTTAGAGTACTTGATGGTGCTGTAGGTGTATTCGATGCACAGAACGGTGTTGAACCACAGTCAGAGAACGTATGGCGTCAGGCTGATAAGTACAACGTACCACGTATGGCATTTATGAACAAGATGGATAAGATGGGTGCAGATTTCTTCGGATCATGCAACCAGCTTATTACTAAGCTTGGAAAGAACCCTGTACTTGTACAGATTCCTATCGGTAAGGAAGACGAGTTCAAGGGTATCATCGACTTATTTGAAATGAAGGCTTATATCTTCAATGGCGATAAGGGTGATGATATTGAAGTTGGTGAAATTCCAGCTGATTTAAAGGATCAGGCAGAAGAATACCACGATAAGCTTATCGAGCAGTGTGCTGAACTTGATGAAGACCTTATGGAGAAGTTCTTTAATGATGAAGAACTTACAGTTCCAGAATTAAAGGCAGCTTTAAGAAAGGGTACTATCGAAGGTACAGCTATTCCTTGTCTTTGCGGTACAGCTTATAAGAACAAGGGTGTTCAGAAGCTTCTTGATGCAGTTATCGAATACATGCCTGCACCAACAGATATCCCGGATATCACAGGTGTTGATGAAGACGGTAACGAAGTTACAAGAAAGTCATCTGATGAAGAACCATTCTCAGCTCTTGCATTCAAGATTATGACAGACCCATTCGTTGGTAAGCTGGCATTCTTCAGAGTTTACTCTGGTACATTGAACGGTGGTTCATATGTATTAAATGCAAACAAGAACAAGAAGGAAAGAGTTGGACGTATCCTTCAGATGCATGCTAACAACAGAAAAGAAATCGATAAGGTTTATTCAGGAGATATCGCAGCTGCTGTAGGTCTGAAGTTCACTGTAACAGGTGATACAATCTGTGACGAACAGCATCCGGTTATCTTAGAGTCTATGGAATTCCCAGAGCCGGTTATCGAACTTGCTATCGAACCAAAGACTAAGAATGACCAGGGTAAGATGGGTGAAGCTTTAGCAAAGCTTGCTGAAGAAGATCCGACATTCCGTGCCCACACAGATCAGGAAACCGGTCAGACAATTATCGCAGGTATGGGTGAACTTCATCTTGATATCATCGTAGACAGACTTCTTCGTGAATTCAAGGTAGAAGCAAACGTAGGTGCTCCACAGGTTGCTTACAGAGAATGCTTTACAAAGGCAGTTGATGTTGATAGTAAGTATGCTAAGCAGTCAGGTGGTCGTGGTCAGTATGGTCACTGTAAAGTACGTTTCTCACCACTTGAAGCAAACGTTGATAAGTTCGATGTTGAAACAAAGAATACAGTATTAATCAATGAGCCTCCGGTACTTTTCTGTGAATCATCAGTAGTTGGTGGTGCTATTCCTAAGGAATACATCCCTTCAGTTGCAGATGGTATCCGTGAAGCCGCTAACTCAGGTATTTTAGCTGGATTCCCGGTTCTCGGACTTAGAGCAGATATCTATGATGGATCTTACCATGAAGTCGATTCATCAGAAATGGCATTCCACATTGCCGGTTCTATGGCATTTAAGGATGCTATGGCTAAGGCAGCTCCGGCACTTCTTGAGCCAATCATGAAGGTTGAAGTTACAATGCCGGAAGAATACATGGGTGATGTTATCGGTGATATCAACTCTCGTAGAGGACGTATCGAAGGTATGGAAGATATCTCAGGTGGTAAGATGATTAAAGCATTCGTTCCGCTTTCAGAGATGTTCGGATATGCTACAGACCTTCGTTCTAAGACACAGGGTCGTG
>ERZ772991.2645-NODE-2645-length-11739-cov-11.506761_pt1 | contig 11739 bp, 10 predicted proteins | sample MGYA00511128_ERZ772991 | MGnify/ENA primary metagenome ERZ772991 (study PRJEB29015, sample SAMEA2737655) | human gut metagenome | biome: human gut; feature: human-associated habitat; material: faeces | place: China | collected 2012 ... | reverse complement strand
CCGGATAGGAACGGCAAAATTTTTTACACTTCTATTACTTCTTTATCGCACATCAGTAAAAAGCCAGGGTATGAAACAGTTGATGGCCGGCGGCGGTGTCGCCCTCATCGGCATCACCCTTGTACCTCTGCTCTCCGGCCTGTTCGGTTGATCGTCCGGCGGTGATCGCTTATGGGCGGCATACTCGACAAACTCGATGAATGGCTCCGAGGGCTGCTCATCGAGGGGATCACGGGAAACCTGTCGGGCATGTTCGATACGGTCAATACCAAAGTAGGCGAGATCGCCGGTGAAGTGGGACAGACGCCGCTGGCATGGAACAGCGGCGTCTTTTCTATGATCCGAAACCTCTCTGAAACGGTGATCGTTCCAATCGCCGGGGTTATCCTGACATTCGTAATGTGTTATGAGCTGATCCAGCTTGTGACAGAGAAAAATAATCTGCACGATGTAGACACCTGGATGTTCTTCAAGTGGATTTTCAAGACCTTCTGTGCCGTTCTCATTGTGACGAACACATGGAATATCGTCATGGGTATCTTCGATGTCGGGCAAAGCGTTGTGAACAGCAGCGCAGGCGTCATCATCGGGAATACCTCCATTGATATCAGCAGCGTCATCACGGATATGGAGGCGCAGCTTGAAGCCCTGGGCACGGGAGAACTGTTCGGGCTGTGGTTCCAGTCCCTTTTTGTGGGACTTACCATGAACGCCCTTTCCATCTGTATCATGCTTGTCATCTACGGCCGCATGATCGAGGTGTATTTGACAACTTCCGTTGGACCAATTCCGCTTGCCACTATGACAAACCGGGATTGGAGCCATACAGGACAGAACTACTTGAAATCCCTGTTTGCATTGGCGTTCCAGGCATTTCTAATCATGGTGTGCGTGGGAATCTACTCTGTTTTGGTACAGAGTATCGCCACGGACGGAAATATCTCAGGCGCGATATGGGCCTGCATGGGCTACACGGTCCTGCTGTGCTTCGCCCTGTTCAAGACCGGCAGCCTCTCTAAGAGCCTGTTCGGAGCGCATTAAGGAGGCTTGATAAATTGGCGTATGTAACCATTCCAAAGGATTTGACGAAAGTAAAATCCAAAGTGCTGTTTGGGCTTACCAAACGGCAGCTTATATGTTTCGGAGCGGCGGCACTCATCGGAGTACCGCTTTTCTTTTTGCTCAGACGCACGGCCAGCAACAGCGCCGCCGCGTTCTGCATGATTATCGTCATGCTCCCGTTCTTTCTGCTCGCCATGTATGAGCGGCACGGCCAACCCCTGGAGGTGGTGGCCGGACAGGTCATCCGCTGTATGTTCCTGCGGACGAAGGAGCGGCCTTACCAGACAAACAATTTCTACGCAGCCCTGGAGCGGCAGGCCCAGGCGGAAAAGGAGGTGAAAGCCATTGTTCAGAAAGCGAAAGCCAGAGCCGCAGGCACGGCAGGCGGCAAAACCCGCGGTAAAGCTGACCGCCACAGAAAAGCGTGAGATCAGCCGTATTCTGGAAACCGCCAGAGGCGACGGCAAGGTACATTCCGCACAGGACACCTTACCGTTCCGCCAGATGCACCCGGACGGCCTGTGCAAGCTGGATGACCACACCTGGTCGAAGTGTATCGAGTTCGAGGATGTGAATTATCAGCTTGCAAAGCCTGACGACCAGACGGCGATCTTTGAAGCCCTCTGCGATATGTATAACGCCCATGACGCTTCTATCGGAATGCAGCTATCTCTTGTGAGCCGCCGCATGAACCGGGAGGATTTTGTGAAGCGTATCGAGATCGCGGCGCAGGGAGATCACTTCGACCATATCCGTGAGCTTTACACGCAAATGCTCCGCAAGCAGCTTGAACGGGGCAACAACGGTCTTATCAAAACAAAGTACCTGACCCTCACCATCGAGGCACGGGACAGCAAAACCGCACGGGCACGATTTTCCCGGATCGTCATGGATGCCCTCAACCATTTCAAGGTCATGGGCGCTCTGGCAAAAGAGCTTGGCGGCAAGGAATGGCTGGAAATGCTCCACGGCATCCTGCACCCGGACGGGGAACGGTTTGCCTTTGAATGGAGCTGGCTTGCCCCTTCCGGCCTGTCGGTTCAGGATTTTATCGCACCATCTTCCTTCCGCTTCGGTGAAGCACGGAAGTTCACGATGGCGGATAAATTCTGTGCCGTGTCCTTTCTGCAGATCAGCGCACCGGAAATGGATGACCGTATGCTCACCGAACTGCTGGATACGGACAGCGGGCTGCTTGTCAGCCTCCATATCCGCAGCATGGATCAGAACGAGGCGATCAAAACGGTCAAGCGGAAGATCACCGACATTGACAGTATGAAGATCGACGCGCAGAAAAAGGCGGTGCGGGAAGGTTTCGATATGGATATCATCCCCACCGATCTTGCCACCTACGCAGGCGAGGCAAAGAACATCCTCCGTGACCTGCAAAGCAGAAATGAGCGAATGTTCCTGATGACCTTCCTGGTGGTGAACTTTGCGGACAGCAAGCAAAAGCTGGAGAATGACCTTCTCCGTGCGGCAAGCGTGGCGCAGAAATATAACTGCTCCCTGGTGCGGCTGGACTTTCAGCAGGAGGACGGCTTCGTGTCGGCTCTGCCCCTGGGTGTCAACCGCATTAAGATACAGCGCGGGCTTACCACTTCGGCGGTGGCGGTGTTCGTTCCCTTCACCACACAGGAGATTTTCCACGGCGGCGAAGCTCTTTACTACGGGCTCAATGCCACTTCCGGCAATATGATCCTTGCTGACCGCAAAAAGCTGAAAACGCCCAACGGCATGATCTTAGGTACGCCCGGCAGCGGCAAGAGTTTTTCCGCAAAGCGTTCCATCGTGGGTGTGTTCCTGAACACAAAGGACGATATCCTGATCTGCGACCCGGAGGCGGAATATTTTCCGCTGGTGAACCGTCTGGAAGGACAGGTCATCAAAATCTCACCTACCAGCACGCAGTATGTGAACCCTATGGATATCAACCTCAATTACAGCGAGGATGATAACCCGCTGGCGTTGAAATCTGACTTTATCTTGTCATTCTGCGAACTGGCGGCAGGCGGACGGAACGGTCTGGAGCCGGTGGAAAAGACGGTCATTGACCGTGCCGTGCGGATCGTGTACCGCCCCTATATCGCAGACCCCCGCCCGGAGAATATGCCGCTGCTGGAAGATTTGTATGACGAGATCAAACGGCAGCCGGAGCCGGAGGCGCAGCGGATCGCGGCAGCGTTGGAACTGTATGTGCATGGCAGCCTGAATGTTTTTAACCACCGTACCAATGTGGATATCAACAACCGTATTGTCTGCTTTGATATCAAGGAGCTGGGAAAGCAGCTCAAAAGCCTGGGTATGCTGGTGATCCAGGACCAGGTATGGAACCGTGTTTCCCAAAACCGGGATCAGGGTAAATCCACCTGGTACTTCGTGGACGAGTTCCACCTTCTGCTGCGCGGCGAGGTCGGTGCCTGGAGCGTGGAGATTTGGAAACGCTTTCGCAAATGGGGCGGTATCCCCACGGGGATCACGCAGAACATCAAGGACCTGCTTTCCTCCCCGGAGATCGAGAACATCTTTGAAAACAGCGATTTTGTGTACCTTCTGAACCAGGCCAGCGGAGACAGGAAAATCCTCTGCGAGCGCCTGAATATCTCCAACCAGCAGGCGGCGCATATCAGCAACGCAGGCCCCGGCGAGGGGCTGATCTTCTTCGGCAATGTGATCCTGCCTTTTGTGGATGACTTCCCGAAGGACAATGAACTTTACAGCATTATGACGACAAAACTTGGTGAGGATTTGGCTTGATGACTAATAGCAAAATTGCCAAAATATATTTCAATGTCCCGCGGTATGTGGTATAATATTGCCATAACTCAAGAAGGGATGTGGTTCTATGATAAAAGAGACGCCCGCAAACATTGAAGTGCTCAAGCGTAAAGCCAATAACCAAAACAGTTGGCGCGAAAGACTTGAAGCTGTCAACGAATTAAAGAATTACGATTGTCAGCAGTCCAGAGATATATTAACCCGCTTGGCTATACATGATGTGGTCTTTACAGTTAAAGAAGCTGCATTTCGGGCAGTACAAGCCATGGGAGTTACCAAAAATGGAAAGCCTATATATTTAGGAAAAAAGCCAAAGGGAAACCTGGTTGACGGCATCAACAAAAAATTGACACATGTACGAGATTCCTTACCAGAAGGATATACTCTGGACGAGTTTAAGAGTGTATTTCAACAACAGTATCCAGCCGCTTATGATGCTTATGAAGGCGATAAGGGAAAGCAGTTTGATAAATGGCTTGGAAATGTTATTCAATCATTACCGAAGAAAAAGTAATAGCAAGAGAACCCGCTTCAAAAACGAAGCGGGTTTTCTTATGCCCAAAATTAGGAGGTGACAGATAAAATCAACACTATATTAACTCATGTGAGCCTGTTTTCCGGCATTGGCGGTCTGGACCTGGCGGCGGAGGCTGCCGGGTTTGAAACCGTCTGCCAGTGCGAGTGGGCGGATTTTCCGCACTCCGTCCTCTCCGCACGATGGCCGGATGTTCCCAGGTTCCGGGATATTACTACTTTCACGAAGGAGGCGTTTTTTGAAAAAACAGGACTTGAAACAGTTACCGTTATCTCAGGCGGCTTTCCCTGTCAGCCCTTCTCCACCGCCGGAAAACGGAAGGGCTTTGCGGATGAACGCTACCTGTGGCCGGAAATGTGCCGCGTTATTACCGAGCTGCGGCCCCGTTGGGTGCTTGGGGAAAATGTTGCTGGCTTCATCAATATGGGGCTCGACAAAACGATCTTTGACCTGGCAAAAGCGGGATACGCTGTTCTCCCATTCGTATTTCCGGCTTGCGGCGTCGGCGCATGGCATGAGCGCCAGCGAACTTTTATCGTCGCGGCTGATGTTTCCCACACCCCTTGCCTCCGACAACAACACCGCCAGGGACGCGGCAAGCCTGGATGTGTTCCTGTCGGACAATGGGATATTCCGCAAGAGGAACCGAAACGGGGCGATCTGGAGCCTCAGCCTGTCGGCGGCGGTATTCTATCTGACCCCGGTGGCGTCGGACGGTTTCCGCTCAACCTTGAAGCCGTCGGCCTTCGATCCGGCGAAGAAGGACGGGAACCTGTCGGCGCAGATCATCTCCCAGGAGCGGCCGGTGTCCGAAACGGCGGCGCTGAACCCGGATTGGGTGGAATGGCTCATGGGCTTCCCGAAAGGATGGACGGACGTATCCTCTGGGCCGCCGAACCGGAAGGAATCCCCCGCATGACCGAGCGCATGGATGACCGGGCGCTGCGGCTGAAAACATTGGGAAATGCGGTCTGCCCGCCCCAGGCATATCCCATTTTCCGCTATATCGCCATGATTGAGAATGGCACCTGCGGCGACTTTTGCCCCTATGGAAAGGAAGGTGACTGCCTATGAGGGAACTGAAAGCGACCGATAAGATCACGCAGAAAATGACCCGTGACGGTGCGGTATCGGAAAACCTTGCCACGGGAGAGGTGGAACATATCAGCAGCCGGGAGCCTGAAACGGAACTGTCCGCTTCTTCGGAAGAATCCGCCGGCGCTGCGGCTGACCTTGCCCTGCGTGCGGCGGAACACCATGAGAAGAAAAGCGCACGAAAGGCGGAAAAGGCTGACACCCAGGCGGTGCGGGATGGTTCTGCCGCAAGGCAGCGCCCGTCCTCCCGCCTGCAATTTACCGAGGAAGAACGTGCCGATCCCGCACTTGGAAAGTACATCGACCGTTCCGACCGTGCGGCGGACAGGCTGGACGCGGCAAAGGCCGCTATCCCCACAAAGAAAGTTCTCCGTACCGAGCGTGTTTTTGACGAGACAGCCGGAAAAGGCAAAACGCAGCTTCACTTTGAAGAAGTGGAGAAACGCCCCAACGGACGCCTGCGGCACAATCCACTTTCCCGACCGGTCCATGAGATCGCCCACGCCGCCCATGCGAAGGTGCATGAGGTGGAACAGGAAAATGTGGGTGTTGAGGCTGGACACAAGGGCGAGGTGCTGACGGAACGCGGGCTTGCCTACGGAAAAGGCAAAGTCCGTGCCGCCGTCCACCATCACCGCACAAAGCCCTGGCGTGACGCGGCGAAGGCAGAGCAGGCTTCTTTTAAGGCAAACGCCGACTACCTTTACCAAAAGGCACTGCATGATGATCCTGTATTGGCGGCTTCTAACCCGGTATCCCGCTTTCTGCAGAAACAGCGGATCAAGCGGAACTATGCAAAGGAGCTGCGACAGGCAGAGAAAACCGCAAAGAACACAGCGGCCACGGCGAAAAGTGCGGCACAGAAAGCAAAGGACGCCTTCAAGGAAACTTTCCTCTACATCAAGCACCATAGCCGGGCGGTGCTGTTGGTGATCGGCATTGGCACCTGTGTTGCCCTGCTGTTTGGCGGGGTATCTTCCTGTTCCATGATGGCGGGCTCCGGCGTGGGCGGTGTATTCACTTCTTCTTATCTCTCGGAGGATGCGGATATGCTGGCTGCGGAGGCGGCCTACTGCGAACTGGAGCAGAAACTTCAATATGAGCTGGACCACTATGAGGCTCTGCACCCCGGATATGACGAATACCGTTTTGACCTGGACGAGATCGAGCATGACCCTTATGTGCTGATCTCCATTCTCACGGCGTTCCATGAAGGGGTGTTCACCATCGACGAGGTTCAGGCGGAGCTGCAAATGCTCTTTGAAAAGCAGTACATCCTGACGCAGACCGTGGAAGTGGAGGTGCGCTATCGGACGGAGACACGGACAGACAGCGAAGGAAACGACTATGACGTGGAAGTACCGTACAACTACTATATCTGCAAGGTGAAGCTGGAAAACTTCGACCTTTCCCATGTGCCGGTCTACATCATGGACGAAGAAACGCTTTCCCTGTATGCGGTCTATATGGCAACGCTGGGAAACCGGGAAGATTTGTTCCCCGGCTCCGGCTATGTAGATAAGTACACCAAACCGCCCACCACCTATGATATCCCGCCTTCCGCACTGGAAGATGAAACCTTTGCAGCGCTCATTACCGAGGCGGAGAAGTACATCGGCTATCCCTATGTCTGGGGCGGCAGCAATCCGAACACTTCTTTTGATTGCTCCGGCTTCGTATCCTGGGTGCTGACGCAAAGCGGCGTCTGCAATACGGGCAGGCTGGGAGCCCAGGGGCTCTACAATATTTCCACCCCGGTATCCTCTGCCAACGCAAGACCCGGCGACCTGATCTTTTTCGTCGGCACTTACGATACACCGGGCGTTTCCCATGTGGGTATCTATGTGGGCGGTGGAAAAATGCTGCACTGCGGCGACCCCATCCAGTATGCAGATATCAACACAAGCTACTGGCAATCCCACTTTTACGCTTTCGGGCGACCGCCCTACAACTAAAAAACGATATGGAGGTAATTTGATTTATGGCAACGACACAGAAGATCCGCAATGACATTGCGAAAACCAAAGAAAAGATCGCGGAGCAGCAGAAACGCCTTCGTGCGCTGGAGGCGCAGCTTGCGGAGGAAGAAAATCTGGAAATCGTCCGCATGGTGAAAGCCGTGAAGATGGACAACAAGGAGCTGACCGCCTTCCTGAAAGCCTATGCCAGCGGTATGATCTCCCTGCCGGAAGGTATGCTGCAGGAGGGCAACACCGAGAATGAGGAAACGGAGGGATACGAGGATGAAGCATAACTTTATGACAAAAATGGTATCGGCTCTTTTGGCGGTGGTGCTCAGCACTGCCGCTTTTTCTGTCACCGCCTTTGCCAGCGGCGGCGAGGAAAGCACGGAGTCCGTGGCTGAACAGGAAACGGCTGGGGATGTCTCTGATCTGCTTTCCGCTCTGGCAGGCAGCCAGGTCACGGTATCCGTCACCGAGGATGGTATCCAGTTCAGTTCCGGCGAAAATGACTCCGGGCAGACCGGCACCGTCACCACGGGCGGCGGCAATCTGAATGTCCGCACGGGCGCCGGAATGGATTATACCGCCTTCACCCAGCTTCCCAATGGAACGACCGTGAAGGTGATTGGCACGGACGGCGACTGGCTGAAGGTCATCCTGCCGGAGAAAGTCGGCTATGTCTATTCCGGCTACATGACGGTAAGTGACGGCGAGGCTGGTTCCGGGGAAGGTTCTTTCTCTCTGGACGCGGAAACGCTGGAAAATCTGCTGGGGATGCTGGGCGGCGGTTTGAATGACGGTGCCGCCCTGACGCCGGACGGGAACCTGTCGCTGATTGACGATATCGGCAGCCCTACCACCAGCGGCAAGCAGTTCATCACAGTGGAAACGAAGAACGGCAATGTGTTCTATCTCATTATCGACCGTGACGACGAGGGCGAGGAAACCGTGCATTTTCTGAACCAGGTGGATGAAGCCGACCTCATGGCGCTTACGGAGGATGGAGAAAAGGCGGAAACACCTATTGTCTGCACCTGTACGGAGAAGTGCCAGGCCGGAGCGGTCAATACCGCTTGCCCGGTCTGCGTAAAAAACCTTAGTGAATGTGTTGGCACAGAACAGAAAGCTGCGGAGCCCACCGAGCCGGAGAATCCGGAACCCGAAAAGAAAAGCAATACCGGGGCGATCCTGGCGGTGCTGCTGATCCTTGCAGCCGGAGGCGGCGCGGCAGTCTATTTCCTGGTGCTGAAACCGAAGCAGGGAAAGAAAGTTCCCGCTGATCTGGATGATTTCGACCTGGAGGATGAAGAAGAATATCTGACCGAGGACGAGGAAACGAAATAGTTAAAAAATATAGCTCTCACCGTCAAACATTAACGGTGAGAGCCTATTATTAACTCATTTGAACTGATGCTAGTTGCGCCCTATCAGATAACATTAGCCATAAAATCTCATTTAACGCCGAATCAAGATTAATACATATGTTGCCGTATGTCCAGTTCTCAATGCTATATTCAAATTCATCGTACCAGAAGTTTTGCATAAAAGAGTTGCGATACTGGTCTAATAGTTGCTGTACGGCCTCAAAATCACCATGTCCAATTTTATTTCTAAGTTTACGCACAATTTCAGAGAACAATGCGCGTTCTTCGACAGGTATTCTATCTGGAAGGAACTGCGGAAGTTTACGTTCGAGTTCTCCTACAGTTTTTCCGTTTCCTTTAGGAGTGATAATAAGCATTTCAATAAGGGACATCACTTTGAATATATGATAGGCATCATGAGATTCGTCGTTGAACACGGCATTGACTATGTAATCAAACAGCCAAAAATCTTTATCTGTGACTAAGAAATTGTCAATTAGACTACCTATATATTCTAGAGACTTTATCCCTCCTGCTGTATAGTCAGGTATTGAAATCGGATAATTAGGATGCGGATGTAGCATTGCTCCTAAAAAATTAAGTATCAAAGGCTTTTGCTGAAAATCATCGGAGTTATAAGTTGAGAAAGGTATTTGATTTGGAATAACTGTTTGAGCCGATTGTGACGACTGTATTTTACAACATAAATTCAAAAACTTTCTTGGATATTGAGGCTCGCATGTCGGGCTATCTAAATGATCGTTTTTCATCTGCAATAACGAATTATCAAAGTCTAAGACTTGGATTTCAATTAAGTGTTCAGCAATAATCTGCATGGAAGTTTTTCCTTCTTCTTGCCAACCTAATTGGAACACTATCTTTTCTAAATTATAACGGTCAGAGACCCAGGCAGTATCATATCCTGATTTTTTGAATGAAGATATCTCATGTTCATGAATTAAGAGTTCTTCTTCAAAATCATCTTGTAATCCTTCTACCCAATCTGGTGCAGGATTACAAATACCAATTCCTAATTTTTTAGAAATTATCGTTTCCGGTATCTTACCATACATATTCATCAGAACCAAATCAATCACCTCATGTAATTATTTTACCACAAAAGGAGAAAATATGAAGCTAATAATCACAGAAAAACCAAGTGTAGCAAAATCTATCGCGTCGGCCCTGGGTGCTTCATCCAGGGCCGATGGCTTTTATGAGGGCAACGGCCTTCTCGTATCCTGGTGCGTGGGGCACCTGGTATCTCCAATGGATGCGGGCGGCTATGACGAGCGTTTCAAGAAATGGCGCTATGATGATCTTCCCATTCTGCCGGAGCCGTTCCGTTATGTGCTTGCACCGGGCAAGGAGGACGCCTTTGAAAATCTACGCGCCCTAATGAACCGCCCCGATGTGGATACCATTGTCAATGCCTGTGACGCCGGACGTGAGGGAGAGCTGATCTTCCGGCTGGTGTATGAAATGGCTGGTTGCCGCAAGCCGGTCCTCCGTCTCTGGATTTCCTCGATGGAGGACAGCGCCATCCGGGAGGGCTTTTCTGATCTGCGCCCCGGCGCCGATTATGAAGCCCTGTATCAATCCGCGCTCTGCCGCCAGAAAGCGGATTGGCTGGTGGGGATCAATGCCACGCGCCTTTTCTCCGTCCTCTATCACCGCACCCTGAATGTAGGCCGTGTGCAAACACCCACGCTGGCAATGCTGGCGGAGCGTGACGCGAAGATCACGCTGTTTCACAAGGAAAAGTATCATCTGCTGCGCTTGACGCTGGATGGAATTGAGGCGGTGTCGGAAAAGTTCACCGATCCAACGGAGGCGGAACAGGCAGCGGTCATGTGCAAGGGTGCGGCCGTCACCTGTACCTCTGTCACGAAGGAACAGAAGAAAGAACAGCCGCCGAAGCTCTATGACCTTACCACCTTGCAGCGTGAGGCAAACCGCCTGTTCGGATACACGGCAAAGCAGACCTTAGATTACGCACAGAGCCTCTACGAAAAGAAGCTGCTGACCTATCCCCGCACGGACAGCCGGTATCTGACCTCAGATATGGCGGAAACAGCCTCCTGCGTCATCCATCTGGCGGCGAACGTGCCGCCCTTTGATAGCTGCAGTAACTTCTTCCCGCTGGTAGAGTCCATGATCTCCGACAAGGATGTATCCGACCACCACGCCATTATCCCCACAATGGAGATTGAAAAAGCGGATATCAAGGCTCTGCCCCTGGGCGAGCGCAATTTGTTTCTCTTGGTCTGCTGCAAGCTGCTGTGTGCATCGGCGGAGCCGTATGTGTATGAGGCGGTCACGGTAACTTTCGACTGCGGCGGCCATTCCTTCACCGCAAAGGGCAAGCGCATCCTCTCCGAGGGCTGGCGGGAGATCGACCACATTTTCCGTACCTCCCTGAAAGAAAAGCCTGTTGATGGGGACGGCGGCACGCTCCCGGACTTCACCGAAGGGCAGACTTTTGACGGTGCGGAGGTTTCCGTTACCGAGCATTTCACCCAGCCGCCGAAGCCCTACACCGAAGATACCCTTCTGTCCGCTATGGAGAACACAGGCAAGGACGATATCCCCGACGAGGCAGAGCGAAAAGGTCTTGGCACGCCTGCGACCAGGGCGGCTATCATCGAAAAACTGGTGGCAGCCGGATTTGTGGAGCGCAAGGGCAAGAGCCTGATCCCCACAAAAGCCGGTATCAACCTTGTCACGGTCCTGCCGGAGCCGCTGACCTCTCCCATGCTGACGGCGGAGTGGGAGCAGAAATTGACGGAGATCGCAAAGGGCAGCGCTGACCCGGATACCTTCATGGACGGTATCCGGGATATGGTCCGGGAGATCGTTTCTACCTATTCCTGTATTTCCGAGGATGGCAAAAAGCTGTTTGCCCCGGAGAAGGAAGTGATCGGTACCTGCCCCCGCTGCG
>ERZ772991.2616-NODE-2616-length-11867-cov-4.861327_pt1 | contig 11867 bp, 10 predicted proteins | sample MGYA00511128_ERZ772991 | MGnify/ENA primary metagenome ERZ772991 (study PRJEB29015, sample SAMEA2737655) | human gut metagenome | biome: human gut; feature: human-associated habitat; material: faeces | place: China | collected 2012 ... | reverse complement strand
CCAATCCCTCCGAGTGCAACAAGTTGCACCCACCTCCCTTTGCAAGGGAGGCAAAAGGGCTTATTTAATTTTATTCGGCACGGTTTAGCCGCTTTATCGACAGTCTAAAAGGTGTTGCTGATGCAACACCTTTTATAATTATTATTAAGTTATTGAATAATTAAACAGGGTGAACCTTTGATTCAAAATCCTCATGCTTACCATCAAGGTTGTATTTTTTATCTCTTCTCTTTTGGAAGAATTTAACAGCAACCTGACCGAACTGAGCATATGAAAGGATATCCTCCTCCTGCTCATAATACTCTTTAATTTCATCCTTGAAATCGTCAATCTTATCATGAATAAGATCTGCAGGACGGCAAGTGATAATTTCTTCATCGCCTACAATCTTCTTTTGGAAATCAGGGTCAATATCGCAAGGAGTCTTACCGTACTTACCTGCAACCAAATCCTTAAATTCCTTAGTAACCATCTTGTATCTCTCGCCCATAATAACGTTGAATACAGCCTGAGTACCAACGATTTGAGAGGTAGGAGTAACAAGTGGAGGATAACCTGAATCCTTTCTTACTCTCGGAACCTCAGCAAGCACCTCGTCAAGCTTGTCTGCCTTACCTGCCTGCTTAAGCTGAGAAACAAGGTTAGAAAGCATACCGCCCGGCACCTGATAAAGAAGAGTATTAGCGTCAACGCCAAGCATTTTCGGGTCAAGAAGACCTGAAGCAAGATATTTTTCACGAAGAGGCGTAAAGAAATCTCTGATTTCAGAAAGAGCCTTAATATCAAGACCTGTATCGTATTCAGTACCCTTAAGTGCAGCTACCATAGACTCTGTAGCCGGGTGAGAAGTGCCCATAGCAAGCGGGCTCATGGCAGTATCAATTACATCAACTCCTGCCTCAATACCTTTAAGGTGTACCATAGAAGCAAGGCCTGAAGTATAGTGAGAGTGAAGTTGAACAGGAATATCGACAGTACTCTTAAGTGCCTTAACAAGGTCATAAGTTCCGTAAGGGGTCAAAAGACCTGCCATATCCTTAATACAAATTGAATCAGCACCTGCATTTTCAAGCTGCTTTGCATAATTGCAATAGTAGTCAATATCAAAAACGGGACCGGTTGTATAAGAAATAGCCGCCTGAACGTGACCACCGTATTTCTTAGCGGCATCAATAGCTGTTTGAAGATTACGAACGTCGTTAAGAGCGTCGAAAATTCTCAAAATATCAATACCGTTATCAATACTCTTTTTAACAAAATAATCTACAAGCTCATCAGAATAATGGCGATAGCCGAGCATATTCTGACCTCTGAAAAGCATTTGGAGCTTTGTATTAGGACATTTTTTACGAATAAGACGAAGCCTGTCCCATGGGTCCTCATCAAGGAATCTAAGGCAACTGTCAAATGTTGCACCGCCCCAACATTCAAGTGAATGATAGCCGATTTTATCCATTTTTTCGAGAATGCCCTCAAATTCGTCAGTTCTCATACGTGTTGCAATCAAAGACTGATGAGCATCACGGAGAACTGTTTCAGTAATTCCGATTTTAGCCATTTACGACACCTCTTAGTTTAATGTAATGATAACCTGGCCTGCTTCAACGCTGTCACCCTTAGAAACATTAACAGAAGCAACAGTGCCGTCCTGAGGAGCAACGATTTCGTTTTCCATCTTCATAGCTTCAAGAATGCAAAGAACAGAGCCGCTTGAAACAGAATCGCCTACTGAAACCTTAACATCAAGGATGGTGCCCGGCATAGGAGCTTCAACCTTAACTGAACCTGCTGTGCCCTGAGTTGCAGGAGCAGGAGCAGCAGCCGGTGCAGGAGCAGGTGCTGCGGCAGGAGCAGGTGCTGCGGCAGGAGCAGGTGCGGCAGCCGGTGCAGCTACAGGAGCAGCGGCAACAGGAGCGCCGGCGCCCTCTTCAACAGTTACATTATAAGGTGTACCGTTTACAGTAATTGTATAGTTTTTCATATTATTATCCTCCATTATTTAACAGAATGTTTTCTCGGTAAAGTATTTTCTCTTTTTCCTGCAAGAATATCAAGTGCGGCAATAACCTTTGCACGAGTATCGGCAGGAGCAAAAATATCATCAACTGCACCACAAGCAGCGGCAGTAAACGGAGAAGCAACCTTTTCTGTATATTCCTTCTTAAGTTCCTCCTTGCTTTCGCCGTTTGCAAGTCTTTCATTAAACAAAAACTGAACAGCAGATTCAGTCGGAAGCGGTGATGCAACGCTCTTATCCCAAGCAAATGTAAAGTCTGCATTAGCGCCCTTACCTGCAAGAGCGATATAAGCAATACCTACTGCATTTCCGGTGATAACGGAAATCTTAGGTGTTGTAGCGGTAGCATAAGCGCTTGTAAGCTTGGTAAACGCTGTAAGGCATTGATTTTCCTTACCTGCCTTATTAACTGCGCCGTTTGCATTAACCAATGTAACAACAGGGATTGAATAAGCATCGCAAAGCTTAACCATAGCCTCAGCCTTATATGAGCAACAAGGGCAAATAGGCTCGCCCTCAAATGCAACAAAACCTACTGTTGTTCCCATAACGGTTGCAAGAACGGTTTTGCATTTGTTTTCTGAATATCCGCCCTTAAGTTCAATAACTGAATTTGCATCTGCAATACTGTTAATAACAGTCATAGCATCATCGCCGTCATTAGCAAAAGTGCTAGGTGCTGCAAACTCAAAAAGAGGAGCAGGAGAAATATTGTTAGACGGAAGAAGAGATGCAATATTCTTAGCAGCATCAACTGCCTCTTCAAAAGTATCGCAAAGAACATCGACTGTTCCTGCTTCATAGCTTTCCTCGGCTGTAACCTCGCTCGGAGCAGTTACATAAAAATCAGCATCCTTAACTGCTATAACTACATCAGCCATATTAGCAATAAGAGCAGATGTACCGAGGCAAGAGCCTGCGATAATAGAAATTTGAGGGCATACGCCACTCATTGATGTTGATGCTTTAACAAGCTCGCCATAGGCATTCATAACCTCAAATCCCTCGGTAAGCTTAACACCGTTTGAATCATACACACCGATAACCGGACAACCGGTTTTTAATGCAAGATCGTAAATCTTTTTAATTTTAGCACACTGTGCAACACTTACAGCACCGCCGTCAACAGTAATATCCTGTGAAAACGCATATACTGCGCACTCGTTTACTGTTCCGAAGCCGGCAACAACCTCAACCGAACCGTCAGCCGATTTAGCGTAAGCATCAATCTCGGTAAATGAGCCGTCATCAAAAAGTGCTTCAAGTCTTTTAAGTGCTTTTGAGTCGTTCACTGTTTTTTCCTCCTTGAAAATGTGACAGAGCATATATGAAAATTTAAAATGTTCCAAATTTGCCTATTATAGATTTTAACACTTTGTCAAATTAATATCAATAATAAATTATAAATTTTATTATATTTCGCTGATTTTATCAAAATTTTTTTAAATATAGCGGTGTCATTTGAGCATAAAAGAAAAAATCAAGACCCGGACCGTTAAGTCCGAGCCTCGATTTAATGATATAAGGGAAATATTATATCTGTGTTTATTACTCGCTAAAAAGCGGAGTTGAAAGATATCTGTCACCTGTATCAGGCAAAAGAGCAACAATTGTCTTACCTTTATTTTCAGGTCTTTTAGCAAGCTCCTTAGCTGCCCAAAGGGCCGCACCGCTTGAAATACCTACAAGTACACCTTCCTGCTTAGGAAATGCCTTACCTGTTGCGAATGCATCCTCATTTTCAACCGTGATAATTTCGTCATAAATCTTTGTGTTAAGAGTATCGGGAACAAAGCCTGCGCCGATACCTTGAATTTTATGAGGACCTGCCGTGCCCTTTGAAAGAACAGGAGAAGTAGCAGGCTCAACTGCAACAATCTTAACGTCCGGATTTTTGCTCTTAAGGTATTCACCTACGCCTGAAAGAGTACCGCCGGTGCCGACGCCTGCAATAAAGATATCAACCTTACCTTCGGTATCGTTCCAAATTTCAGGACCTGTTGTTGCCTTATGAGTAGCCGGGTTTACAGGGTTTGTAAACTGACCTGCGATAAAGCTGTTAGGAATTTCCTCAGCAAGCTCATTCGCCTTAGCAATAGCGCCCTTCATACCCTTTGCACCGTCTGTAAGAACAAGTTCTGCGCCGTATGCTTTCATAAGATTGCGTCTTTCAACGCTCATGGTTTCAGGCATTGTGATAATAAGTCTGTAACCCTTTGCTGCTGCAACAGATGCAAGACCGATACCCGTGTTACCGCTTGTAGGTTCAATAATTACCGAATCAGGCTTAAGTTTGCCTGTTTTTTCTGCATCTTCGATAATCGCCTTAGCAATTCTGTCTTTAACAGAGCCTGCCGGATTAAAGTATTCAAGCTTAACAAGAACTGTTGCTTCAAGATTGTTGTCTTTTTCAAAATGTGTAACCTCAAGAAGAGGTGTATTGCCTACAAGGTCGAGTGCTGATTTATAGATAGCCATAATAAATAATCTCCTTAATAATTAATCAAATAATTTAAATTAGTCGATTGCGGCGAAAGCTTCGTCGAGATCGTGAATAATATCGTCAATATGCTCTGTACCGATAGAAAGTCTGATTGTATTAGGCTTAATATCCTGCTCAGCAAGCTCTTCGGGACTAAGCTGGCTGTGTGTTGTGGTTGCAGGGTGAATAACGAGTGATTTAACGTCTGCTACATTTGCAAGGATTGAGAAAATTTTCAAGCTGTCGATAAACTTCTTAGCTTCAGCCTCTCCACCTTTGATTTCAAATGTAAAGATAGAACCTGCTCCATTAGGGAAGTATTTATTGTAAAGTTCCTTATATCTTGAATCTACGCTTGGGTGATTAACCTTTTCAACCTTTGGGTTATTAACAAGATATTCAATAACCTTCTTTGTGTTCTCAACGTGACGCTCAACACGAAGCGAAAGAGTTTCAAGTCCTTGAAGAAGAAGGAATGCGTTAAACGGTGAAATTGTAGCACCTGTATCACGAAGAATGATAGCACGAATATATGTTACAAATGCCGCAGGACCTGCTGCCTCTTGGAATGATACACCGTGATAGCTTGGGTTAGGATCTGCAATCTGCGGATATTTTCCGCTTGCTTTCCAATCAAAGTTGCCGCTGTCAACGATTACACCGCCGAGTGTTGTGCCGTGACCGCCGATAAATTTAGTTGCACTGTGCACAACGATATCTGCGCCGTATTCAATAGGTCTTAAAAGATAAGGTGTTGCAAATGTTGAATCTATAACAAGCGGAATATTGTGTGAATGAGCAATATCTGCAAGCTTTTGAATATCAACAAGATTTGAATTAGGATTACCGAGTGTTTCGATAAAGATTGCCTTTGTGTTATCCTGAATAGCATTTTCAAAATTTGAAAGGTCGTCAGGGTCAACAAATGTTGTGTTTACACCAAACTGTGAAAATGTGTGCTCAAGGTAGTTATATGTGCCGCCGTAGATTGTCTTAGCCGATACAATGTGGTCGCCTGCCTGAGCAAGAGCCTGAAATGTATAAGCAAGTGCCGCTGCACCGGAAGCTGTTGCAAGAGCAGCTACACCGCCTTCGAGAGCCGCAACTCTCTTTTCAAAAACGTCCTGAGTTGAATTTGTAAGTCTGCCGTAAATGTTACCCGCATCTGCAAGACCGAATCTTGCTTGTGCGTGATCGCTGTTTTTGAATACATAAGAAGTAGTCTGATAAATCGGAACTGCTCTTGAATCTGTAGCCGGATCCGGCTCTTCCTGTCCTACGTGAAGCTGAAGTGTTTCAAAATGGTATTTATAATCTGACATAATGTTATTTCCTTTCGATGTTAAAAATTGGTTTTTATGTTTAGTAGTTAAAATTTAAAACTATAATATTTTTTCGTGAAAAATCACATATAACATCGAAAGCACATTCGTTGATTTTTAATATTTGCGACTGTTAATTTGCTATAGATTTTTATCATAACAATCTCTCCTTTAACATTCACCTTATTACCTACGTGGTTTGTAGGTTTTCTGTGATGTCTACACTATACACTACATTACCTATTTTGTCAATAGGTTTTTAGTATTTTTTTGAAAAATTTTTAAATTCTTTTTCAGGCAAACCAAAAAAGTATACAAAAAAAGCCCATAAACACAAGAGTTTACGAGCTTTTATCATATTTAGAAACATTAAATTATTTAAGCACAAAGCCTACCTTTTTCATTACCTTGTCAAGCGTGCGCTGAGATACACGTTGAGCAAGGTCTGCACCCTGAGTCCATTTTTCCTGAAGATATGCTTTATCTTTCATAAACTCATTATAGCGCTTTTGCACAGGTTCAAGCTCGGCAACAACAGCTTCGCCTACCGCTGTTTTGAAATCGCCATAGCCCTTTCCTGCAAATTCCGATTCGATAGTATCAAAATCCTTGCCTGTAACGGCGGAATAAATTGACATAAGATTATTGATTCCGTCTTTACCCTCGGCATAACGAACGCTCATTTCGCTGTCTGTTACTGCGCTCTTAAACTTCTTCATAATTACATTAGGCTCATCTGTAAGATAAACAGTACCCTTAGGGTTAGGATCGGACTTACTCATCTTTCTTGTTGGGTCAGCAAGGCTCATAACCTTAGCAGCAGTCTTAGTAATATAAGGTTCAGGAATGGTAAATACATTGCCGTAAATTCCGTTAAAGCGTTCTGCAATATCCCTTGTGATTTCAAGATGCTGCTTTTGGTCAACACCGACAGGCACAACATCTGCCTGATAAAGAAGAATATCGGCTGCCATAAGCGACGGATAAGTAAAAAGACCTGCATTAACGTTGTCTGCGTGCTGCTGAGATTTATCCTTAAACTGCGTCATTCTGTTAAGCTCACCGAATTGAGTGTAGCAATTAAGAATCCAAGCAAGCTGAGAATGCTGAGGCACGTGTGACTGAATAAAGAGGATACTCTTATCAGGGTCAAGACCCGTAGCCATAAGAAGCGCATAAAGCTGAGTAGTTTGAGTTCTGAGCTTTTGCGGGTCCTGCCTTACTGTAATTGAGTGTAAATCGGCAATGCCGAAAACTGTATCAAAATCATCCTGAAAGTCTTTCCAGCCACGCATAGCGCCGAGATAGTTACCCAAAGTCGGAACAGAGGTCGGCTGAATAAGTGAAAGACTTCTTTTTTTACGTTCTTTTTTAATTTCTTCTGCCATAGTTATTCTCCGATTATCTATATGATTTAGCTACTTCGCCCAAAGCCTTAACTCCATTGATAATTCCGTCATCACTTGGGGTTGAAAAATTAAGGCGAATGAAATGTGATTCTTGCGTATCGTCCATTAAAAACGCATTACCGGGAACGACAGCAACATTTTTTTCAACTGCTTTTTTAACAAAGTCGAGCATATCGACATCGTCAGGAAGCTTGCACCATACGAAAAGACCGCCCTGCGGCTTAACGTACTCCACAAAATCGCCGAGGTGTTCATCAATACAGTCGCACATAAGATTAAGCTTATTTCTGTAAATATCCTGAATATGCTTAATATGGGCATCAACGTCATACTGCTTAAACCATTCGTCAACAATCATTTGATTAAGGCAAGGAGTATGAACATCCGAAGCCTGCTTGCCGACTGTCATTTTAGCGATAACCTTTTGAGGAGCAATACAATATGCTACACGCAAGCCCGGTGAAAGTATTTTGGAAAATGAGCCGGCATAAATAACAATTCCGTCCTCATCCATAGACTTAATTGTAGGAAGTGCTTCACCGCAAACTCTCAAATCGCCGTATGGATTGTCCTCCAAAATCATAACGCCGTACTGCTTAGCAAGTGCATAAAGTTTTTTTCTCTTTTCAAGTGACATTGTAGCACCCGACGGATTTTGAAAATTAGGAATGGTATAAATAAATTTAGCGTTAGGCGTTGTTTTAAGTGCTTGCTCGAGAAGCTCAACATTCATTCCGTCAGCCTCGACAGGAACACCTTTAAGCTTACAGCCGTATGAGCGAAAGCAATTAAGCGAGCCGATAAACGACGGTTCTTCGCAAATAACGGTATCGCCTTCGTTGCAAAGCACCTTTGTAGTTAAATCCATAACCTGAGTAGCGCCCGATACGATAATAATATCGTCAAAATCTCTGCCGATATTTTCGTGATTACTCATCCACTTTTTGACAGTATCACGAAGTGGCTGATATCCCTCAGACACACCGTATTGAAGTGCATCTATAGGGCGAGAGTCAAGAATTTGAGCAGCAATAGCCCTGACCTCTTCTACAGGAAAAGCATCGGGGGCCGGATTACCTGCTGCAAGAGGAATAATTTTAGGATCGGCCGTTGCCTTAAGTATTTCTCTTATAGCACTTGGCTGAAGAGAAGATATTTTGTCAGAAAACGTATATTCCATTGTTTTTGCCTTCTTTAATATAAATTCTAAGCTTTGAGCAACATAGAAACAAACTTAGCAAGTATTTCTGCATTGTTAGCCTTAGTATTTTCAACATATTCGCATTTGAATTTGTAAAGCATATCAAAATCATAATTATTTAATTTAATGGCATTTACAAGTTCTTCTGCATTTTCAAATGTAGCACTCGGCATTTCCTTTTTGAGTTCAACATTAATTCCACGTTCGCTTGAATATTCATCATAATCAGGAACGAAGAAATAAAGCGGTTTCATAAGAACGCTTGCCTCAAACGCACAAGCCGAATAATCGGTAATAATAACATCGGCAATTTTCATTAAATCATACGTCGAGAAATCACCGCTGTATGAAAATTCATTCTCAATTTTAATTTTGGAAAAAAGAGGATGAGCGCTTATAATTAAACGATAGCCGTCAATATCACGAAACTCTACCTTAAGCTGCTCGGCAATATAAGCGTCTCTTTCTCTGAAAGTAGGAAGATAAAGAACAATCTTATCGTGGCTCAATCCCGGATTTTCGGTAAAAAATCTTGAAGCGGCATTATTATCAGTCAATATATCGTCAACTCTCGGAAGCGAACAAATTTTTATTTTAGAATTATCGCAACCGAAAGCTTCCATATAAAACTTAGCTGTTTTTTTGCTTGGAGAGAGAACATAGTCGTAATTTTTATGCATACACATTGCACGGCTGATTTTCTCATCCCTGCCCTCTTTAGTGCCGACACTTTGAAGCCCGAATTTTTTAAGTGCGCCTAAAGCGTGCCACATTTGAATAACCTTTAAGCTTTTCTTATGTTTTAAGCAAGAAACTGTAATTGAATAAGTATCAAGGATTGCGACCTTAGAGGTAGCAAGATAATACATATCACCGATAACAGAAAAGCAATACGATATTTTACCGCCAAGGCTTTCAGGTATCATTTTGAGCCTGAAAACCTGCTCGGTATTAGGACATTGCTTATCAATTTCTTTTTCAAGAAGTCTCATATCAAGACTTTTGTCGTTGCTTTGCCTTGAAAGATAAACTATTCTGTCCTTAGTTTTAAAAAGCTTAATCGGCGCATAGATAATGCGAAGAAAAAATTTCAGTATTTCAATTAACAATACTTTCATATAATATCACTTCTTTAAATTACTCGTAAAGAGGATATTTAGCGCAAATCTCGGCAACGCCGTTTGTGATATAATCCTTATTATTATCAAAATCAATAACTGCAAGAGTGATATATTCTGCAATCTTGTCCATATCGTCTGTATTAAGACCTCTTGTTGTAGCGGCAGGAGTACCGATACGAACACCTGAGGTAACAAACGGTGAAAGAGGCTCATTAGGAACGGTATTCTTATTAAGGGTAATATGAACCTCGTCAAGTCTGTTTTCAAGTTCCTTGCCGGTTACATTAGTTCCACGAAGGTCAAGAAGGCAAAGGTGGTTATCTGTACCGCCTGAAACAAGCTTCATACCTCTCTTGATAAGTCCGTTTGCAAGAGCCTTTGCATTTTCAACTACTCTCTTTTGATATTCGTTAAATTCAGGCTTAAGAGCCTCACCGAAGCAAACTGCCTTACCTGCGATAACGTGCATAAGAGGGCCGCCCTGAGTACCAGGAAATACGGCAGAATTAAGCTTTTTAATAAGGTATTCATTATTGCAAAGAATAAGACCGCCACGTGGACCTCTTAAAGTTTTATGAGTGGTAGTTGTTACAACATCGGCATAAGGAACAGGAGATTGATGAAGACCTGCTGCAACAAGACCTGCAATATGAGCCATATCAACCATAAACATAGCACCGTTTGCATGTGCAATATCAGCCATAGTCTTAAAATCAATTTCTCTCGGATAAGCAGAAGCGCCTGCGACAACAAGCTTTGGCTTAACCTTATTAACCTGCTTAGCAAATTCCTTATAATCAATAAAGCCGTTTTCATCAACACCGTAAGGAACAAAGTTAAAATATTTACCGCTGATGTTGGCAGGTGAGCCATGAGTAAGATGACCGCCGTTATCAAGGCTCATACCCATAACGGTATCACCCGGCTTGAGAAGAGCGAGATAAACTGCAGTATTAGCCTGAGCGCCCGAATGAGGCTGAACATTAGCATAGTTGCATTTGAAAAGTTCACAAGCTCTTTTAATAGCAATATTTTCAACAATATCAACATACTGACAGCCGCCGTAGTAGCGTTTGCCCGGTAATCCCTCGGCATACTTATTTGTAAGCACGCTACCCATTGCAGCCATAACTTGAGGTGACACAAGGTTTTCGGAAGCAATAAGTTCAATGTTGTCACGCTGACGTTTAAGTTCTAAAGCCATTGCGTCTGCAACTTCCTTATCCGTTTCGGCAACTTTGCCAATTGAATCATAATAATCTGAATACATATATAATCCTCCTGAATGATTATGCAAATTTATATAATTATACATATCTATAATATCATATAACAAGTAAATATACAACAACAAATTAAAAAAGTGTAAAAATATTATACTTGATATATATATAATAATGTGGTAATATATTTAAGTTAAAAATTAATGAATTTCACATATAGGAGTTGAGAAAATGAGCGGTCATAACAAATGGAGCACCATTAAGAGAAAAAAAGGTGCAAATGACGCAGCAAGAGCAAAAGTTTTCACAAAAATAGGCAGAGAGCTTGCCGTAGCAGTTAAAAACGGCGGTCCTGACCCTAACAACAACGCTAAGCTTCGTGATGTTATTGCAAAGGCAAAGCAAAACAATGTTCCTAACGATAACATTGACAGAATGTTAAAAAAAGCCGCAGGCGAAAGCGACAGCACTAATTTTGAAGAAATCGTTTACGAGGGTTACGGCCCAAGCGGTATCGCAGTTGTAGTTGAAGCACTTACAGATAACAGAAACAGAACTGCATCTGAAGTAAGGCATTACTTTGACAAAGCAGGCGGAAATATGGGCACACCGGGTTCTGTTACATTTATGTTTGACAGGCAGGGCGTCATTGTTATTGAAAAAGAGGATGTTGATGAGGATCAGCTTATGGAGGACGCACTTGAGGCAGGCGCTTCAGACTTCCTTACAGATGAAGAAGATATTTTCGAGATTAGAACAGAGCCTAATGACGTCGGCGCTATACGTGACGAACTTGAGGGCAAAGGATATCATATTATTTCAAGTGAGGCCGCTTATATTCCTCAAACTTATACAAGGCTTGAATCTGAAGAAGATATGAAAAATATGGCAAGAATGATTGATATGTTTGAGGAAAACGACGACGTTCAAAACATTTGGCATAACTGGGAGAATGAGGACGAATACGAAGGCTGATTTTTGAACTTCGATAAATAATTAAGGAGAACTGTTTAATTCAGTTCTCCTCAGCGTGTAGAAAAAAGTCCAATTACAAATTTCTACACGCTGTAAGACTTCGAGAAAGTGAGATAA
>ERZ772991.2607-NODE-2607-length-11931-cov-7.797659_pt1 | contig 11931 bp, 9 predicted proteins | sample MGYA00511128_ERZ772991 | MGnify/ENA primary metagenome ERZ772991 (study PRJEB29015, sample SAMEA2737655) | human gut metagenome | biome: human gut; feature: human-associated habitat; material: faeces | place: China | collected 2012 ... | reverse complement strand
GAGATTCAGGCGGAGAAGATTGATGTGGAGGGAGCTTCCACACCGGATTATCCGCTGCAGAAGAAGAAGCACAGCTTTGAGTATTTGAGAACGATCTCTCATTTGAGACCGCGCACCAACACCTTTGAGGCGGTGTTCCGCGTGCGTTCCCTGATTGCCTACGCGATCCACAAGTTCTTCCAGGAGAGAGATTTCGTCTATGTGCATACACCGCTCATTACAGGAAGTGACTGCGAGGGTGCAGGCGAGATGTTCCAGGTGACGACGATGGATCTTGCCAATGTGCCGAAGAACCCGGACGGAACCGTGGATTATACCAAGGACTTTTTCAATAAGCCGACGAATCTGACCGTCAGCGGACAGTTAAACGGCGAGACATATGCGATGGCGTTTAAGAACATCTACACGTTCGGACCGACATTCCGCGCAGAGAATTCCAACACGACCAGACATGCGGCGGAGTTCTGGATGATCGAGCCGGAGATCGCATTTGCAGATCTGGAAGATGACATGATCTTAGCCGAGAGCATGTTAAAATACATCATCAACTATGTACTTGAGAATGCACCGGAAGAGATGGCATTTTTCAACAACTTCATTGACAAAGGACTCTTAGAGCGCTTGCAGCATGTGGCAAATTCCGATTTTGCCCGCGTGACATACACAGAGGCAGTTGAGATCTTAGAGAAACACAATGACAAGTTTGAATATAAAGTTTCCTGGGGAACTGATCTTCAGACGGAGCATGAGCGTTATCTGACCGAGGAGATCTTCAAACGTCCGGTATTCGTAACCGATTACCCGAAGGAGATCAAGGCATTCTACATGAAGATGAATGATGACGGAAAGACCGTAGCAGCCGTTGACTGTCTGGTACCTGGTATCGGTGAGATCATCGGAGGAAGCCAGAGAGAGGATGATTACGATAAACTTCTTGCAAGAATCAATGAACTCGGCTTAAAAGAAGAAGATTATCAGTTTTATCTGGATCTCCGTAAATATGGTTCTGCAAGACATGCAGGATTCGGACTCGGTTTCGAGCGCTGCGTTATGTACTTGACAGGAATGTCTAACATCCGTGATGTTATTCCGTTCCCAAGAACCGTAAATAACTGCGAATTATAAAAAAGAATAGAGTTACAGAGGACTGCCGCCCGGATGAATAAGATTCTGCGGGCGGCAGTTTTTTGATATCCGAATCTTCATAGGAAAATGCGTTCTGCAAATTTGTGTAAACCTCCTAAAAACCTGCAAAAATTGAGAAAAAATGTAGCATAAATATAATTGACATAATGTATAATAAGTAGTAGTATCAAAATACAAAAGATATAGTAACAAATACTACATGTAAAAACAATAAATACTATTTTGCTAAAGGAGGTCATATTATGTTACAGATAGGGATTCGTGAACCGGGAAGCGCCATTACACATTTTATAGCTATGATGATGGCAATATTTGCCACATCGCCGTTGTTAGTCAAGGCTGCGCTGAATGGAAATCATACAACGATTCTGGCAATGGCCGTGTTTATGGGAAGCATGGTGCTGCTTTATGGTGCAAGTACGGTGTACCATTCGCTTGTTGTCCGGGATAAAATTTTAAAGATATTCCGCAAACTCGACCATATGATGATATTTGTCCTGATTGCCGGATCTTATACGCCGGTATGTCTGATCGTACTTGGCGGGAAGTCGGGTTATACGCTGCTTGCGGCAGTTTGGGGCATTGCGGCGGCAGGAATGTTGATAAAAGTGCTCTGGATCAACTGCCCGAAGTGGTTTTCATCCGTGATCTATATCGCAATGGGATGGGTGTGTCTGTTTGTATTCCGGGAACTGTTAGCCACTCTTTCCCAGGCAGCATTTTTGTGGCTGCTTGCAGGCGGTCTGATCTATACTGTCGGCGGTGTGATCTATGCATTAAAACTGCCGGTGTTCAACGCGAAGCACAGTCAGTTTGGCTCCCATGAAGTATTTCATCTGTTTGTCATGGCTGGAAGCATCTGCCATTTTGTATTCATGTATCAGTATGTAGCGTGAAAAATAAAACGATTGCCGGATAGATTTTATGGAAAAGTTAGGTTATAATGTAACAGCAATGAAAAATGAGCAGTGACAGGCAGATGAGAAATGAAATGCCTGTATGAAGAGGAGACAGATATGAGATATACGTTGGAAAATGAAAATTTAAAAGTGGAGATTGACTCATTTGGAGCAGAGATCAAATCTGTAAAAAGAAAATCAGATAACTTTGAATATATGTGGTGTGGTGATAAAAAGTACTGGGGCAGAACATCCCCTGTATTATTTCCGTTTGTCGGTGCGCCGAAAAACAAAGAATACCGTTATGACGGAAAAACTTATACGATGGGACAGCACGGATTTGCAAGAGATATGGAGTTTACATTAGAGGCACAGACGGAAGAGAACATCTCATTTGTACTGACCGATACTGCGGAAACCTGTGAAAAATATCCATTTCATTTTGCACTGCACATTGGTTATGAATTGTGCAAAAACGAGGTGAAAGTAAACTGGACTGTGGAAAACACCGACACAAAAGAATTATATTTTTCCATCGGTGCACATCCGGCATTCAACTGCCCGGTTCACGGAGAGGAAAATAAAACCGGATATGGTCTCAAATTTGGCGGCCTGGCAGATACTATTCATCATCATGGAAACACACCGGACGGTATGGCGGTGATGGAGGATAAAGTCCTGGCACTGAAAGATGGCTGTGTGACATTTACGGAAGGATTCTTTGATGAGTGCACTTACATGGTCGAAGGAAAACAGACCGGAGAGGTTTCCCTGCTTGACCGTGAAGGCATCCCGTATGTAACCGTAAAATTTGACACCCCGCTGTTTGCAGTATGGTCACCGGAAGGAAAAAATGCACCTTTCGTCTGCATTGAACCATGGTACGGAAGATGCGATGCCACAGATTTTACCGGCACATTGCAGCAGCGCGACTACGAAAACATGCTGCCGCAGGGCGGAACATTCAAGGCAGCTTATAGTATTGCATATCTGTAAGATAGAGTCAGCAAAAGGTGGATCATAAAAATAAAAAACGCAAAAGCATGTAAAAAAAGCATAGCTTTTGCGTTTTTTTCATATAGTGAAACAGAATCGAAAACCTGTGGAGTGGTCAATGAATATACAGTCAAAAATGAAAACAAGAGATGCAAAAAACAATCCGGTCACTGCGGTATTGGTGTCCGTGCTGGTCATGTTCCTTTTAAGCTGCCTGTTCCTGTTACTGTTGGCTGCACTGTTATATAAGTTTGATCTGAGTGAATCAGCAGTAAAGGTGGGAATCGTTGTCATTTATATCGTCTCCGGAGTGATCGGTGGATTTTTCATGGGAAAGATCATGAAAACACAGAAATTTTTATGGGGATTTGCAGCGGGAGCCATTTATTTTTGCATTTTATTCCTGATATCAGTGCTGGTTAAACAGGGAGTCTCCATGGAACTGCCGAAAGTGGCGACAACATTTATTCTATGTGCGGCATCCGGGATGGCGGGCGGAATGATAAGTTAGTGGTTACTGTCAGGGTGCCAATTAGCATATAGACAGGACTTGCGCAGAATATCAGCGGCGTGCTATACTCAAAGAAAATGTGCATGAATGAAAAAAATTATCAATGTTTCATGCAGAAAAAGATACGCACGAGGAGGAAGACATGGAAAGACAGAAGAGACAGGGAGCAGAGTACGAGTTTTACGGAAAACTCCCGCTGAAAAAGGCAATCCCGCTGGGATTACAGCATGTGCTGGCAATGTTTGTGGGAAACCTGACACCGATCCTGATCATCTCAGGGGCATGTGGTATTGCAGGTGAGGAGTTCGGCAGTCTGCAGGTCGATCTGCTGCAGAATGCGATGCTGATCGCCGGGATCGTGACACTGATCCAGTTATTTGCGATCGGACCGGTTGGTGGAAAGGTACCGATCATCATGGGAACGAGTTCCGGATTTATCGGTGTGTTTAACAGTGTGGTTCAGGTAATGGGAGGAGGAATCCTTGCATATGGAGCCATTATGTGTGCATCCGTCATTGGTGGTCTGTTTGAGGGAATCCTTGGATTTTTGTTAAAGCCGCTCCGCAGATTTTTCCCTGCGGTTGTAACGGGAACCGTTGTACTGTCGATCGGATTGTCACTGATCGCGGTCGGCGTCAATTCTTTTGGCGGCGGCAATACGGCAAACGACTTTGGTTCAGTAGAAAATTTACTGCTCGGAGCAGCTGTTTTACTGATCATTGTAGCAGTGAAACACTGGATGAAAGGTATGGCGAGTGCATCATCGATCCTGATCGGTATTGTGGCAGGCTATATCATTGCTGCGATCATGGGACTGGTACTGCCGACAACAGCAGTCAATGCGGATGGTGTGGAATACACAAAAGCCTGGGTGTTAAACTGGGATAAGGTTGCAAATGCAGCCTGGTTTTCCGTTCCGAAATTAATGCCGGTCAAACTGGTATTTGACTGGAGAGCAATCATTCCGGTTCTGATCATGTTTGTTGTTACCGCGGTTGAAACAGTCGGAGATATCTCCGGTGTTATGGAAGGTGGAATGGGCAGAGAAGCTACCGACAAAGAACTTTCCGGCGGTGTCATCTGTGATGGAATTGGTTCTTCGCTTGCAGCACTTTTTGGTGTTCTGCCGAATACTTCTTTCAGTCAGAATGTAGGACTTGTCACAATGACGAAAATCGTAAACCGTATGGCGCTTGCATCCGGAGCCGTATTCCTGATTTTATGTGGTTTATTCCCGAAACTTGCAGCACTGATTTCAATCATGCCGCAGAGTGTACTTGGAGGAGCTGCCGTTATGATGTTTTCATCCATCGTGATCAGCGGAATCCAGCTTATTACCAAAGAACCGATGACGATGCGCAATATCACGATCGTCTCCGTCGCATTGGGACTTGGCTATGGAATCGGATCCAGCAGCGGCATCCTTGCACATCTGCCGCAGGGCATCCAGCTGATCTTTGGCGGTTCCGGTATTGTTCCGGCAGCCATTGTGGCGATCATCTTTAATATTATCCTGCCGAAGGATGCGGAATAAAAAAAACTTCCCATATGAAAAAAGTTATGTTATACTGTATAAGTTAACAGAACTCCGCGCGAAAGCGAATAAATACATAGTATTACGGGGAGCGGGCAAATGGCGTATCCCATGTGTGCGGAAATTACAAAAAAGGAGAGAAGCATCATGAAACATGTAAAGACATTAAATACCAAGAGATTACAGAACACAATCAAAAAAGGCGGCTGCGGCGAGTGCCAGACATCCTGCCAGTCTGCATGCAAAACATCCTGTACAGTAGGAAACCAGAGCTGCGAGCACAAATAAGATTTGAGCTGGTACAGCCGGGCATGCATAGCATGGTAAAAATTGTGCATATGAGTGCCGGATATGCCATTATGGCATCATACAAAATGACTGTGTGATACAACGATGAAAATCATACGGTCGGATATAAGTGAAATCTGCAAACGACCGTTCGCATAGCGTGCGGTCATTTGTACGTTTTATCGGCAACATTAAAATGCCGTAATACTTGAAAAAAATATATTGATTTGCAGAAAACTTTAAATGTTTTGCTGTAAAATCAGATAGAAAGAGAGGAAATATTATAGTGGTTCATCAGTATAAGAACAACGGCTATGATATTGTTTTAGATGTAAACAGCGGAGCGATTCATGTGGTGGATGACGTGACTTATGATGTCATTGAGATGATCGATCAGAGCCAGCCGGAATCGTATGCAAGGGATGAGATCGTATCTGCACTGTCCGGAAAATACGGCAAAGAGGAAGTGGAGGAAGCAATCGATGAAGTCCAGACATTGATCGATGAGGAGTCACTTTTTACAAAGGACACTTACGAAAACTATATCATGGATTTCAAAAAACGCCCGACGGTTGTCAAGGCACTCTGCCTGCATATTGCACATGACTGCAACCTGGCATGTCAGTACTGCTTTGCTGAGGAGGGAGAGTACCATGGAAGAAGGGCACTGATGTCCTTTGAAGTTGGAAAGAAAGCACTGGATTTCTTAATTGCCAATTCAGGTAACAGACGAAATCTTGAGGTGGATTTCTTTGGCGGCGAGCCGCTTATGAACTGGCAGGTCGTAAAAGACTTAGTTGCCTATGGAAGAGAGCAGGAAAAGCTGCATGACAAGAATTTCCGTTTTACACTGACCACAAATGGTGTGCTTTTAAATGACGAGATCATGGAATTCTGCAACAAAGAGATGGCAAATGTGGTCTTAAGTATCGATGGAAGAAAGGAAGTTCATGATAAGATGCGTCCGTTCCGCAAAGGGGCAGGAAGTTATGATCTGATCGTTCCAAAGTTTCAGAAATTTGCAGAGAGCAGACATCAGGACAAATATTATGTGCGTGGTACATTCACACACTACAATCCTGATTTTGCAGCAGATGTACTTCATCTTGCGGATCTTGGTTTCAAACAGATCTCCGTGGAGCCGGTAGTTGCAGAACCGAGTGAACCGTATGCGATCACAGAGGAAGATCTTCCACAGCTGTTTGAGGAATATGACAAACTTGCAGCGGAGATGGTAAGACGTCACAAAGAGGGAGATGATTTTAATTTCTTCCATTTTATGATCGATCTTGAGGGCGGTCCATGTGTGGCAAAACGTCTGTCCGGCTGTGGTTCAGGAACCGAGTACCTTGCAGTGACACCATGGGGAGATTTTTATCCATGTCACCAGTTTGTCGGCAATGAAAAGTTTTTACTTGGCAATGTGGATGAAGGTATAAAAAATACAGAGATCCGTGATGAGTTTAAGTGCTGTAATGTCTATGCAAAAGAAAAATGCAGAAAATGTTTCGCAAGATTCTACTGCAGCGGCGGATGTGCAGCAAATGCGTATAATTTCAGCGGTGACATCTGTGGGGCATATGATATCGGATGTGAATTGCAGAAAAAACGTATTGAGTGCGCGATCATGATCAAGGCTGCCGAGGCCGATTGTGAATAAATAAGAAACAGGAAGGAAAAAGAAAATGAAAAAGAGTAAAGCAGCAGTCATATTAGTTGCGATTCTCGCTGCATTTGCGGGACTTGCCTATTATGCATCTATTATTCTTTCATCGACCGGTATTGGGGAAGAAATGAGTATTCCGCTTGGACTTGATCTGTCCGGTGGTGTATCGATCACCTATCAGGTCATGGATGAAAATCCGAGCGCAGAGGATATGAGTGATACGATTTACAAACTCCAGAAGCGTGTGGAAAGTTACAGTACAGAGGCATCCGTATATCAGGTTGGAGATGATCGTATCGCCGTTGAGATCCCGGGTGTTACGGACGCAAGCAAGATTTTGGAAGAACTTGGTAATCCGGGTTCCTTAGAGTTCCAGCTTTCAGATGGTACCGTATTTATGACGGGTGACCAGGTGGCAGATGCACAGGCTGCAACAACCACAGATCAGTATGGAAACAAGCAGTATGTGGTACAGCTTACACTGACAGATGAGGGAGCAAAGACTTTCGGAGAAGTTACTTCTGAAAACGTCGGAAAAGCACTTCCAATCGTATACGATGGAGAAGTTATCAGTTATCCGACTGTTCAGGAGGCAATTACCGGAGGTACTGCACAGATTTCCGGTCAGAGCACCTTTGAAGAGGCACAGACTTTAGCAACACAGATCAGAATCGGTTCTCTTTCCCTGCAGTTATCAGAGTTAGAGTCCAGTGTGGTAGGAGCACAGCTTGGAAGCCAGGCAATCTCCTCCAGTTTAAAAGCGGCAGCAATCGGTCTTGTGATCGTAATGGTATTTATGATCATTGTATATGCAGTTCCGGGTGTCGCAGCAGCTTTAGCACTTGCAATTTATACAGCACTTGTGATTGCAACTTTATACTTATTCGAGATCACATTAACATTACCTGGTATTGCCGGTATTATCTTAAGTATTGGTATGGCAGTGGATGCGAACGTTATCATCTTTGCACGTATCCGTGAAGAAATTGCATCAGGAAAATCCGTGATTACTGCAATGAAGAATGGTTTCCACAAAGCGATGTCTGCAATCTTAGATGGTAATATCACAACATTGATTGCAGCGATTGTTCTTATGGGATTAGGTTCCGGTACTGTAAAAGGATTTGCATATACACTGATGATCGGTATTATCCTTTCCATGTTTACAGCACTTGTTGTCACAAGATGGATCCTTTATTCTTTCTACTGGTTAGGAATGAGAGATGAAAAATTCTACGGACGTGCAAAAGAGAGAAAGACGATCAATTTCCTGCAGAAGAGATATGTATTCTTTGCAATTTCTATTGCAGTTATAGCTGCCGGATTTATCGGTATGGGAGTACATAAGGCATCTGGTCAGAACTCCCTGAATTATGGACTTGACTTCATGGGAGGAACTTCCACTACTGCTGATTTCGGCAAAGAATATACGATCGAAGATATTGAAAATAAGATTATCCCGGTTGTAAAAGAAGTAACTGGAGACAGCAATATTCAGGCAAACAAAGTAGAGGGAACAACTCAGATTACGATCAAGACACGTACTTTATCCAAAGAAGAGCGTGATGATCTGAATAATAAGCTGGCAGACAGTTTTGATGTAGATGAATCTGCCATTACATTCCAGAGTATCAGTTCCACGATCAGTGGTGAGATGCGTGCGGATGCAGTCAAGGCGGTTATTATCTCCACAATCTGTATGCTGATCTATATCTGGTTCCGTTTTAAAGATATCCGTTTCGGTGCCAGTGCGATCATTGCCCTGATCCACGACGTACTGGTTGTACTTACCGTATATGCGCTGATGCGTATTTCAGTCGGCAATACATTTATCGCATGTATGCTGACGATCATTGGTTATTCTGTCAACGATACGATCGTTATCTTTGACCGTATCCGTGAGAACCTTGCATTAAAGCATGGTAAACAGACAAGGGAAGATCTGATGGAAGTAGCAAACCGAAGCCTGACACAGACCTTATCACGAAGCATCAACACATCCATAACAACATTTATTATGGTATTTATGCTGTTCCTTCTTGGTGTAGCAAGTATTCGTGAATTTGCACTGCCGCTGATGGCAGGTATGATCTGCGGTGCATATTCATCTATCTGCATTGCAACCGAGTTGTGGTATGTGATGAAAGTTCATCTTGGTAAAAATAAAATAACAGAATAAGATCTGTTGAAGAAAAGTGAAAGTCCTGGCAGTTATTTGCCGGGACTTTTAAGATTCATAGGAAATTACGTCCTATGAATCTTAAAGCCCTCCGGGCGGGATCACACTGCGTCGGAGATGAATTATGTCGCGGAGGCGACACCGCCGCAGGCGGTGAATCCTGTAGGACAGGATTCTTTTATTTTAGAAAAAAGGAGAAACATATGGATACGATCGCAGCTTATCTGATCTTTTTAAATCTGGTGGGCTTCCTTATTATGGGAGAGGATAAAAGAAGGGCGAAAATGCATCGATGGCGGATCTCAGAAAGAATGCTTTTTTTAGTCAGCATTTTAGGCGGCAGTATCGGAACGTGGGCGGGAATGTATGTGTTCCGCCACAAGACGAGACACTGGTATTTTGTTATAGGAATGCCACTGATCCTCATTTTACAGATCGCAGGTGCCATCTGGCTTTATCGTCAGGGCTTATATCATTTATAATAATTTGATATAACTATTCTGGCATTTGGAATTGCCAAAAAAAGGAAAGTCATATATAATGATAAACATAGCAAAAGACAAGTGTTTTTCGTAGAAAGACACATTGATCAAACAGCAAAGAAAGGGAGAATTACGGATTATGTATACACTGGAAGATATTCAGGCAGTTGATATGGAAGTGGCAAATGCCATCACCGATGAATTTGAACGTCAGAACAGTCATATTGAGCTGATTGCATCCGAAAACTGGGTAAGCAAGGCAGTGATGTCGGCGATGGGCAGTGTTCTTACAAATAAATATGCAGAAGGTTATCCGGGGAAAAGATATTACGGCGGATGTGAGTGTGTGGATGTTGTAGAGGAACTTGCAAGAGAGCGTGCGAAAGAGCTGTTTGGCTGTGAGTATGCGAACGTACAGCCACATTCAGGTGCACAGGCGAATATGGCTGTACAGTTTGCCATCTTAAAACCGGGTGACACGGTCATGGGAATGAACTTAGATCACGGCGGACATTTGACACACGGAAGCCCTGTAAACTTTTCCGGTACTTATTTTCACATTGTACCTTACGGTGTCAATGACGAGGGATTTATTGATTATGACAAAGTAGAAGAGATCGCGATGGAGTGCAAGCCGAAGATGATCATCGCAGGTGCAAGTGCTTATGCGAGAACCATTGATTTCAAGAGATTCCGTGAGATCGCAGATGCATGCGGAGCAGTTCTGATGGTCGATATGGCACATATCGCAGGACTTGTCGCTGCAGGACTTCATCCAAGCCCAATCCCGTATGCACACGTTGTCACAACCACAACACACAAGACACTGCGTGGACCGCGTGGAGGTATGATCTTATCCAGTCAGGAAATCGCAGACAAATATAACTTTAACAAAGCTATTTTCCCTGGAATCCAGGGCGGACCTTTGATGCATGTGATCGCAGCGAAAGCAGTCTGCTTTAAGGAGGCACTTCAGCCGGAGTTTAAAGTATACCAGCAGAATATCATTGACAATGCACAGGCACTCTGCAAGGGACTGTTAAGCCGTGATATTAAAATCGTATCCGGCGGTACAGACAATCACCTGATGCTTGTTGATCTGACAAATTATGATCAGACCGGAAAGGCAGTGGAGAAACTTCTCGATTCTGTCAATATTACCTGCAACAAGAATACGATCCCGAACGATCCGAAGTCCCCATTCGTAACAAGCGGTGTACGTCTTGGAACGCCGGCAGTTACTTCCCGTGGACTAAACACAGAGGATATGGATCAGATTGCAGAGGCAATCGCCATGATGATCAAGGAGGGTGAACCGGCAGCTGATAAAGCGCGTGCAATCGTAAAATCGCTGACAGAGAAATATCCGCTGGAGAGATAAAAGAGAATAGAATATAATTTAATAATGAATAAAAAATGAGGAACCTGTTTCGTGACAGGTTCCTCGTTTTTTGTGCTTTTTGAGTTTGTTATTTTACATCATCTGCAATACGGTACAGTGTGTACGAGGTAGAAATCGTATTTTTATTTTTATCGAGATATGTGATTTTCACGATTGTCGGTGCCATAATATCACCATCACGGCTGTATGACTCATAAGAGTAAGTACCATATGCGTAAGAGTAGTCATGTCCGTAATAGTATCCATAATGTCCTAACTGGATACTCTTTCCATTTTTTACCTTTTTTGTTATCTCGGAGTTTGAATAAGTGGTTGAATAGGAAGAATTTGTTTTTGCAACTGGCTTGCTGTAAGTAGAGTATTCGATCTTCTTTAATTTATAACCCTTGTTCATTTTGACATTGACTTTGACAGAATTTTTATTGTAGACTGCCTTTGCGTAATCATATTCTTTGTTGTTAAAAGTTACACTCTTAAAAGGACTATTGTTAGAGAATGTCGGCTCGGTTACATTGACTTTGACAGTAAATTTTTTAATCTTTTTATTCTGTGCATTATATACATCAAAAGATACTGTGTATTTACCGGTTTTCTTGGCATAGACACCAACGTATCCGGAATTACTGGAGCTGGAAAGTGAAAGTCTTGTTACTTTGGCTTTCAGGTCTTTGCTCGATGTTTTGATATTTTTGATGTTTTTTCCGTTTGTACCGAGCTGTACGGAGATAGCCGAATCATTGACCATCGGATAATTTTTGTAATAAGAAACAACTTGGATAGGTTACAATTAACTGGACAGATTTTTTAAGGTCATATAATCTATAATAA
>ERZ772991.2588-NODE-2588-length-12007-cov-5.070532_pt1 | contig 12007 bp, 8 predicted proteins | sample MGYA00511128_ERZ772991 | MGnify/ENA primary metagenome ERZ772991 (study PRJEB29015, sample SAMEA2737655) | human gut metagenome | biome: human gut; feature: human-associated habitat; material: faeces | place: China | collected 2012 ... | reverse complement strand
CACAGCCGAGGCCAGGTCGGACAGGGATATACCAACGCCCATGCCGCCCTGAACAATGGGCGTCGTGGCGGTGAGTTCTCCGATTTTAAGCGCAGGAAACATGCGTTTCTCCTTGTATGGGGAACGGGTGTTATGGCCGTTCCGTGGGCCGCTCCGGAGGCTAATGCCGGGCAGCTGAAATTTGTCCGGCTATCCGGCTTCCGCGATGCTCTGAAGCACGCGGGCCCGGGCTTCGGCGTAAGGACCGTTTTCGGGCAGGGCCGCGACGAGGCGCTTCGCGTGTCCGTCCCCGGCAAAGCGCTTCCTGGAGGCGTCAAAGTTCATACCGTAGATCCAGGTGCCGAGCAGGAGCCGGAAATCGTTCACGCTCGTGAGATCGTCATAACTGGCCACTTCACCCCTGAGGGCGCAGCCGATGACTTTCTGCGAGAAGCGTGAGGGATCGTCGGGCTGGTTAAGCACGACGGTCCGGGGGCAGTCCCCGCTGCCGGAAAGTTCCTCGTCCATGACACGCAGGATATCGAGCTTGTCCGCGTCGCGCACAAGGCGCGCGGCCACGCGCACGTCGGAAGGAAGGTCTTCGGGAAGGCGGTAAACGTTATGCAGGCTTACGGCGCCAAGCACGGCGCGGGCCACATAGGCCTCTTTCGTGAGAAGGCCGTATTTTTCGATGAGAAAGGCGCTGAGTTCGGCGTGGTTCACGGAGTCCCTGTCGCGGAACGTACCGAAGAGACGGTACTGCTCGAACCGCCCCAGATCGTGGTACTGGGCGGCCAGGAGGCAGGCGCGGGCCATGGGCGGGGGAAAGTCTTCGCTTTCCGTGATCCCGCGGGCGGCTGCTGTCACGAGCTCAGTGTGCCTGAGCTTGAGAGACATGGGGGAAGGATCGCGTTCGCAGAGAGAACGCTCGTACGCGGCGTATTCCGCAAACCACGCTCCGTGAGCGGATATATCGGTAATGCTCCCCCCGGGCGCCGGCAGAGGCGTGATGGAAGGGGCGGAAAGTCTGCTGGAAATTTCAGAGTCGATCATGCTGTAAACATAGCCTTACGGGCCGGGCATGGCAAGACCCGTGCCGGATGGGCTCATTCCGGTTCAGATTTCGTTTTTTTGCCTTTTTTGTATAAAAAAATACATCTTTTGAATGATATTTGTCGTTTAATGAATAAACTTTTGAAGATATGTAGCGTATCTTTTTTGCAACAGAGCAGGGTTACGCAAATTTTTTTCCTGCGGACGGGAGCTCTCCTATGAACAGGAACGGAACAGGACAGCGTTATACTTTTCATAATGTCATCTGGCGTGCTTTTCAGGCCGCTGGACTTTCCCGCAGGGACATTGCCCTGCAGGCCGGCCTCTCCGCCGAGGTGGCTACCGGGCAGATGGTGACCTGCAGGCAGTTCTTCGCCATCTGGGACGCCATATCCAGCCTGAGCGGGGATCTCGGCATCGGATTCCGCGTCGGCAAGATGGCTGGCGAGCCCTCGGACAATCCCGCCGTCTACGCGCTTCTGCCGGCCCCGTTCGCGTCAGCCATACACGCCGGTAACTTCGTTGACGCGGCCCAGCGCATCGCCCGCATCAAGTCTCTCTGTGCCCCCGAAGATATGTTTGTGGAAGACCTCGGGGACAGGGTAATCTTTTCCCTGAAGCCTCACTGCATCGAAGAAACAGGCCCGGAAATCCCGGATTCCCTGGTGGACGCCTCTTTTTACGCAATGCTCCTCCTCCTGCGCCGCGGCACGGGCAGAGAATGCTATCCCCGTGCCGTGGCGCTTCGCCGCGCCCCGGGAAACGAGAAGTTTTATGAAAGCTATTACGGCTGTCCCGTGACCTGCTCAGCCCCCCTGGACGTCATCACCTTCACGCGCGAGGATGCGTACGCTCCGTTCGCGGACTACAACAAAGAGCTGTTCGATCTCCTTACCCGCAACACCTACACGAGCGGCAGGAGCGAAGCCTTTCTTACCCAGGTCGGCTGGATGGTTGAGCGCCATCTCTCGGGCGGCCGCCCGAGCCTCGATGAGGTGGCATCGGAAATGGGCATGGGACGGCGCTCCTTTCAGCGCATGCTGAGCGCGGCAGGCACCACGTTTCATAAAATTGTCGCCGGGAAGCGGAGGCTCCTCGCGCGGGAATATCTGAGGGATCCGGCCCTCAGCCTGACAGAGATAAGCTGCCTTCTGGGGTTTGACGATCAGAATTCCTTCTCGCGTTCGTTCAGACAGTGGGAGGGTATGTCCCCGACCAGCTGGCGCGCGCGGCACTGATTTTTTTCTCCCTCCCCGTCGTTCTCCTCTCCTTTGTTCCCCCGGAGAGGAGTCCCGGGGCAGAGAACCCTGCGTGACACCGGAGGCCTCTGCCCCGGGTTCTTTTCCGGCATGTGTCCCCGATTTGGAAAACAGTATGTCCCCGCGGCCCAGTGCACGCCGTGATTCCGTGAGGGATGACCGCCCCGGATGCGGTGTAAAACCGGCCGGGGGAAGAAGGGAAAGGTTCCGGCTTCAGCTCCTGTGGGGGCGCACCATGGGCCGTGATTCGTGTTTTCTGAGAGCAGGCCCTTTTGGACTCCTGCTCCGGTTCCGGTTTTTTCCCCGTTTCCCCGGGATGACGGGAAGCCGCAGCGTGTGATATGAGTTGCTATGCTTGAAAACATGCAACATTGTGTTCGAACGGGTACTTTATGATATGCGAAAAATGTTATACAGGGAGATCAATCACTGAAAGTCCCGGAAGTGAGAGGCAGGGTTCATGCCCGGGAGCGGGAGAAAGGGTATGAGAAGAGGAGAAGGACGTTATCTTATTCTTGATGTTATCTGGAGCGCCCTTAAGGCGGTGGGGCTTTCACGGAAGGAGATCGCGGTACGGGCCGGTCTTCCCATTGATCTCGGCCGTGGAGAAATGCTGACGGGTAAACAGTTTTTTGCAATCTGGAACGCCGTTGCCGCACTGAGCAGAGATCCCGGCATCGGCTTCAGAATTGCGGCCATGCTTGCCATGCCGGCGCACACGCCTCCCATCTTTGCCCTGATTCCGGCGTCCCTGGCTTCGGCCATTCATGCCAGGGACTTCATCGATGCTGTGCGCCGTATCTCGCGGTTCCGCATTGTTTCCGCGCCCAGGGAAATCCTCGTTGAGGAGAATGTCGGCGCTGTGACCTGCGTGGTGCGGGCCACCAGGCCGGAGGAAACGGGTGAAGACGTTCCCGCGGTCATAGTGGACGCCGATTTCTACGCTATGGTTCTGCTGCTGAGGCGCGGAACGTGCCGGGAACTCTCGCCGTCGTCCGTGGAACTGAGGCGTGCGCCCGGCAGCGAGAAATTTCTGGAGAAGTATTACGGCTGTCCCGTGATCTGCGGCGCGAAGCGCAACGCCCTCATCCTTTCCCGCGAGAACGCATACTATCCTTTCGTCGACTACAACAAGGAACTCTTCGAGCTGCTCACGCGCCACGAGCCGGAAGTGGAAGGCTCGGGCTTCGTCGCTCAGGTGAGCTGGATTGTGGACCGCCTTCTTTCCGGCGGAAGGCCGGGCATCGGGGAAGTGGCTTCTGAAATGGCCCTTGGCAAACGCACGTTCCAGCGCATGCTGAGCGCCTCGGGCACCACCTTCCACAAGGTGGTCGCGAAACGCCGTAAGCTGCATGCCCGGGAATATCTTTTGAACGAAAATCTGAATCTGTCGCAGATAAGCTGCCTGCTCGGCTTTGACAATCAGAATTCCTTCTCCCGCTCCTTCAGGGCGTGGTTTGGATGCACGCCCAGCGAATGGCGCTCTGCTCACATCGGGGAGAAAAAGTAAGGCTGCCAGGATTGCGTATTGCGGGTTCTTTCGTTCTTTGCAGGTTTCCTCCTCTGTGTTATTAAAAAGAACATGCGTTGCCGCAGGGGCATAATCCTGTACTTCTTCAGAGGAAGGAATCCATGGAACTTTCAGATGACTTTATCGCTATGCGCCGCCTCGGAGAGGTGAGCAAGAAACTCTGCGAGCCGGAATCGCTGAACTCGGTCTGGCATGATCCTGCCCACGGCGAACCCATGCCTTCGCTGGAAAGCCTCAAGGAAATCATGGAGCGCCTGAGGGTGGCTCTTTTCCCCGGCTTCTACGGATCCACCCGTATCTGGCGTGAGTCCATAGGCTACCACGTGTCCGCCAACCTCGACAGTATTTACCGTAAGCTGGCCGAGCAGATAAAGCGCGGCTTCTGCTTCGCCTGCGAGGGCAACGACCTCTGCACGGACTGCGAGCAGCGCGGCAAGGAATGCGCCCTGCAGCTCATGGATCAGCTGCCCGAGATACGCCGCCAGCTGGTGGGCGACGCCGAGGCGGCCTATGACGGGGATCCCGCGGCCACGAGCCCGGGTGAGACCATATTCTGCTATCCCTCCATGCACGCCATCATTAACCACCGCATCGCCCATGTCCTCTATGAGTGCAATGTGCCGCTCATCCCGCGCATCATCAACGAGATGGCTCATTCGCGCACAGGCATCGATATCCATCCCGGCGCCTCCATCGGCGAGAACTTCTTCATAGATCACGGCACCGGCGTGGTGATCGGCGAAACCTGTATTATCGGCGATAACTGCCGTCTCTATCAGGGCGTGACCCTTGGCGCTTTGTCGTTCCGCAAGAATGACGATGGCACCCTGGTCAAGGGCGTCCCGCGTCATCCCATTCTCGGCAATAACGTGACCGTCTACGCTGGCGCCAACATCCTCGGCCGCATCAGGGTCGGAGACGGCGCGGTTATCGGCGGCAACGTCTGGGTCACTTCCGATGTGCCTGCCGGAGCCAAGCTCACCCAGAGCCGGGCCCACCGCGATAAGGTCGCGAAGAATGAGGGACAGGTGACCAGAGAAGACGGAGCTGCTGAAAAGTAAGTCTCTGTTATTCATAAAAAGGTAAGCCCCCTTCCCGGCCAGGTGGAAAACCTGGAAGGGAAGGGGGCTTTTAAACTGTACCATTACAGTGGACAGAAAGGCAATTTACACACTAATCCGGACTTTACTCAGCTATGTCCTTTTTTATCTGCTCATAAATTTCCATTCCTAAACCCTCATCGTTTTTATTGTTCTTTATCAGAAATCGAATTGTCCGTCTGTATCAAACAGATGATCCAACTCATCTATGGACATTGCCTTGAGTACCTTATCCCGAACTGCGTTCTTTGCCATATCGAGCCGCTTGAATTTATTACTCCCTGCGGCATCTTTACTCATCCGAATCAACTGGATTCTTCCGAGGCCCGGATTCTGCCTTGCATATTCTGCAAAACCTTTTGCCTTCCCAAGATTGTCCTTAAAATCCGGATTATGTGGCTCCAAAATATCAATAACATAGCCGAGAATGTTGTCCTTACGAACAATAATAAAATCAGGATATGCTGGTTTTGTCACACCATCCTCTTCATAGGGTATGCACAGCGCCCATGAACCACGAGATGGATTGCGAATCCAGCAGACAAAATCTGTCCTCTTTTCTTCTTCCGCAATAACACCTGATTCCCAGCCATTGAGCTTTAACTTTGCCACTCCGGTATCATCAGCGACAAACAGATGATCTCTATAGGCCTTCCCTCCAATATCATGTGGAACCTGAATAGTTTCCGGCAACCTGAAATTATGTTTACTAACTTTGTCTCCATTCGAGACAATGCTGTCGTACTGCTTTCGAATCTTCTCCGAATCAATTCTTGCTATGTATCTGCGATATTCATCGTTTAGTTCGTGGAATCTATTCTCCGCATAACCCTGCAGCTTATTCATGCATTCATCATCTGCGACAAAAAGAATCACATCAATTTCATATTCGGCAGGATCACCAAGATCGCCAAATTTATTTGCATAAGTAAGGCCGATTCCTTCGTTCCCCAGCTTTGCCTCGGCTGCACGGAACTGCCTCTCCAGTTCCGTATCTGTCGTGGTAAACATATCATGCACAGAGTAGTTGTCGACGCTTTCTCCAAAAGCATCAAAGATCTGCGTTTCGAGTTTGAACTGCTTCACCTGAAGTACGAGGTTATCATAGGCTCCACTCGCTTTCAGATTCTCGACATACGTATGAATCATCTCAGAAATATTGTTCTGGACTTCACGAATAGCTTCACGTCTAAGATTTGACATTGTCAAAAGGTGAGCTAATTCATACAGGGATTTCAGATAATTACTTATCTGATAAATCCGCACATCATAGGTAAGGAGACCGGAATCATTGATAAATTTCATGACCGTTTCACGATCAAAAAGGTCCTCCGGCTCTTCCACATTCTTATTAACGACAGAGGTGCTTGTGTCAGTTGCTGCAGAAGGCTTCCCTTCGTCATTCTGCGATGACATAGATGTATCTTGAATTGTATTCTCTGGAACTGTGTCACATTGACCGGGCATGTTGGGACCTGGTGCAGAATCGCTGTCATGAAAACCCTTCTCGGAAGTTTCTTCTGAATTTCCAGATGAAGTCTCAACAGATTCTTGAGGTCCTTGAACTGGACTTGTTTCGGCCCCATCAGACTTGGGAGTTCCGCTTCCTGACAAATAATCCTCAAAGGACATCTGATTCGGATCATCGTTATCCTTTTTCTTATGCGACCTTTTTACGGTCAAGGTGTCAAACTTATGCCCGGATGTGGACTCTCCATAAATATCTGTAGGAATTTCTCCGCCTTCAGAATTTTGAAGTTCATCCACAACATCCCTCACTGTACTTTCATTAAAGTAAGGCAAAAACAGATGAACATCATTTAAGACGTCATCTACCTGAATGTGCATTTGCATTGGTGTGCGAACCATACGGCCCAGTAGTTGGGCAATATAAGTTGCATCACTGGCATGCCGGAATGACATCATTGTTTCAGCTCTTGGGCAGTCCCAGCCAGTAGAAAGATTTTCTTTGAAGAATACAACACGGATATTCTTGTCGTCAGCAATACGTGAAGGTTCAACGTATCGTACTTCGAGCCCATTCACTGTAATGGAAGACTGCGTCTGGCCAAAAGTATGGACTACCTGTCCGGTTTCAAATTTAACCCCAACTCTTTCCTCAATCTTGTTAAGGCAGTCATCCAAATTTGTATCAGAAAGTTTTTTGCCAGAAGCATTTAGCACCTGAATGATAAAAACGGGATTAACGTATGCATAATGCTGCTCCTGACAATATTGCGTCCAGTGTCCCCATTTCTCCTTCCAGTCATCCGCTGCAGCTTGAAGAATCGCCATGTCGTTATTGACGGCATCTGCTTCCGGGTAAGTAATGATAATTTTGTCCTTTAGCAGCCCGGACGCGCGAACCTCATCAGCAGTCACTACAACCTTATGAATCGTAGAAGAAGTATTCTCTACCAGCTTATTAAAACGCTGTGTCGTAGCAGACATGCCAATAACAACCGGCATCGGCGGAATGTGATCAAAATCACTGCCTTTAACGAACTTCTGCATGATCGTTGTTGCTTTGCTGGCTTCGCGTCCTTGCATACCACGATGCGCTTCATCAATTATGAAATACAGCCGGTCGCTCTTTTCTCTGACGGTATTAGCGATGGTTTCCCAAATGGTATAAGTACGGCCATCCCCATTTTTCGTAAGATTAGAAGAAACAGACAGCTTCTGTGTGTTCAGAAAATAAATATGACCATCTTCAAAGGTCTCCCTGTCAAAAGAATCCTCAGATACCGTCACGCACTGACCAAGCCGAATCTTGTCAGCCTTGGTGTCGATTTTTAGCTTCGACTGTTCATTCAACTGCGGAGAATCAGACAGCCACACAAATATTGCGTTTTGCTGCTCGACAAACTGACTGTCGCCGAAATAAATGTCTTCAATCAGAGATGCCATAATAATTGTTTTTCCGGCACCGGTTGGAGCAGTAAAGGAGACAACCTGTGGTGTATGTGTTCTATGATAGCCGCCCATCGCCTCGGCTGTATTCAGGCGAAGAGCATCAAGCGCTCTTTGCTGAAATGGGAATAATTCTACCTTCATGGTTACCTCCCTGTGTTGATGCGAAAATTATCAAGATAATCCCGATAAAGCTGATAACAGTCCTTGTCATCATAAGACCGGATCATCTCCCGGTACGCAGATTCTGAATCTGTAATGATATAAACCGTCTTGATTTCTGGACGTTTCATCAGCTTCGCATCAAACTCTGAATAATAAGTTTCATCCATCAAAACAGCAAACTTGTTCTCTGGGAGCACTAACATCGTCGGTAATGTGTCTGTATCCAGCTGTGGGCAAGATCCGATACAGTTTGCCTTCATCCATAGAACAGGCAGAAGCTCTTTAAACTGTCTGCCGAGTGCAACGGCATTCTTGTCGAGAAATCCCAGTTTGAAAAATGCTGCATTTGCCTTGAAGCCATCAGCCATCGGGATATCGCTTCCGATATAATTTCCCTTCAGTGGCTTACCATTCACATCACGTCCTTCAATACTACAGACTGTACGAGGCCATGTAACATACCTAGCAATACCATGCTTTTCCCAATCTTCATCACCAGGTTTATATCCTTGTTTTAATAACGCCTTAGCTTCAGAATCAGATACTTCATTATTAGTTACCATAACACATCGGCGATGGCCTCCATCCTCCGCATTCAAAAGATTAACAGCATGAAGTGTGGTACCTGAGCCGGAAAAGAAGTCAATTACTAACGCATTGGGTTTATCTGCGACGAAAAAACGAATGGCATCATGCTCTGAATACAAAGATTTGGGGTATGTGAATCTACTATCGCCGAATATATTTTTTAATAGATTCGTCCCTCCTGTACTTGCATCATGAGAAGCAATTCTCCACTGTGTTCCTGGTACTAGCGCTCGAACCTCTGTGTCCGATATAATCGAACCGTCTTCTCGATGTCCACTAATCTTGTAAATGCCTGCTTCAACTTTAGCAATCTCGCCTCTCTTTAAGTAATATATCGGAATTCCATTCTTGTTTTTTCTACCAAGCATTACATATCCAGATTTTATTAAACCTCTTAAATTATCAGCAGCTATCTGCCAATTACCTTCAACTCCATCTCGTCTAAGCGGCCAAACCGCAAAAGTACCTTCTGGCGCTACTATCTCATTTCTATTGTCGCCATAATATGGTGCACCAACAGAATGAATCCTCTTTCCATCATTATAAACAAAAATTGGGTAAAACTGATTTACACTATCTGATCTTAAGAAATGAGAGCCAGATCTGATCAACATAGACCAGCGTAAATGAGTAACTCTTTTATCTTCATTCATATTAACTCGCCACTCATCGCTCAACGGTAACCTGCAAACGGATGAATTTCCAAATTGTAAAATATAAATGTATTCATCAACCCTTGCAAAGCCACTATCTCTGGCAACTCCCCTTGAGTTAGTTAATGCAGAAACCATTTGCATTCTTGCATCAGGAAAAAGCTCTTCTAATAAACATCCCAAATGTAAGTATTCTTTTTCATCAATTGTCACTATCAGCACGGAGTCTTTTGGATTCAGTAATTTCTTGGCGATTTTCAACCGTTTTTCCATAAACGATAACCACTTACTATGTCGATACTGATCCGAATTATCCACATAATCATTATTGTATTTCCAGTCCCTTGCGCCAGTATTATACGGTGGATCGATGTATATACAATCCACTTTTTCTGCATAGAGATATTCCAAAAGTTGAAGGGCATGATAATTATCGGCTTCGATCAAGGTGTGCCAAAGCTCCGAATCCGGAACATTGCATACAGAATCAATCGGTTTCAGATAAGGGTAAATGGGCTCACCAAACTGCGCAACAGCAACAAGATCATCTAGTTGGAACTTTTCAATTTGATGATCTATCCGGTGCTCGCAAGTCGCCTTTTCTCCATCAATAAACTGAACAATATAAATATCATCAACTTTTCTAGTCTTGAGTGATACCTTTGAACCTTTCTTAATCTTGATGTCATAAAGAGGTGTGCATTCAGGAAGATGTTCTTCAAAAACAAGTCCAAACTTCTTTTGCTTGCTCATTTTATTAACTTCTCGTAGAATCCTTTCACGGAGTTCAGGATCATCGACCTGTTTAATTAAATCCTGTAGTAATGCCACAGCCATTCACCTCATTCTTCTGTAATCGTTTTTCTTTTTATATAGTAGTTGATCTCATTATCTTCACAGAATGCCATCACTTTTTTTGCACATTCATTATAAAAGTGTTTATGGCCTTTATAGGAATTAGCAACCTTGCTATAGTTAGTTCGGCCGAAAATAATTCGATCCGTAAATCGAACGGCATCAAGTATATTATTAAAATCTTGATCCAATATATTTGGTGTAGGATACGGTTCGATACTTATCCAAGTTTTGCATCCAATATCGTGTAAGGCTTTCAGTGCAGAAATCCGATTTTGTATTGAAGCAGCTCCTGGTTCAACATTTCTACGATAGTTTTCATCAAGAGAAACAAGTGTAATCCCGTATTCGTTATCTCTACATAATTCTCCCAGTTCAATAGGTGAAATTCCCTTTGTTAATGTCGTACACTTAATGCCAGCTGCATTTAACTTTTTTATCGCTGCTAGACTCATCTGCGTAACTTCGTCAAATCCATACATAAACGGATCTGTTGTGAAGCATAGTTGTACAGATTTTATCTTTCCTTTCAACTTTGGAATTTCAGCATCAAGTAACTCTAGCGTGTTAGATACAAGTTTTGGCTCTGTCCATTGTTCATAGGTTTTTACTTGACCGAATCTTTTTTTCATCAGATATGCATAGCATGGATACTTACATCCATGCGCACAACCTTGAACGTGGTTCATTGTATAATCACCATATTCAACGCCAGTTTCATATAACATGGTTTTTCTTATAATATATTGCAAGTAGTATCCTCACTTTCTAGATTTTTTCAGTATATGATTTGCAATGTGCATCGCGAGTTTCTGTGCTTTGATACTGTCATTTGAAACAGCAAAACAAAACAAAAACATGGGCGCATTTTTGCTATTTCTAAAAATCTTCGCATTTTCAGATACGCAGGGGAATATACTTTTAAGTCGCATAATAATATATTCTTTAATTGCTTCAGTGTCTGCAGATTTAATGAATCTTTCAGATTTATCTCCGTTAAAATAATCAAATAGATTCATCTGCATATCTTTTTTATAAAATTCAGTTTTCCAGCTTTCGTCCCCGAGTATTCGATTTATTGTTTTCTCTACTGCAGGCAAAATTTCTCCATCTCGGGGCAGCATTCTATTGAGTGCTTCAAAAGGAAACAAGTACCATACATCTATTGACTTTGTGAGTGCTACGTTTACCAAAGTAGACCAGTCAACCGATGTAGCAAAAGGATCCAAGAATAATAATGCCCGATTATATCTCCAGTCTACTGAATTAATTATATTTATGAGCATTTCATTAGCATCGCCTTGATAAACATTAACAATGCTTTTTAATGACGGAAATTCTCTGTCAACCATTCTCTGAAGTTCTTCTACTTTATCTTTATCAGCCTCAATAAAACAATATCTATCAAATTGCTTTTTTGATGATAAAGCGCGTTTTGCAGATCCTATCAATTGATGATCACCATCACGTGTTTCAATTTCACCAGTGCCAGCAAACGCATCAATGTACAGCTTTTTAAATTTCATATTTTGAAGAGCAATAAGATATGCGTCAAGATATTCAGTGAACATATTGAGTTTTTCTTCTGTCCAAGACCCGCCAAATTTTTGTAAATGCTTATTATTTTCCATCTTAATGCTCATGCCTATTCGTATGAAGATCTTTAAATGTTATGGTCTGATGGCTTTTCCCTTCTTTTGAATCATAGACAAGATCTTGTTTTGCCCCAAAATAATTAGTGCTCTTTTAATTTCATTTCTATATGCCTCTGAAGGAAACATCGGATGATAGTCTAAAACACTCCAGATTTCAGTAATATTAACTTGATTCGATAACGTCCAGAATTTTTCGCACATTTTTTTGGGGGCTCGCCCGGTCAAGTTCTCCTCTGCCTGAAATCCGGTCATCATG
>ERZ772991.2583-NODE-2583-length-12023-cov-3.008356_pt1 | contig 12023 bp, 12 predicted proteins | sample MGYA00511128_ERZ772991 | MGnify/ENA primary metagenome ERZ772991 (study PRJEB29015, sample SAMEA2737655) | human gut metagenome | biome: human gut; feature: human-associated habitat; material: faeces | place: China | collected 2012 ... | reverse complement strand
TTTGTGCGCGTGGACCTGTACCTCACGCCGCGCGGCGTGCGCTTCGGCGAGCTGACATTCACCCCGGCGGCCGCGCTGGACAACAAGCGTCTGCCGGAGACCGACCTGCGCTTTGGCCGCATGATGGAGGAAACACTATGAACATTGCCATTCTCGGCGCTGGCAACAGCGGCTGCGCGCTCGCATCCGATTACGCCGCGCGCGGCCACGAGGTCACGCTCATCAAGACCTCGCACAGTCTGCATGACGACAACTTTGCGCATCTGTGCGCCGCCGGCGGCCGGATGCGCATCCATGATTTCGGCAAAGAGACCGACTGCGTCATCGCGCATCTGTCGCGCGACGTGGCCGACGTCCGGGCCAAGGACGTCGTGCTCCTGTGCACGCAGACAGGGTATCACCCGGACGTACTGCGGCGCGTCGTGCCGTTTCTGACGCCGGGGCAGATCCTGCTGATGGTGCCGGGCTACCTCTCAACCGCCTACGCGCTGGGGCTGCACCCGGCTGACGGCGTGATCCTCGCCGAGGCGGAGAGCAACTTCATCGACGGGCGCATCGGCGCACCCGGGGAGTTTCAGGTGGGCTTCCGCAACGTGCGCAACCCCATCGGCATCTACCCGCACAGCGCGCTCCCGGCAGCCCGGGAGGTGCTCGACCGGCTGGGCACGCCGTTTGTGTATCTCAAGAGCGTGGCCGAGGCCGCGCTGCACAACCCGAATATGATCGTGCACACGGTCGGCGCCGTGATGAGCATCCCGCGCATCGAGGCCACGCACGGCGATTACTGCATGTATCACGAAGTGTTCACGCCATCGGTCTGGAACCTGCTCGAGGCGCTCGACGGCGAGAAAATGCGCGTACTCGAGCGGCTCGGCTGTGACCCGGTGCCGTATGTCGAGGCGTGCAAATTCCGCAACAGTCTCGACGAGCAGAGTGACGCGAAGGAGGTCTTTTTCGCCTACGCCGCCATGCCGGAGCGGGCAAAGGGGCCGCTGAATGTGCGCTCGCGCTACATCACGGAGGACGTGCCGCAGGGACTCGGCCTGCTGGAGTCGCTGGGCGCGGCGCTGGGCGTGCCGACGCCGGTGTGCTCGTCGCTGATCGAGATTGCCTCGGCGGCGCTCGGGTGTGACCTGCGCGCACAGGGCCGCACGATCGAGCGGCTCGGCCGGGACAACATCCGGACCATTCTGGACGATGCAGAGAGGGGCGCTGAGCCATGTCCCGCTGGAACGCACTGAAAAAAAACTACCGCATGTGCACGCGCCTGCGCGCGCAGCGCGGCGGCAGCCGGACGGGCTATCTGCTCGACGCGCTGTGGTGCAGCGTGCGGCACGGCGCATCGCCGGAAAACTACTTCGTGCTCCGGTTTTTTGACCTGCCGGACTGGCAGCGCGCGGCCTTCCTCACGTCGGGCCGCTCCGGCGCGCTCGACCGGGCGCTCAACCGCAATGCTGCGGCGGCGGAAAAGGAAGCGCTCGCGAACAAGGCGCGCTTTCTCACTGTGTTCGCGCCCGATGTCCGGCGGTCACACGTCTACGCGCCGGAGGCGGACTTTGCCGCTTTCAGCGCCTTTCTAGACGGGAACAACACGTTCTTTCTCAAACCCGTGAGCGGCACGATGGGCCGCGGTATCGAGCGCTGCCGCAGCGCCGCCATCCCTGACCGCGCCGCGTTTTACGATGACTGCCGCGCGCAGCGGCTGCTGCTCGAGGCGCCCATCCGGCAGCACCCCGCGCTCGAGGCGTTCAGCCCCGGGTGCGTCAACAGTGTGCGCGTCAACGCCGCGCGCGACCGTGACGGCCGCGTCCGGCTCATCGGCGCGTGCCTCAAGTGCGGCGGCAAAGGCGCCGCGACCGATAACTTCCACACCGGCGGCATCGCCTACCCGCTGGAGCTCGCATCCGGCCACGTCTCCGGCCCGGGACGCAGCAACACCGATCTGTGCGATTATACCCGCCACCCGGCATCGGGCGCGTATCTGCCCGGATTCCAGATCCCGTTCTGGCCGGAGCTCACCGCGTGCGTGCACCGGGCCATGGACCGCGTGCCCGGCATGGGCTACGTCGGCTGGGACATCGCCGTCACGCCCGACGGGCCGGAGCTCATTGAGGGCAACTGGCACTGGCCGGGCGGCAACATCATTCAATTCGACGGAGTGGGCAAATATCCGCTGCTCCGGGACTGTGCAGGTGAAACCGATGAAGAACATCCTCACTGAAAATAAACTGGTCAAAAATCTCCGCGCCTACCCCGTGCTGCACAAGCGCTGGCGCGGCTATATCCAGGGCGTCCGCGAACTGCCGGAGGGCTTCACCGCCGAGCAGCTCTTTCACGACTACCTCAAGGTACGGCGCAGCAACCCCGAAAAGCGCGTGTCCATGTCCGAGTACATGATCTTCGGCTTCTACGGCCTGACGACCGCGCAGCAAAAGCAGTATCTGACTGACGTGGAGGCGACCCTGCTCATGCGGCCGTACAACAGCGCCGCCGAGCCGTACCTCAAGAGCAAGGTGACGTTTCTGAAAAACTTCACGCAGTTTGTCAGCCGCGGCTGGCTGTACCTGCCGGAGAGCGATCTTGCGGCGTTTGACGCCTTTGTGCACCGATACCACAGCATCGCACTCAAACCGCAGTATTCCAGCTGGGGCATCGGCTTTCGCAAGCTGACGGAGGCCGAGTGGGACGCAGCATCCGACCGGCAGGCGCTGTTTGATGAGCTGTGCGCGGACAAGTATCTGGCCGAGGAATTCATCCGTTCCGATGCATCGCTCGCGCACTTTCACCCGGAGTCGCTCAACACGCTGCGCGTGATCACGTTCCGCCGCGGCGAGCGCTTTGAGGTCTTTGGTGCGGGCCTGCGCGTGGGCAATAACGGCCTGCACGTCGACAACGCCCACGGTGGCGGCATCTTCTGCGAGATCGACCCGGCCACCGGCGTCATCATGACCGACGGGCTCGACGAGCACGGCAACAGCTACATCCTGCACCCGATGACCGGTGTGCGCTTTCGCGGCACGCCCATCCCGCAGTGGGAGGAGATCTGCGCCTTCTGCCGCAGTGCCGCGCAGACGCTGCCGTGCCTGCGCGTCGTCGGCTGGGACGTGGCCATTCTGCCCGGCGGCAAGCTGGAGCTCATCGAGGGCAATCACAACCCGGGTATGAACATCGTGCAGGCACCGGCCAAGCATGGCGTGCATGACAAGTTCGCGCACTTGCTGCTCGACTTTTACGGCGACCCGGCGCAGTACGCCTACGAGACGGTAAAAAAGCCATGAGCAACTTCACGTTTACGCCCACGGACATTCCCGGCGTGCAGATCGTGGACGTCAAAGCATACGGCGACGCGCGCGGGTACTTCATGGAGACCTACAAGGCCGCCGACTTTGCGGCCGCCGGCATCCGGGACACATTCGTGCAGGACAATCAGTCCGGCTCGTGCCGCGGCGTGCTGCGCGGGCTGCACTTTCAAAAGCAGCACCAGCAGGCAAAACTCGTGCGCGCGATCTGCGGCGAGATCTTCGACGTCGCCGTCGACCTGCGCCGCGGCAGCGCGACCTACGGCCGCTGGACCGGCGTGCTGCTCAGCGCGGACAACCGCCGCCAGCTCTATATCCCGCGCGGCTTCGCGCACGGGTTTCAGGTGCTGAGCGAGCAGGCCGTCTTTGCCTACAAGTGCGACGATGTCTACCACCCCGAGGACGAGGGCGGCATCCGCTGGGACGATACGGACATCGGCATCGTCTGGCCGGGGCAGGACGCGCCCATCCTCAGCGAAAAAGATCAACACTGGCCGGCGCTGCGCGCGCTCGGCATTGAGCTGTGACGCGGCGCACGCTGCGGAGGTGAGCCTATGAAAATACTCGTCACGGGCGCCAATGGCCTGCTCGGCAGCGCCGTCACGGAGGAGGTCCTGCGGCGCGGCCATACCTGCATTGCGACCGGGCGCGCGCCGCAGCCCCGCTGTGCGGACGCGACCGTGTATGCGCAGGCCGATCTCTGCGACCCACAGGCCGTGCAGGCGCTCATCACGGACACGCAGCCGGACGCCGTCATCCACTGCGCCGCCTGGACGGACGTGGACGGCGCAGAGCTGCCGGAAAATCGGGAGCAGGTGTTCGCCATCAACGCCGGCGGCACGAAAAACGTGGCCGAAGCCTGCCGCGGCACGGACTGCAAGATGATCTACATCACGACGGACTACGTCTTTGACGGGACGGACACTGCCCCCTACCCCGCCGACTGCGAGCGCTTCGCGCCGCTGAACGTCTACGGGCAGAGCAAGCTTGCCGGCGAACGTGCCGTGCTTGAAACGCTCGAGCGATACTTCATCGTGCGCACATCATGGGTCTACGGCACGGGCGGCAAAAACTTCGTGCACACCATGCTGCAGCTAAGCCGGACGCACGACACGCTGCGCGTCGTCAGCGACCAGATCGGCACGCCGACCTACGCGCCCGACCTCGCGCGGCTGCTCGCCGACATGGTCGGGACCGACCGTTACGGCCGCTACAACGCGGTCAACAGCGGCGGCTGCGTGAGCTGGTATGACTTTGCCTGTGCCATTTTCCGCGCAGCCGGCATCCCCGTGACCGTGCTGCCGGTCACGACGGAGGAATACGGCCGGAGCCTTGCTGCGCGGCCGCACAGCAGCCGGCTGGACACCGGAAAGCTGGCCGGATCCGGCTTTGCCCCCCTGCCGGACTGGCAGGACGCGCTGGCGCGCTATCTCGCGCTCGAGCAAACACAGACATAAAACTCAAAATCGCATTTGCCCCCGCGCGGCCGTGCCGCGCGGGGGCAAATTCTTTTTTCCGGTTCAGCGCTTGGGCTTGATGAGCGACACGAACGACCGGATGCCCGTGTCCTGCGAGCCGCGCGGATAGACGAGCAGTGTGCGCGCCTTCGCCCGGAAACCGTGCAGCGGGCGAAAAACGACGCCGGAGATCCCCCAATCGGCCATGCTCGCCGGCATGATGCTGAAGGCAATGCCGGTGTTGATGATGAGGGCAATGCTGTAAAAATCGTCGGCGTACATGCGCTTATTGTCCCGCAGGCCCATGTTGGCATACATGCCCGCGATCAGCCCCGCCGAGGGCTGACTGTCCTGTGCACGGTTGAGCACGATCGGCATACCCTTGAGTTCTCGCGGATGGATCGTCTGTTTTTCCGCCAGTGGGTGCGAAGCGCTGATCATGACCATGCACGGATCCGAGAGCGTGACGCGGCTGTCAAGCCCCTTGCCGAGCTCCACGCCGAAGCCGGAAAGCACAGCCATGTCCAGCCGCCCTTCGGCCAGCGCGTCGAGCAGGCTCTGGTTGCTGCCGAGCTGAAACTCGATCTCCGCCTCCGGATGCTGGCGGTGATATTTGCGGATCTGCGAAACGATGGTCCACAGCTCATAGGCCCCGGCGTAGCCGATGCGCAGATCCGTCGCATTGCCGAGCGCGATCTTCTTGCCCTGCGCCGCAGCGTCGTTGTAGCGGATCATGAGCTGCTTGCACTGCCGGTAGAACACCTCGCCCGCCGGCGTCAGGCTCACGCCGCGCTTGCCGCGCACAAACAGCGCATAGCCGAGCTCCTGCTCGAGCAGCTTGATCTGCTGGCTGACGGCCGTCTGCGAGATGCACTGCTCCTCGGCGGCGCGGGTAAAATTGAGGTGCTCTGCAGCCGATAAGAACACCGGAAGGCGCTGAATGCTCACAGTTTCCACACTCCTTGTCGAATAAGCAACGCTCAGCAGTGAAACATTGCTTTCCTTTATTATATCCATAACTTTTTCTTCTGACAAGGTCATAAAACGATATTGGACTGCACTCTATAAAAATGATATAATTTTAACAAGATGTGTATCCAGCCACACACACGAAAACATACACCCGCTCATGGGTCAAAAATCAAGTTCCGCAAGGAGGACAAATACCATGGAAAAGATGCGTTTTGAAGGCAAAGTCGTCATCGTGACCGGCGCGAGCTCCGGAATCGGCCGCTCCACCGCGCGGCTGTTCGCCATGGAGGGCGCCAAGGTCGTCGCCGCGGCGCGCCGCCTGAAGCGGCTGGAAGACCTGCGCGACAAAGTCGCGGCGGAGAACGCCCCCGGCGTCATCCTGCCGGTCAAGACGGACGTGCGCGATCCGGCGCAGATCGACGCCATGTTCGACACCTGTCTCAAGGAATTCGGCCACCTGGACATTCTGGTCAACAACGCCGGCATGCTTGACGGTCAGCTCCCCATTCACGAAACCCCGCAGGAAGTCTATGACATGATCTACGAGACCAACCAGCGCGCCGTGTACCTGTGCTGCCAGCACGCCATCAAGATCTTCCTCGAGCAGGGCACCCCGGCCAACATCGTCAACGTGGCCTCGGCCGCCTCTCTGCGCGGCCTGAAGGGCGGCGCGATGTACGTCATGACCAAGCACGCCGTGCTCGGCCTGACGCGCAACATCTCCGCTTCCTTCTTTGAGCGCGGCATCCGCTGCAACTGCATCGAGCCCGCGAACATCCTCACCGAGATCAACAAGGTGCCGCGTGAAAAGGGCATCGGCATCCTCGAGTGGCAGATGCGCGCCGGCAAGGCGGCCCCGCTGCACACCATCACGAAGCCCGGCGAGAAAAAGCCCATGCTCGGCAAGCCGAAAGACTGCGCCAACGCCATCGCCTATCTCGCAGACGACGTCGCCGCGCGCTACATCTCGGGCGCAGAGCTGAAGGTCGACGCCGGCTGGCTCAATATGTAACCACTTCCCCGCAACGTGCTGAGAAAGGAAACATAACTATGTCGACGCATTATAAAGATTATTACGGCACGCATATGCCGTTCGGCCAGTTCCCGAAGTTCGGCGTGCTCTCGAGTGTGAAAGTGCTCATGACGGGCACGAACATCGCAGGCCCCTTCGCCGCGAGCATCATGGCCGAGATGGGCGCGCAGGTCGTGCAGGTCGAGTCCCCGAATATGCCCTGCCAGACCCGCGGCAACTACGGCTATTCGCAGGATCACCGCAACACGTACTCCATCACGCTCAACACCCGCACCGCCAAGGGCAAAGAGGTACTCGAAAAGCTGATCGCATGGGCGGACATCTGGATCGAATCCGGCCGCCCCGGTACCTATGCCAAAAACGGCCTGAGCGACGAGCATATGTGGAAGATCAACCGCAAGCTCGCCATCGTCCACGTCTCCGGCTACGGCCAGACCGGCCCGGACAAGAACAAGGCGGCCTACGACGTCTCCGGCCAGGCCATGGGCGGCTACATGTACATGAACGGCACGAGCCCCACGTCTCCCCCGCTGAAGGTCAACCCGTACCTGTCCGACTATGCCACCGCCTACAACGCCTGCATCTGTGCGCTGTCCATCATGACCAACGCCCGCATCACCGGCGAGGGCGACGCGTGCGACGTGTCGCAGTATGAGACGATGTTCCGCCTGCTGGGCAGCTACCCGGCCGAGTGGTTCAACAAGGGCTACCCCGGCCCGGGCGAGCCGGTCAAGTACCGCACCGGCAACGTCAGCGACATCGCAGCCGGCTTCTCGTTCTACGACTGCAAGGACGGCGGCACCATCTTCATCGGCATGGTCGGCGCCGGCAACACGAAAAAGGGCTATCCACTCGTCGGCCTGCCCACGCCGGGCGACGGCACGGACCCCGACTTCCCCGAGGGCATGACGGGTTCGCTCAAGTCCCTGCCGCGCGGCCAGCGCATCGAGGCGGCCATCACGAAGTTCTGCGCCGAGCGCACGGTCGACGAGGTCGAGGCCATCATGAACAAGGCCGGCATCCCGAACCAGAAGGCCTTCGGACCCGCGGACATCGAAAAGAGCGCGCAGTACGCCGCCCGCAACGACATCGCCACCTGGACCGACAGCGTCTACGGCGAGATGAAGGGCATCGGCATCACGAACAAGTTTAAGAAGAACCCCGCCCAGATCGTCGCCTCCGCGCCGACGTTCGGCGAGCACAGCCGCGAGGTGCTGGAGTTCCTCGGCTACACGGAAGCGCAGATCGACGACATGTACGCCAAGGGCGTGACCGCGACCATGGACCCGCGCGAGACGGCGCTGCAGTGGCACCTCAAGGACTGGCAGTTCTTCTGGAGAGACGATCAGGCCGAAAAGCTGGATCTGTAAGACAGTATCGAAACGAAAACGGAGGTTTCAAATATGGCGAGCTACAATCCTGGAACCTACGAGGGCACCGGCCGCGGCTACGGCGGCAAGCTCATCGTCAACGTGACGGTATCGGAAAATCGGATCGAATCCGTAAAAGTGACGCAGCACAAGGAATACCGCGGCATTGCCTGGGGCCTGAACACGACGCCGATGGAGCGTTTCCCCAAGCTGATCGTGGAGTACCAGACGCTGAACATCCCCACGGTCGACGGCGCGGATCTGACGTGCGCCGCCATCCTCGATGCGACGGCGGCAGCGCTCAAAGCCGCCGGTGCGTCCAAGGAGGACATTGCCGCGCTCAAGGCCGCTCCCGCCCCGGAGGCGCCGGAATATCAGAACGAAGTGCGCACAGTCGACGTGGTCGTGTGCGGTGCGGGCGCAGGCGGCCTGGCCGCAGCCATTGAGGCGAAGCTGGCCGGTGCGGACGTCGTCATCATCGAAAAGCAGGGCATCACCGGCGGCGCCACCGCGAGAAGCGGCGGCAAGCTCCTCGGCGCCGGCACGAAGTGGCAGAAAAAGCAGGGCCTGTACGACACGAAGGACATGGTCTATGACTACCTCATGGACGTCGGAAACCGCAACGGCAAGTTCATGGACGCGTCGAAAAATCGCTACCTGGTCGATCACCTCAACCAGACGCTCGACTGGCTCACCTCCATCGAGGCGACCGTGAAGGGCGACCCCGCGGAAGTCCTCGCGCAGCCGTGGGAGCCGCTGTCCAAGCCTGTGGAAAAAGACGGCGTGCTCAAAACGCACTTTGACGTGCTCGACGTCGAGCCCATCCACGTCAGCCTGCAGCCGTGGCGCGTGCACAACTCCCCCGGCGGCGGCGGACAGACCAACGGCGAGGGCGGCGAGATCTCCACGCCCCTGACGCTGTACTATGAAAACGACCTCGGCGGCGAGATCATCTACGACACCGCCATGAACGAGATCCTCACGGACGAGGCGGGCGTCGTCACCGGTGTGACGTGCGCGCAAGGGCGGCGCCAAGCTCACGCTCTACGCGAGAAAGGGCGTCATCCTCGCGACCGGCGGCTATGCCCGCAACAAGGAAATGATCGCGCGCTACCCCGTCGCGCACTACTTCAGCAACGTACCGCACGGCAACGTCGGCGACGGTCTGACGGCCGCCGAGAAGATCGGCGCGCTCAACTACGAGCACCCGGCCGTGCAGGTCGTGTACACGAGCCTGACCTGCGGCATCGGCATCAACGACGAGTCCGGCCTCATCGTCAATGACCGCGGTGAGCGCGTCGTCAATGAATGGAGCTATCAGTACACGGTCAGCGACGCCATCGCCCGCTCCGGCAGCAACTGCGGCTGGTACATCACCAGCGGCAAGGAGCCCTACGGCGGCGTGCAGTACGGCTACAAGGCCGCGGTCGCCGGCAAGTCCAAGGATCCCTGCGCCTCCTCCATCGAGGGACTGGCCAAGAAGATGGGCTGCGACCCGGCGACGCTGCAGGCGACCTATGACCGCTACTGCGAGCTGGTCGAAAAGGGCGTGGACGAGGACTTCGGCAAGCCGGCCGAGTTCCTGCACCCGATCAAGGGGCCCAAGTTCGTCGCGCTGCGCATGCACCCGTGCGTGACCGTCACGTTCGGCGGTCTGGAGACCGACGTCTCCGCGCGCGTCATGAAGCCTGACGGCTCCGTGATCCCGCACCTGTACGCCGCGGGCGAAGTTGCCGGCACCGGTATGTACGGCACGCAGTACCCGACCTGCGGCACGTCGATTGGCAGCGCCCTGTTCTATGGACGCATCGCCGGCCGCGCCGTCACCGATCAGGCATTGCTGTAATCCTCCCTTACAGCATCCCGGATAAGAAAGTGCCCCAGAGCAACGCTCTGAGGCACTTTTTCTTTTTCAGGCAAAAACCGGCTGCTTCCCGCCCAGCTTTACAGATTCACCGCAATCAGCGACACGCCCGACAGCACCAGCAGCACGGACGTGATCCTGCGCACCCATTTTTCGTCCAGAACGCGGCTGCACTTCATGCCCGCAAACAGCCCCAGCGCCGCAAACGGGAAAAGCATCGCAGTGCCCTTGACCGTGTCGAGCGTGAGCAGGCCCAGCGCCGAATAAAGGACGATGCGAAATGTGCCGTCCACGATAAACACGGCGCTGATGTTACCCTTGAACGCATCCATGTCGTCCGTCACGCGGCTGACATAAGCCGCCAGCAGTGCCCCCACGCCAAACAAACCGCAGAGCACGCCCGCCGCAACGCCGATGACCGCAAGCATCCATCTGGATGAGCAGGCGCGCCTTTGGCTGAATTCGCGCGTGAGCATCTCCGTGCCCAGTCCAATCACCACAGCGCCGAAAACCAGTTTGATTGCGCGGGCATCCACATGCTTGAGCAGCAGTGCCCCCGGAAGGCTGCCCGCCAGCACGAGCGCCGCCAGCGGGAGCCAGACCTTTGCGTCCAGCCGCCGCCGGTTTTTCCAGGTGAGGATCAGATTGGCGGGATAGCCCAGCAGCAGGTCGATAGGCGAGATGTTGGCGTTGGCTGCGCCGAAGCTCAGGATCGACGTGAGCACGAGCGTATTGGCAAAGCCGCACAGGCCCTTGATAAAATATGCAGCTACCGCCGCGATCACCCACAAATACATCTGCTGCCCCGTTTCTGCGCCCCTGCGCGAATTACTGTGCTCAGCATAGCACGAAGTTCCCAAGCATGCTTCGCAAAAAAGGGAAATCCCTTTCATCACAGCAAAAAGGAAGCATCCAGTCTGGATGCTTCCTTTTTGTGGTACGCCCGAGCGGATTCGAACCGCTGGCCTACAGAGTCGGAGTCTGTCACTCTATCCAGCTGAGCTACGGGCGCATATTCAGCAGGAGATATTATAGCAAAGTCCGGGCAAAATGTAAAGCAGGATTTTCTGTTCCCATTTGGCGGCGGATATGCTATACTGGCAGAAAGAAACCTGTATCGGAAGGACACACCCTCTATGAACCATAAACGTCTGCATACCCGCCTGCTCGCGCTGCTGCTGTGCTGCGCGCTCGTGCTGCCGCTGAGCGCCTGCGGCGAGGCAAAAAGCACCACACAGCAGATCTTCGCCATGGACACCGTCATGGACCTGACCGCCTACGGCAAGAAAGCAGACGACGGCATCAGTGCCGCCATCAGCATCATCAACAGTATGGACACGCTGCTCGACCCGGAAAACGAGCGCAGCAAGACCTACGAGATCAACCACGCCATGGGCAGCTCCGTCGTCGTCAACGAGCAGATCGCCAAAATGCTGCGCACGGCGCAGACCGTGTACGAGCGCTCGGACGGTGCGCTCGACCTGACGACCTACCCCCTGAGCAAGCTCTGGGGCTTCATCGACCAGAACTACCGCGTCCCGTCGGACGCGGAGATCGAGCGTCTGCTCCCATGCGTGGACATGAGCAAGGTGCAGCTCGCCGCCACAGACGACAGTGCGAATTATCTCGTGACCATGCCGGCAGACATGTCGCTGAGCTTCGGCGCCGTGGCCAAGGGCTGCGAGGTGCTGGGCGAGGTGAAGAACAGCGTCCTCAGCTACAACACCCAGGTGGGGGAGGGGGCCGTCGTCTCTTACTCCGTGCTGATGCCCGGCGCCGTGGTGGAGTCGGGAGCCGTGGTGCAGTACGCCATCGTGGGTGAGAACTGCCGTATCGGTAGGGACGCTCAGGTGGGCGCTCCGCCGGAGACGGCACAGGATCCGGATGACTGGGGCGTGGCGGTGCTGGGACCCGGTACCGTGATAGGGGACGGGGAGATCGTCCCCGCCAAGACTCTGCTGGACCGGCATCACGGGGAGGTGAAGGCATGAACCACACCATGCACGGCATCATCTTTTCTTACGGAAA